>Ga0314774_1001823_pt1 | contig 12889 bp, 12 predicted proteins | sample MetaGCBIA2018_FD_204515 | JGI IMG/M metagenome (GOLD analysis project Ga0314774, IMG submission 204515) | Cryopeg brine microbial communities from Beaufort Sea near Barrow, Alaska, United States - CBIA 2018 | ecosystem: Environmental > Aquatic > Marine > Coastal | place: USA: Alaska | collected... | reverse complement strand
GTGCCGGGGCAAAAACATCCAATAATTTAGCCATTGCCAAATCGGCATTTTTTACTTTGATCAAAGCACGGTTCTCACCGGGCTCAAAATTTAGCTTCTCATTAACAATTGCTGCACAGGCCTTGGAATTTGCCCATTTCCTTACATATTTCTGACTTCCAATAATTGTGATTTGATTATTCCCGGCCCTCTCAACTTCTTCGGGCCCGTTTATCTCGTGATTGGTGTTTCCCACCAATTCCCCTTTTAAGATCTCATTGATCTCCTGGATTGAAAATGATTTCATATATATATTTTTAATATTAATTTCTTAAAATAGCTTTGCAAAACTATAAAAAGTTAGCTAGTTTTTTTTTGATCAGAATGCTCCTCAAATTATAAATTTGCTTTCCCTCTTGTCCATACGTAAGTTAAAACTCTTAGAATAAGATATTTAACCTTAACTGGGACCCAAAAACCGGGTTAACTTCCGTTTTGTTGTGCATCATTTTCATTTGTGGTAGAGTCCAATTCCCTTAGGATCCTATCTACGTCTTCCTCGGTTGATGTGAGTTTTTGTTTGCATATCTTGATAAGAAATGCAGCTCTTTTTACTTTTTCGGACAATTCATCTACTGAAATTTCACCCTGCTCAATTTCGGAAACGATACTTTGCAATTCGTCAAATGCCTCGGTGTAGTTTGGATTATCGTTCATTGTTCTTTTGTTTTTTTGATGATTTTACTAGGCTAAAAATACGTCCTTCAAACACTATTGTTTCCAAAGCATTGCCTTCTTTAATATCTTCCACGTTTTTTATGGCTTTTCCGTTACTCATGGTGATGCTGTAACCTCGTTTTAGCACACTTTCCGGATTCATATTATCGATATTTTTTTCAATATTATTCATTGCTGATTTGGCTTGATTTATCTGAAATAGCACATCTTTCTTCATTATTAGCCCAAACTGGGTGATCTTTTGTTTTTCAGAAGTTCCAAATTTAAAAGTTCCCTTCTTAATTTCATCTCTTCCGGCACGCAAATAATCCTTTTCATTTTTAAACCGAAATCTGGTTTGCTGAACCAAAGAATTGATATTTTCTTTGATCTGATTTCGGTTACTGATCAGAATATTTTCTGTTACCGAGCGGAATAATTTTATTTCAGAACCGAATTTAGTTTTTTCATCACTTAGCAATCGATTTGACTTATCCCTGATCTTTGCTTCTGCTTTTTGAACCGGCACCGAAAAATTATGAAATTTCTGAAGCAGATATTCGGCTATTTTGGTAGGTGTGATCGCATTTGAAAATGAGATCATTTCAACAACTGTTTCATTTGTAACGTGCCCTATCCCGGTAATAACCGGAATTGGAAATAATGCTATTTCCCTGGCGAGTTCATAATTGTTGTAGCAGGACAATCCGATATCTCCTCCCCCGCCGCGAATAATGGCGACCACGTCAAAATGCTCCCTCACTTTTTTTATCCGCTTCAATTGATTTTTGATGGAAACCGTCGCCCTATCACCCTGAAGCAGGGACGGAAACAGAAAATGAAAGAATTTATAGCTCCAGGAATTTGTTTCCAGGACTTTCAAAAAATCGGCATACCCCTTACTTGTTTCAACCGAAATAATCGCGATCCGTTTTGGTAACGTAGGGATTTGTAGTGTTTTATTCCTATCGAAAATTCCTTCGGATTTCAGTCTTCTAATTGTTTCCTGCTTTTCCTTTTCAAGATCGCCCAAAGTATAACCCGGATCTATATCCATTATTCTCAGGGAAAGTCCGTAAGCCGGGTCAAATGAAATTTTAGCGTGGAACAATATTTTAATGCCGTCTTTTAAAGGCTCTTTTAGGACATTCAGAAAGTTGTTGTTTACATTAATAAAGTCATCCTTCCATAATATCGATTTAATTTGAGCGATGACTTTTCCATTAGCCTTCTCCACCAATTCCGGATAACAATGCCCCGAATGGCTGTAATAATTCAATTTATTCATTTCAGCTTTCACCCAATATGCACTTTTATACCTGTCGGCAAGTGTTTTTTGAATGCTCTTTGTAACCTCAAGCAGGCTAAATACGGTTTTATCGTTTACTATTTCCGGCATGGTCAGTATTTTCGAAGTCTGGCGCAAGTTAATTGCTTTTCTCCTAAAAAGGTCAAATTAGACTTTCATTTAGTGAACTACCTCGGGGTAAGCCCACGAGGCATCCATCGGAAGAAAATTTTTTATTTGATGAAACCCATCCGTTTTTAAACTTACCTCTAAAAATCGAGGCAAGCCTCGGTGAATTAAAACCAAAAGAGATTAAATTCGGTATTGCAAATATCCGCTCTAAAAATTCGGGATTGGTTAAATCCATTAATTTCTTATCAATTTTTATGAAGGTTGTTTAATATGATCATTTTTCGAATTCCTTTTTGGGATTATTTCATTTTGTCCACATCCCAATTTTGGGGATTATTAATGATATATTTTTTGATTGCATTGTATGATCTTTCATCGCGGATGATATGTTCCCAATAATTGCGCTGCCATAATTTACCATCAAAACGTTCCCAATCCAACGTTTTTACCCCCCGGATATATTCATTTGTAGACATGGTTTTAAACCATTGCATCACCGACCCTAGGGGCGAACCCACGTGTTCGCCCAATATTGACGATTCGCCCAAATTTTTAGAATCGTCCAATATTTTGGATTCGCCCAAATTTTGAGATTTACCCAAAATTGATGTTTCCCCGTTAATTAACGGTCTGTCCAATGAAGGTTTGTCCAAATTAAATCCTTTTTTAATCCAATTTGCCCGGGCAATATTCGAATTTCCCGCCCCGTTATTAACAATAATGCAATGAACATGATTTGGCATCACAATGAATATATCACATTCAATATCGGGGAATTTTGTTTCCAATTTCATAAACCATTTTTCAATCATTTCCCCGGCATCGTTTAATGTTAATTGGGGATTGGAATTAATGGGTGGGATTGACGGGTCGTTATCGGGGCAGACACGTGGGTCTGCCCCTACGGGTACTGGGCGGGTGATTTTTCCGAATAACATTTTTTTATTTTGAACGCAAATTGTAATAAAATACATTCCTTCCTGCGAATAATCATATTCTTTTAATCGGATCGATTTGCGATGATGTATGCGGGAATTATAAACCATAATTTTTTATTTTATTTTCAATGGTACGGGCGGACCCACGTGTCCGCCCCTTTCTTAAATACCGCCATTACCTATTTAACACCGCCCATTTCAATATGAATGCAAGAACGGACACGCGGGACCGCCCCTTCCCCTAAATTTACTATTTATTTATGAATAATGATTTGCATTTTTTTTCGGCTGAAAATCCTGTATTATTTTAACCGATGAAAAATAAATAAACAGATCGTATTTTGTTTTCTCATTTAAATTTGATTAAATTTAGGTTTTTCGGGTTTCTTAAATTCATTTTAAATATCTTATTTTCAACAGATTGTAATTTTTTAGTGAAAAATAATTTAATGCTACCCGTTCACATCATTTTAAATGGAATAAAATTAAAATTATTAATCTAATCCTTGCAATATGGTTCCATCAGCAATTTTCGTGATTATATTTGTCTTATTTCTACTTAGCGGCATTCGTATCGTTTTCGAATACAAAAGGGCCCTGAAATTCAGATTTGGGAAATACATAAAAATCCTGGAACCCGGATTCAGATGGATTATCCCAATAGTTGAAACCGTTCAAATTGTAGATATTCGCGTAATTACCATCAACATTCTGTCCCAGGAAGTAATGACCATGGATAATGTGCCCTGTAGCATTGATGGGGTGGTTTTCTTCAGGATCAACGATCCGGAAAAAGCCGTTTTGGAAGTGGAAGAATACAATTATGCCATTGCACAACTGTCTCAAGCTGCTTTAAGGGACGTTTGCGGAAAAGTGGAACTTGACACGATTTTATCCAAACGGGAAGAAATGGGAGATAATATTAAAGACAATGTAGAACAAGAAACCAAGGAATGGGGAATTGAAATAGTTGGCATGAAAATTAAGGATATTCAATTGCCTGAAAATATGAAACGAATGATGGCCGGGCAGGCAGAAGCTGAACGTTCAAGGAGATCACAAATTATTCTCGCATTGGCAGAAGAACAGGCCGCGGGAAAACTTCTGGAAGCAGGAAAACTTATAGACCAGTCTCCATCTGCAATTAAATTAAGGCTCTACCAAACCTTATCAGATATCGCCGCAGAGAAAAATTCAACCATTATATTCCCTTTTCCCGAAGAAGCCCTGCCAAGAAAATAAAAATAGATTTGAGATGTCAGATATTAGATTTGAGAAGTAGCTGAAAAATGACCATTAGTTTGATTTTCGGATTTGGTCCCGATGCCTCTGGGTGGAATTTGGGATGTGGGATTGGGAGCTTTAGAATTTTAGCCTTCTTATCCCCTCATAAACCACAACACTCACCGCGTTTGCAAGGTTTAAACTTCTGATGTGAGGACTCAAAATAGGAATCATGTATAGGATATCCTTATTTGTTTCTATGATTTCAGAAGCCAATCCGGAAGATTCTTTTCCAAAAATGAGGAACATCTCATCGGTAAAATCAACATCCCAATAATTTTTCTCTCCATGGCTTGAGAAAAACGCCATTTTCTTATCCTTATTTATTTCGAAAAATTCATCGGCACTTTCGTAAATTTTTAGGGTGATATGCTTCCAGTAATCAAGTCCGGCGCGCTTTACCCTTTTATCGTCCAGCTCAAAACCAAAGGGTTTCACCAAATGCAAGGTCGATCCCGATGCCAGACTCAACCGACCAATATTTCCGGTATTCATAGGGATTTCCGGTTCTATAAGTACAATATTGTATCCCATAATCTTGTTTGTGGTTTGTGGTTTGTGGTTTGTGGTTTGTGGTTCAAAATTGCGGATATTAAGTTGATTCCTAAACTTCGTACTACCTTAATTTTTGAGAGAATTTTTTTTTGGCGATAAAGGCATTTTTATTTCAGGGGAAGTTTCATAATTAAATCGGTTTGAATGTCATCTCCCATTCTAAACGGGTGAGATCCTGTTACAGAAAAACCGTTCCTTTCGTAAAACCTGATGGCTCCTTCATTTTTCTCCCAAACGCCTAACCACAAATAATCCATCTGATTTTTTTTGGCGAGTTCCAGAGCTTTATTCAATAATTCCTGACCCATTTTTTTGCCCTGAAATTCCCTTATCACATAAATTCTTTCCAATTCCATCCCATTACCTTCCTGTAATTCGGTTTGCGCGGCACCAAAATTGACCTTTAAATATCCAATGGTTTTATGGTTGACTTCAGCAAAATAAAATTCTGATTTTGATTCCCTGACTTCCTCCAATAATTTTTCTTCAGATAAAGAACCCTCCAAATAAGCCCGCATATTCTCAGGGGAATTCCCCCATGAAAATGAATTAAAATAGGTTTGTTTGCTGATTTGTTCCAGCTCTTTAACATCGCCGGAATTCAGCTTTACAAATTTTAGATCGTCAATAATCATGGTCCGTTTTCTGAATTAAATTTTTGATAGACCCAATTTTTTTTAGGTTCATGTTGTTAGCAGTACTTGTAACGACAAAGAAAAATAAACCTGTTGGAATTTTAGCCCAGGTTTCGGGTTTTTATTTATTAATGTTCAAAATTATCAAATTTTGTGTTGTAAGCATCTATTGATTTAAACTCAGGAAATAATCATAATCAACAACTTAAAATAAAATAATAAAAGAGTGCAGAAAATAATAAATTAATAGTGTATTCGAGGCAAAACCTTAAATCACGTTTTTTAAGCCACGAATGCACGAATAATTTTATAAAGGCTTCATTGGATGATAGAATGTGTTTTTTAGAAATAAATTTCTATGGACATAAATCAAATCGGGAAATAATAATAATAATCAATTCTAAAAAAAAGAACCGCTTTTAACCATTAAGGTTAAAAGCGGTTCAATAATATTAAACAAAACAAACAATTTGTCTAAAATTTGAAGGCAAGGTTGGTGAAAATTCTTGTCCCGTCAATTCCAAATTGAGTGGTTTGCCAAGGGTATTTAAACCTTCCAACAAAATCCAGGTTCCTGTCGTTTGGAACTCCGCCGTTATCGCTATAAGCATCGGCAAAAGTATCCGGGTAGACATTAAAAAGATTATTGGCTCCAATTGTTAAATCAAGCTTCTCTGTAATTGCATAAGAAAAGCTTAGATCGGTGAGTAATTTACTTCCATAAGTGGCATCATCTTCAGGATTGCTTGGATGACGGTAGGTTACCTTTCCATAATTCATAAAAGATAAATTGGTAGAAAACTTATCGAGTTTGTAGTTTACCGAAGCTATAATTTTAGACCGTGGTCTCCAGGTTTCAACTCTGGATATATCTTCCCTGGAGAATAAGGCATCTTCAAGATTGTTCTCCATAATAAATTCCGGAAAGTGTGTATTTCTCACGGTGGTTTTATTAAAATTGGCCGCGATACTTCCGCTTAAAAATCCATTCCCAAGTTCAATCATATTGTAACTAAAAACGATGTCTATCCCCTTGGTACGGGTGTCTATTGCATTCAGGAAAAAACCGGCTGCTCCTACATTTACGGCATCAAGGGTTTGATCAATCGGGCTACTTGGATCTCCCGTTGGAGTTACCTGTCCGGAAAGCACGATCCGGTCATCTACATCAATTTGGTAAACATCTATTGTAATTCCTACTTTTTGAGTAAATCTATAGGTGATACCAGTACCTAAATTAAACGCAGTTTCCGCTTTTAATTCAGGGATACCCAAAGCTCTTAAGGCCGGATCGGCATTATTGAGAATTCCATTTTGCTGAATTCCGTTTTCAGTTAATGTGGTAGTAATCGCAGTATAAAACATTTGATGTAGTGATGGAGCTCTAAAACCACTGCTTACAGAACCTCTTATTGAGAGCTTATCATCCAAAGCTTTCAACCTGGAATTCAGTTTCCAGCTAATATTAGATCCAAAATCACTGTAATTTTCAAATCGTAACGCACCACCTACTAAAAAGGCATCTGTTATATCTGCAGTAATATCGGTGTAAATTCCAAGGTTACTTCTATAATCGTTTGAGGCATTTTCTGGCCTGAATCCTCCAAAAGATTCAGAACCGGTTCTGTCTGTAGGATCATCTGGAGTTCCATCTCCGTAAGAGGCGAATTCTCCTTCTTCTGTTACAAAGTTCTCTGTCCTGTGTTCTGCTCCAAAAGCGACGGTTAATGCATTAATTCCTGTATTTTCGAAGCTTCTTACAATGTCAAGGTTATTAACCACATGGCTAAACTCGTGAGCTCCGTTATAGAAATCTGACGGACTGCTGGCACCAAAAGATTGGTTAAACGAGTTTACAATGTAATAATCGATCCTATTCCTACCCATTGTAGAGCTCAAATCAAAATCCCATTTGTTAAATGTTGTTTTTAATCCAAGCGCAACGGTATAATCATTTATTTGAGGGGCCATTTCAGCCTGGAAAAATTCGGCTCCAGGGTAGATTTGTTCAAAACCGCTCACCCAATAAGGCACTCTGGCAAACTGAGGTGCAGAACCACTTCTGTTTGCGAGTGTTCCGAAAGAGTATATTTCGGTATTGGTATCTTCATCCAGCACATAACCTGTGTTGTACACAAAATTAGTGATGGTCATATCCGGAGCTCCTACTTCAAATCCGGCACTTGGATTTCTCTGTAAGAACCCTTCAAGATCGTAGTCGTCTGAAACTCCCCAATAATTGGCTTCATCAGCAACGCTGGTAACAGTTCCTGCCCTTTGTGATCTTTTTTGTTCAAAATAGTTAAAGGTGAAATTGGCATAACCTTTATCCGCTATTTTAACGCCGAAACCCGTTTCTATTTGATACTGCTCTCCATCACCTTCTGTAGTAACACTATAGTTGGTATTTATAAATGGATCTGAATCTTTTTTAAGTACAAGATTAATTACTCCCGCAACTGCATCAGAGCCATATTGTGCGGCTGCACCATCCCTTAAAATCTCAACGCGTTCCAGAGCGGCAGATGGCACCGATTTCATATCAACTCCTACCTCACCACGCCCCGGGGTAGTGTAACTATATACAAGTGCACTGGCATTTTTTCGTTTTCCGTTTACCAAAACCAGGGTCCTGCTTGGGAAAAGACCTCTTAAATCTGCAGGGCTAAAGTGAGCTGCGGCATCAGAAATAGGTTGTTGGGTAGAATTATATGAAGGCACTTTAAACATCAGTTGTTGATCTAAAGTTCCTTTTCCTGTTTGTTTTAATTCGCTGGACTGAATGTTATCTACCGGCACAGGGGAATCAAAAGCAGTTCTCGGTTTCCCGCGGCTCCCAACAACTACCACATCATCTAATTTCGCGGCAGATTCTTCCAAAGTGATGTTAATTGTTTTTTTACCCGTAATATCTACTTCCATAGTTTTAAAACTGATAAAAGATATTTCCAGAATGTTTTTCCCTTCTGGAACGTTCAGGGTGAATTTACCGTCAAAATCGGTTTGGGTCCCAATACTTGTACCCTTCACTATTACATTTGCTCCGGGCAATGGCGTGCCATTGTTATCCTTCACAATGCCGGTGATTTCCCGCTCCTGTTTGGGTTTAGCTTCTGATTCGATAAGCTTTTCAGAAAGGATTATCTGTTTCCCTATAATTTCAAAGGCAACTTCAGAATTTTGAAAAAGCCGGTTTAAAACTATTTCAGCTGTTTCTTTGTTGGCGAATACTGAAACTTTTTGAGCTGTATTTATGTCACTGTTTTTGTAAAAAAAATTGTAATCTGACTGATCTTTTATTTCTTTCAACACTTTATTAAGCGAAACTTCAGTAAAATTAAATTCCAACTGTTCCTGCGAGCTTTCTGTTTTTGCATTAATTTGAAAGATGCTGAACAAAAGAAGGATCAAGGAAATTTTCATTTTTAACCCTCCTGGCAAAAAGGAATGGAATGTTTTCTTGGATGAATTAATTAAGTTCTTTTTTCTCATAATTTTTATTGTTTTTGATTAATTAAACTTGAAAATTGTCGAAATTGAAAATGTTGATCCAGATTTTCTCTTTTTAATAGATAGTTATGGTTTTATTTTCAATTTTATATCTGAAATCCAGTCGGGATGAAAAGGTTTGAATAATATCTTCGATGCTTTCTTCATCAAATTCTCCGGTGAACCGTTCATTCTTTAACTCGGGTATTTGGTTTATAATGTCCACATTGTAGGTGCGTTCAATTTTTAGGACTAGGTCTTTAAAGGCTTCATTTCTAAACAGAATTTTATTATCCATCCAGGCAGTAAAATCGGTAATATTTACTTTGAAAGCCTCCAGTTTTTCATTGTTTTTATTGAAGGCGGCCTGGTAACTGGGTTTTAGAATTAATCCCTCGATAGAATTTTTAGAGTCCTTGGTATGATTAATTTTTACTGATCCTTCCACCAGGGTTGTACTTATTTGATCACTGTTCGCATAAGACGAAACATTAAACCGCGTGCCCAATACCTCAATCTCCAGATCATTGGATTTCACGATAAAGGGCTTGTCTTTATTATGAGCGACTTCAAAGAAGGCTTCACCATCCAGCATGACCGTCCGGGTATCTTCTGTGGCTAAAAATTTTTGTGGAAAGCTGATTTTTGTGTCTGCATTGAGCCAAACCTTAGTGCCATCTGAGAGGATGATCTTAAAGATTTTTCCGCGGGGAACAATTAAGGAATTGTAGACTAATTTTTCGCCGGGTTTATCTTCTGTGAGATAGCTCAATTGTTCTTCCTTATCGGGAACTATATTTTCGGAACCGTCCTCTTTAATAAGAATTATTTTATCGCTGAATTCTGACTTTGATGTTTTGTTAACAATAGCCTCACCGCCAGTTTCTGAGGTTTGTCTGGAGTTTGAAAACCATAAAAAAGACAGCAATCCTAAAACAAGAACAGCAGCATATTTAAAATATTTATTGAGTTGAAAAGGATTATATTCCTTTTCGGGCAGCTTATTAATTTTCTTTTTTAATGTTTCAAAAACTTTATTTGTATTGAACTCACAGGTGTTCTCTGAAGTGTAATTCCATAATTTAACTTGCTCTATGAAGATATTTTTGTTAAATTCGTCTTTTTCAACCCAATTTAAAAGCTCTTTTTCTTCTAATTCCGAAGAATTCGCATTAAGATATTTTTGAATTAATGCTAACATTTATCTGTTTTTAGGTTTACAATTCATTGTTATGACGTAAGTATTCTGAAATACCCCTATATGTTTTCACATTATTTTAACTTTTTATAAATAATAGTCTTATCCCAAAAGAAAACCCAATTTTAAAAATCGATGTTCTCTTAATAAAGGACTTAGCTGCTTTTGAAAAATTGTTTAATAAGAATTATAAGAAGCTTTGTGGGTACGTGCTTAAATTATCTGGAAATCCGGATCTTGCAGAAGATGTGGTACAGGAAGTTTTTATAAAATTGTGGGAATCCAGAGCTGAAATAAGAATAAAAAGTTCGGTTAAAAGCTATCTTTTCAAAGCCTGCCACAATAACTTCATAGAAAGAGTGCGGGCGTCAACCAAGGAAGCCAGCCTTCTGGAAACCTTAAAATGGGAAACTTTAAGCAAACTTCAGCCAGATGAGGGAACGGGCGATCCCCAGAAAGTTGAGATTATTAATGTGGCAATTGAACAATTATCGCCTAAATGCAGGGAAGCCTTCCTGTTGAGCAGATATAATCAACTTAAATATAAAGAAATCGCCGAGGTCATGGATATATCGGTAAAAACAGTAGAAATTCATATTTCGAAAGCCCTGTCACATCTGCGTCAAGCCGCTGCACTCTTGTTGCCCCTCTCTTTGGTTTTAATTTCCGGTTGTTATTGAGGTGATATTTCCTCTTAAATAATATTTTTGATTGAATTTTCAACAAATTAATATTTTCCTACTTTTGCGCCTATGGCAATAAATCGGAAATTAGAGAACCGCGAACTGGATCGCAAGAGCGTGGAAGAATTCAAAGATGCCGCGAAAACGCCCATTATTGTGGTTTTGGACAATATCAGGAGTTTAAACAACATAGGCTCGGTGTTTCGCAGTTGCGATGCTTTTTTGATCCAAAAAATATATTTGTGCGGCTTTACCGCGCAACCACCGCATAAAGACATTCACAAAACCGCATTGGGCGCCACAGAAACCGTAACCTGGGAATATGTGGAAAACACTTTGGACGCAGTCAAAAAACTGCAAGCCGAAAACGTAGAAGTCTACTCGGTAGAACAGGCAGAAAATGCAACAATGTTAAACAACTTTCAACCGGAAAAAGGAAAAACCTACGCTATAATCTTCGGAAATGAAGTAAAAGGCGTGCAACAGGAAGTGGTGACAGCCAGTGACGGCGTGTTGGAAATCCCGCAGCTTGGCAGTAAACATTCCTTAAATATCGCAGTTAGTGCCGGGATTGTTTTGTGGGATTTGTTTTCGAAAATTAGAAGAAATGAGTATTGAGTACTGAGTATTGAGTATTGAGAAAATTATGTTTATTGGGATTTGGCCCTGAAGCTTCGGGTTCAAATTTCATTTTTCTTTGTCTTGATGAACTTCCTTGATTAGTGTTGACCGTTTTTAAAAATTAATTGTAACTAATCAGTAGCTAATATAGTTGTTTTAAATGCATGACAAATAGGCTTTGAAAAATGTTGTCTTCATGACATATAGGCTGCAATTATATTAGCTGAGTGCCTTTTGCTTTTGTACTTTCATGGTGTGAATATTGAAGCCCTTTTAATACGTTTTGAAGCCTTGGAGAAAAAAGTAGAAGCCCTTGAAAAGGAGAATACTTTTTTGAAGGAACGCTTGGCTAAATATGAGAATTCCAAGAACAGTCGAAACAGCTCCATACCTCCTTCCAAGGATGAGAACCGTCCTAAGAAGAATCAAAGTTTACGCACTCCCTCAGGCAAAAATCCTGGAGGTCAAAAGGGGCGAAAGGGCAAGACTCTGGAAATGACAGCCTCTCCAGATACTATCATCGAATTGGTATCGGATTATTGCCGAGGTTGTGGTGCATCCTTACAGGACAGGCCAGCGGTCAAAGGAAAATCCCGTCAAATAGTAGATATTCCGCCCATTAAAGCTGTATGTACCGAGTACCAGAGCTTTATCAAAGTTTATAATTGTGGATGCCAAAATAGTGCGGATTTTCCAGAGGGAGTAAATGCCCCGGTGAGTTATGGTGAAAATATTGAAGCACTGGTAGCCTACTTTCACGCCCGCCAATATCTGCCTTTTGCCAGATTGAAAGAAACCTTGAACGATATCTTTGGTATTCCTATTAGTGAAGGTGGGGTCCATTGTTTGCTCCGTAGGTTTGCGCAAAAAACCACTCCGATATATCAAATGATAAAACAACGTGTCCAGGATAGTGAAGTGGTTGGTACCGATGAAACCGGCGTGAAGGTTAATGCTTCTAAGCATTTGTTCTGGACCTGGCAAACTCCCTTGTTTACCTATATAGCCCATTCAAACAATAGGGGGAGCGAGACCATTGACAGGGAATTCCCGGAAGGATTTCCAAAAAGCACTTTACTGCACGATGGGTGGAGGGCTCAGATAAAAACCGTTTCCAAACATCACCAAACTTGTCTGCCGCATTTGCAGCGCATCTTAAACTACCTTAATCAATTATACACCAAACCAGCGTGGGGCATTAATTTCATAAAGTTATTATACGACTCTCAGAAACTAAAGAATGAAGTATCCACCCCAGCAAGTACGTTACTCTAGTACATCGGGATTAATATATTGAGGCAGTAAATTATGTAGTTGGGTAATTTTGGTGTCATTAATATTTTTCAGGACATAACACAGCCATTTTAAGG
>Ga0314774_1001821_pt1 | contig 12896 bp, 7 predicted proteins | sample MetaGCBIA2018_FD_204515 | JGI IMG/M metagenome (GOLD analysis project Ga0314774, IMG submission 204515) | Cryopeg brine microbial communities from Beaufort Sea near Barrow, Alaska, United States - CBIA 2018 | ecosystem: Environmental > Aquatic > Marine > Coastal | place: USA: Alaska | collected... | reverse complement strand
TGACCGAGCAAGGCGACGTTGCTGGATTCCGCACTGTTGACGTATTCGTCTCCGCCATCGCTGAACGCGATGCTGTTCACGCCGTCTCCGTCACTTGGGGCCGTTTGGTCTAAGGTGATGTTGCCACCCAAAACAATGTTACTTTCGAATGAACTGGATAAATTAGCTGAGTTGAGCGAAAGAGGGAAACTGAGTGGGTCTACGAGTTCAACTACACGGAGAAGACGAACAAGGTCTCCTCCATCACCTACTGACGTGCCCCCCTGTCCCAATGAATTACTATTACCAGAAAAGTCTCTATCTCGGACAGAAGCATCTTCGAGTGCGGATAAAACTTCATTTAAGTCCGAATCTAACACATTCTCAAACAACGATGTAGCAGCTGCCGAAGTTACTGCTGAGGTCACATCAATAGTTTGGTTTGGTGGGACATCCATAACCTCGTTATTGCCTATGTCAATACTTACCTGTGCATCACTAGAGGTAACTAAAGAATCGCCATCACGTAATTCATCGCCAATTTTCAACGGCGTTAAAGTACCATCTTGAGATTTTATCCAAGCTTCACCAACAACTGATTTAATTTTAACGTTACTCATTAAGCACCTCTTGCTTTTAACAAAGACAAAGACATAAACACTAAACTTACAGATAGCATAGGAAACAGTGTAATACAAAACATCACTAGTTTTATACTGTACCTAAGTCGTATTTTTTCAATCTAATTTATGAAGTTAGTAGGAGGAAATCAAAGGATACAAGGCATTCGATATTTATAATTTCGAAATACTAAAACATTCCTCAATCTAAACTGTAGCTATATGAACGATAAAACTGGCCACTGTAACGGGTATAAAGGAGGGTTATTAACTACGCGAAAGTAGCTTATTATAAGGAGCCATTAAGCCACTAGTGCATGCTTCACACTACCTAAGCTTTTCATGTCATATTTCTGGTGTGTTTTTTAATAAAGAATTTCAACGAGTTATAATTTATTGATCTGGTTAAATAAGAGCTATATAGATCACATTACATACACTCACTAAGATGAAGTATTTGGTATGGTTGATCAAAAAGAAGGACGGTATGGTTGAAAATTGCTTAATCGTTCAGAACATAGTCGCTCTACGATTTAATGTATAAATTATAAAAAAATAATTCAGTTTTAACTAAACAGAGACGAAAAACATTTTTCATTAACGTAATTTTAAAACAAGTTGAACTCTATCTTTAACTTTTAGTTTTTGAAAAATAGAAGTAAGATGGGTTTTAACAGTCCCTATGGAAATATTAAGCTTTTCTGCTATTTCTTTATTATCTAGACCATTACAAACTTCTCTTGAAACACCCCTCTCGCGCTTAGTCAATAATCGAAAACCGCCATTCTGCACATCCGAAGCAAGCAATTGATTTGAAATAATACGAGTAAGCCTAACAACAAGAACACTAGGTAACCACATAGCACCTTGTTCAATGTGTTTTGTCGCTTGTTTTAATATAGATGTGCTAGATAACGCATCTACATAACCTTGAGCTCCAGAAGATAAGGCTTCTTTAAGTTCGGTCATATTCTGCTGAGTCGTCATAACAATTAAATAATGCCCTTCTTTTGAGTATTTCGTGACTAAACTTTGCCAGTTATCAACAGTCGATAGAATACAGACTATTTGACGGACTTCAGGATGTATCCCAGCTAGAAATGGACTGTATATAACTGTCGATTTAGGAAACGCCTTCTTCCAGAATGGACATTGAAATCCGACTTGCGTAATAAAGGTCACCTTCAACATATTACCTTTCCGTCATAGCTTGAGAAGTCGCTTTTAAAATAGGTTTCAAAATATAATCTAGAATCGTTTTCTTGCCAGTAATAATATGTACATCCGCCGTCATTCCTGGTCTTATATTTATTTGAAAATCCGTGTTTTTTGGCTTTAGGCCTAATCTTACAATATAAAATGACCTACCCTCGCTATCCGTAACACTATCTGAGCTGATATGAAGTACTTTAGCTTCAATCCCTCCATAAATAGAAAAATCATAAGCTGATAGTTTCACGACCGCAGGTTGCGATTCGTGAATGAATGCAATATCCTTTGGTAACACCCGAGCTTCAATAATCATCACATCATCTAGAGGTGTTATTTCCGCCATCTCTTGACCTGGAGCAACTACCCCTCCAATTGTGTTCACTAATAATCGTTGAATAGTTCCTTTAAGTGGTGAACGAATTTCGGTTTCATTAACCCGATGAAGAAGGTCATTTAACGTCTGGTTTAAAGAATCTAATTGCTTCGAGACTTCAGAAAGCTCTAAACGCCAAGCATTCTTCATTCTCAATTCAACTTCATTTATTTTGTTTTTAGCCTCTTTAATCATTTCAGTACTACGACCAATCATGGCTGATTCTTTATTTATATCCATTTCTAGTGATAAAATACCACGTTTTAAATTAATAATATCCAACTCGGAAACAGCCCCTTTTTTTAGTAAAGGAAGAGTGAGGTTGAGTTGCTTCATATCCAGCTTTAGGGCTTTCTGATGCTGTTTTTTTGAAAGCTTGACTTCTTTTAAGTCTAATTTTTTTTGATTAAGTTGACTTATTGCAATGGCCGTTTGCTCTTTAAGCTCTCTTTTATTATTCTCATAGAAATCTTTCTCTCTTGCGACAACAAAAGGTGCTTCCCTTAACAATCTATCATTAAATTTTAAAGGCGTTCCATAGCTCAAAGCTTTTAGGCGAGTAAAGGCCGCTGATAAGGCATAAACTTGAGATTTAGTTTCATTTAATTTGGCATTCGATCGAGTACGGTCCATTTGAAAAAGAGGCTGACCTTTTTCAACTTCATCCCCTTCATTAATCATAATATTTTTTATAGCACCACCATCAAAAGACTGAACAATCTGCAATTGTTGCGATGCAACAACCCGGCCCTGACCTTTGGTAATTTCATCTAAAGTTGAAAAATAAGCCCAAACTATTAGAAGAAATAAGGACAGAAAAATCATATAAATAACTGATCGTGCTTGGACTGGCTCTTGTTGAATCTTTGCCCAATCAGCATCAAGAACCCAATCCTTTTTATCAGGAATGATATGTTTTTTTAGATCCTTCACAACAAGGTTTGCATCATCTGTTTTAATCATGAGTATTTTGACCCTACCACTTTACCTGAACGAAGATCTTCAAGAATTTTTTCCTTGGCACCATCTGCTACAATTTCACCACCATCCACTACAATCACACGTTCAGCCATAGTCAATAAAGACTGTCGGTGCGTCACCATTATTACTGTTTTGTTACCAATATAACTGTCCAAACTCCGAATAACTTTTGCTTCAATTGTGTTATCTAAATTACTTGTAGGCTCATCCAATAAAAGCATAGGCGGAGAGTTAATCAAAGATCTAGCAATAACAACTGACTGTCTTTGCCCTTGTGATAATAATCCTCCCCGCTCTCCAACCGGCATATTAAATCCCTCTGGGTTATTTCTTATAAACTGATTGAGTCCACTAATCCCGGCTACCTCCAATATTTTTTCATCTTCGACATCCAACGAAGACATCGCAATATTGTCTTTTAAGCTACCATAAAACAATACTAAGTCTTGTGGGACATAACCAATCTTAGTTCTAAGTACATAAGGGTCTATCTGATAAATATCGATTCCATCAATCAGTACTTGGCCTGATTCAGGTTCATACAAGCCCAAAATCAACTTAAGAATAGTTGTTTTTCCAGAACCATTTGCACCTAAAATCACGACTTTCTCGTTAGCTTTTATTTTAAAACTAACGTTATTTAATATATATTGTGAAGATCCAGGAAATTTAAAATAAACATTTTTAAACTCAATTTCGCCCTTAAAAACAGAATGACCAATCCAACTCTTGTTATCTGGACGCTCTTTAGGCTTGTCCATAACGTCATCCAACACCCTCAATGACGTTGCTGCTTGATGATATTGTCCAATAATACCAGCTAAGCTTGATATAGGTCCCATGACTCTAGATGTAAGCAAGTAAGCGGCAACAAGTCCACCCTGACTTAGCTCATTATCTGAAATTAGATAAACACCAATAATAATCATTACAACCCCAGCAGTATGCTGAACCCACTGTGTAGCACTTGCAATTGAGGCTGCAATAAATTTCATTTTAGCGGCAATTCTTGTGATGTAGATTGTAGTCCTCTCCCACTCAGCCTGAATCTTACTTTCAGAACACAGACTTTTTACAATCTCTAAATTAGAAATGCTTTCATACAATATTGAGTTACGTTCCGCACTTGCTTGCATAGAATCTTCAGATAATCTTTGCATTTTCTTCTGCGCTGTTACAGCATAAAAAAGAACTGCGCCAACACCAACAAGAACAGGCAGGATTAACCAAGGGTTTATCATGGCTATAATCACGATGAAAATCAAAGTGAAGGGTAAATCTACAATTGCTACAATACTAAAAGAACTAATAATGTTTCTGAGAGATTCAAACGATTGTAATTGATTTGCAAAAGCGCCCGTTGACTTAGGCTTATCAACCATTTTCATTTGAAGAACTTTTTCCATAATTGCAGCGGAGAGTTTTACATCTGTTCTATTTGCCGCTAAATCAATGAACCAGTTGCGCATCAACTTAAGAAATAAATCAAACATAACCACTACCATAACACCTATACTTAATACCCAAAGTGTATCTAAAGCATGATTTGGCACCACCCTGTCATATACATTCATAATAAATAGTGGCAAGGCGGCAGAAAATAAATTAATCATAAAAGAAGCAATTAAGACATCCCGATATAATCCTTTATTTTCAAAAAAAACATCCCAAAACCAATGTTTTTTAATCCCCTTAATCACTGGACTGGAGCGGTCATCAAATACCATTTCAGGGCGACAATATATAACGCGCTCTGTATACTGTTCTACCAATTCATCTTTTGGCATCGTTACTATGCTATTACTTAGCTCTGGAAAAACGGCCTCTACAGTATTTTCTTGTTCACCAATACTGACTAAAACACATGCTTGATTATCATCTAAAATCAGTATTGCAGGGAGCAGGCTGGGATTAATTTGAGATAGCTCACGTTTTTTTAGTGACGAGGCAAAACTTGCACGTTTTGCAGCTCTACTAAAATTTGATGGCGTAAGAACTCCATTATCAACAGGCAAACCAACAATAGCGGTTTCTCTAGATAACTCTCTGTCATGAAAGCGTGCAATGAACAACAAACATTCTAAAAGAGAATTATCTCCTCCTTCAAAATCTCCTGAATAAACTGACTCCATAAATTAAAACCTTCTCATTGTTCTGTACTTAAAATTGCTACTATCTCTTTTGTGACAGACCGAGCAACAAAAGGCGTGCAGCACCCTTTAATTTTTGCTTTTTTTAGCCAATATCTCGTTATTAAAATCCTGATTTTCTATGGTAGGACACATAGACTCAGACTCAGAATTTTTATCTAACATAGCCTGAAATGCTATGGAATCCATTTTTGAACCACCTTCTACTTGCAATGTCGCAACTAAATCACCCATAGATGCTAACAACCGTGCTTTTGCAATGGCCATATCGTGCACTGCATTAATAACACTTCGTTTAGATTCAAAAGCTTCATTTACAGACTCCAGTATTTTTAACAAGGAATGCTCACTAATTGCAAATTGCTCTATATAAGATTCGTTAACTTTGTCTGTTGAATTTTTTTGTTTTGTCAATAGCGGTATCTGTAAATTAAGCTGTGCAATATCATTAAAAGCAATTTTTAACGTTTGCCTTACATCAAAACAATTTTTTAACATTAAGCTCTTTGCTGAATTAACATCCTCCATAGCCTTACTCACATTTGAAGAGTCTTTTCCTCCCTTATAGAGGTTAACCGTAAACTCCAGTCCAATCCGACCATAAAGATCATTTTTAGAACTATCATAATAACTATAGTCTGGCATTCCATAACGCCCCACAAGTGTCAATTTAGGCTGATATTCAGTTTTTTGTTTTTTTACTAAGGAGGCGGCTGATTTAATATTACTTCCTGATGCTCGTAGTTGATAATTATGTCTATAAGCATACATCAAGGCATCAAACAGGCCTTCAGGAACAGGAAAGTTGCTAACCGATAGTTTTTTGGGTGGGTTTTTTCCAGTTATTCTTTGAAACCTAGCACTAACATCATAAAGATTCGATTGTTCTGTAAAAACGTTAGACTGCGATAAATACAGCTTAGATGCGGCTTGCTCGAGATCTGATTTTCGCCCTAAACCCACAGCTGTTTTATGTGAAATTTTCTCGTAAATCTCACTATTCTTGATCAGATTTTTTTTGGCTATCGCGAGCAGATTTCTATATCTATCAACGTCTTCAAATGCAGTATACGCTTCTAAAGTAACATTCTCGATTGAATCCAATAATTCATAATAAGCTGCTAAACTAACATCTTTATAATATTGAGTCTGAAAACCTGTAGCAAAACCATTATACAAAACTTGCTTAATATTGAGATTTACCTGGCTATCCGTGCCACCTGTACTTTGAAGATTGGTTCTAGTTTCATATCCCAAGTTACCATCTAGACTTAGCACAGGCAAATAGTCTGCCTTACTGGAAGAAATATCATACTGCGACGCTTGATAAGCGTGCCATTTAGCATTAATCTCTGGTGATTCATTAATAATATTGCCCATCACATCAATAAAAGAAACAGGCTCCCGGCCAAGTGCTGTTCCCGTAAATCCGACACATAAAAAATATAGTAAAAAACTGTACCATTTGATCATTTCAATATCACCTAGTCTCTTTTAGGTTTAGTTTAGCCCTAGACTAAGACATAAAGCAACCATTCGATAAGTAAAAGTCCATAAAAAGGATTTTGCCATGCATAATTATTAGTTTTAGGCTGTGGCAAAAAACTTCGTTAACAAGATGTTTGAAGACTAAAAAATACGAAAGCACACCAGCTGGCGTGGGGAAAACTATTGAGATGCAATATTGGAATTAATGCTCTTTTTCTTCCTTATTGTTTCATTGTAGGAACCCTGTAAACGAGCCGCACTAAAACCCGTGTTACCGAACATTCCATCCTAAAATGAAATGTGATGGATGAAATTAAAACCCTGCTATTTTTATGTGATCGTTACACAGTTATTTAAACTGAATCCCACCCTACTAGAGAACTTTCGAAGGCTAACTATATTGGGTATTAAAATATGAATGGAATGCCAACTTTCAAAGTCGATTTGGTAGGTAAATAAGGTGTGCTACTTCTTTGGTCTAATTAAAATCAATACTAACACGAGCACACCTGTACTAATACACTGAGATTTCCCATTATAAATCGTAGGAATAATCAATATATATTCGATGATCCATATCGCTCTGGATTACACCGCGCGCTCCTCTAAAGCAGAATTAATGGTGTCAAGTAACTCTTTTATATTGAAAGGCTTGGTTAAATAAGCGTAAGCACCAAAGGACAGCAATCTTTCGATTTGACGCTGAGTTGCATCGGCACTAATGACAATAACCGGTATCTGCTGGGTTTCTGGATTTGCTTTCAAGCGTGCTAACACTTCATCTCCCATAATGCCTGGTAGGTGCAAGTCTAATAAAATAAGGTCTGGCTTATTCAATGTGGCCAGTTCAACGCCAAGCTCACCATTTGCAGCAGGCAGCAGTTCGAAATGAGGACTGCGAGACAATGCAGCCTTTATCAATCGTAAATTAGCAATATTGTCTTCAATATAAAGTAAAGTAGCAGGCAAATTAGACAACACCTTCTCTTCAACATTTTCTGCTGCTTCATTACTCGCTAGAATCTTCTCCTCATGCTCACCCTCAATTAGAGGCAGTTCGATCCAGAAAGTACTGCCCACTCCGACTTTACTCTCCAGCCCCAGAGCGCCCCCCATTGCCTCAGTGAGTGCTTTGGACAACGCTAAACCGATGCCGCTGCCTTCTATGTCAGTTTCTGTCGCCTCAAGGCGCTCAAAAGGTTCAAATACTTTATCAAAATACTCTTCTTTAATGCCCGGACCGGTATCACTAATGCAGATTCGAACAATTCCATCAGAACGCTCAACACAGGAGAATGCAACACTGCCGCCATCGTGATTGTATTTAATGGCATTCGAAATCAAGTTGAGTAGAACCTGTTTTAAACGTTGCAGATCCGCGAGCACATAAACATTACATTCTTCAGTAATCACCTGCTTGTGCTGAATATTGCGCTCGCTCGCCATCGGAATGATTAGATTCCAAACATCTTCCAAAACATGCTGCACATGTACCGGTTCCGGTGAGATATTCTGGTGACCGGACTCAATACGTGCGATATCTAACATCTCATTAATCATCCCCGTTAAATGCCGACCAGCATTCAGGATATAACCGACACTTTCTCTATTATCTTTATCAAGCTCTTCCAACTCAAGTAGCTGCGCAAACCCAACAATCGCATTCAACGGCGTACGCAATTCGTGACTCATTCGCGACAGAAAAGAACTCTTGGCGTTATTGGCTTTTTCTGCGGCCTCTTTGGCTGCAAACAACCCTTCTTCCGCCAGTCTACGTTCGGTAATATCCCGCACAATGCCGGTAAAGATACGACGTACGCCAAGCTTGACTTCAGCAACTGAAAGCTCCATCGGAAAGGTCGTGCCATCTTTGCGTTGACCAACAACCTCGCGGCCAATGCCAATAATTTTAGCATGTCCCGTATATCGGTAGTTGGCCAGATAATTGTCATGCTCTGCCGCATAAGGATTCGGCATAAGCATCTTGACATTATGGCCAATAACCTCATCGGCCTCGTAACCGAAGAGTTTTTCAGCCGCACGATTATAAGTTTCAACCATTCCTTGTTCGTCAATGGTGATAATGCCATCCACGGCATTATCAACAATGGCTCGAATACGGGCTTCTCGGTCGAGCAATTGTTGCTCGATCTGCTTTCGATCAGTGATATCACGCACAATCGCAATAAAGTATTGACTAGCATCATTTTTGCTCAAGCACTGGAGGAAAATTTCAACGGGAATATCCTGACCATTCTTGTGTCGATGAACCGTTTCAAATCTATCTGACTTCTTCGACCCATCAAGCAATGGTGCTATCAATGCTAAGAACTGAGGCATGTCAATATATGGCTTGATATCAATAGCCGTCATCTGCATCAATTCATTGTAGCTATAACCCACCTGCGCTTGCGCACCCTGGTTAACATAAGTAAACAACAGCGTTTCTGCGTCAAACATAAACACGCAATCCAGCGTCTGATTAAGTGTGTTTTTGAACTCATTTAGCTCCTCCGTACGCGCCTTAACCTCCTGTTTTACATCCTCTTTGCGACGAGCCAGTAACTGCACAAAACCCGCAAAAATTCCGCTGATAATCAGCCCCGCTATCAGGAAAAATTTTGATAAATTAAAATGGGTGTCCAAAAGTGCATCAACGGGTGTAAAAACAATACGCCAGCTGTCATCCCCTATCTTAAAATAAGATTCAATATCCCACACTCCCTCTCCCAAAGAAGCCGAAACACTACTCACGTCTCCCTTACTGGCTCGCGAAGGGTGAAAGTGTAGCAATTGCCCAACATGCTCTGGTTGCACCTTATAAACGGCGATATCCATGCCTTTCTTCAGCCTTTTATCAAAACGAAGCAAAGCACTTTCAATAAACTGGGTAACATTAACTTCCGCAACCACAAAACCGATGGGCTGACTGAATCGTGGCTTGGTCAACTCGGCCGTAAGGGATTGATAGACGGGCAGAATCAAACTTACAGATGAACCCCCATGACCGTGCTCCACGCTCTGAATAATATGGGGTGAAAGAGAGTTGTCCTCGGCTATCTTAGCAAAGGCCTTCTTATACTGAGCGGTGTTTACGCGATCAGAGACTTTGTTATCCTGATGCGTTTGGTGTTTGGGGCTCTGGTACCTTAGCGACAAGGTATAATCAGTGTTCTGCGCGTCAAGTGACCACCACATAAAGGAGTCAATCTCTGGCCACCCACTTGCCATCAGGCCTGTAAAGGCATCAAACTCTGACGGACCTACCTCACTTGAAGCGTGAATCAAACCTTTTACTGAACGAAGGCTTTGCCATAACTCCATGAGTTCCGCATCAAAACTCTGGATGTTGGAATCAGCCATGCTCTCTAATTCGATTCGCAATTCATTCCGTTCACGGGCATCAAATTGCAAGAAAATGACCACCGTGAGACAGAATCCCACAAAAAAAACGCCAAATCCAACTTGCTTATTTTTTAAAAAACTCATTCTTTTGAACCTCTACAATTAGAATTAATTGTTATGAACTTCTTTATGCTAGCCCGACTTGAACTACCCTTATTTGCGTTTGCTTTGCGCAACGCTATCCGCTTCCAGCATAGCAAAAACTACAACCCAAACCGTTTTACCTATTAAACACGATACATTCAAGTCGTAAGTGCAACAGTTTCAATTTCCTAGAACACCTCATTAGGTGTTTTGAATCCTAAGCACTTTCTTGGACGGTTGTTGAGCTTATCAACAACCGAATCAATCTCTTCCTGAGTCACTTTATCGAAGTCTGTTCCTTTTGGAAAGAATCGTCTTAACAATCCATTGGTATTTTCATTGGTGCCACGCTCCTAAGAAGAGTAAGGGTGGGCAAAATAGAAACCTGTATCAAGCTCTTTTGATATCGTTTTGTATTTTGAAAACTCTTTGCCATTGTCAGATGTTAATGAATGAACTGGCCTGTTTAAAAGCTTTAACTGTTCAATAATCACAGAACTGACTATATCAGCCTTTCTATTGTTAACTTTGATAAAGCGAGCGATTCTAGACGTTCTCTCGACAATGGAGACTAAGCTTGAGTTTGAGTTTGAAGGCTTTCCAACAACTGTGTCTAACTCCCAGTCCCCAATACGTATACGATCCTCAACTATAGATGGTCTGTCATCGATACTCGGGGCTGAACTGAATTTACCTCGTGTTTCATAAATACCAGCACGCTTGTGATTTAGCTTAATTCGTCCATTTATTTGCTCAGGACTCCAATGTTGCTTTAAGTAGTGAATGACAAGTTTCCAGCTGTCATGAGATATTCTGGTTTTTGCTTTACTGGAACGCCTAACGATAGCTTGACTGTGTGCAAGGAGTGGTCGCCACCCACGGGATTTAATATTGCGTTTAAGTTCGCGGCTTATCGTGGATTTATGACGTTTTAACTCTTTTGCTATAGTCGTGATGTTATATCCGGCACGCTTTAGTCCATAAATGTGATATCTTTCTTCTAAGGTCAGTTGATGATATGTGCTCATTGGGCAACACCTCTTTTGTGTAGGAACTTAAAAGGTAGCTTATCAACTGGCCTTTTTCAATTCCTACAGGTGTTGCACTTACTAATTGAATCTATGCCCCTTTAAAACTTTCCTGAATCCACACTATTAAGAAGGCTCGGCGAACTTTTCTTTGATCTCTAATACCTGAGGTAGAATCGTTTTAAAATGCTTCAATAGTTGCGGGTCAAAATGCTGACCGCTGTTATTATCCAATTCCGACAATGCATCCTCGACACTCCAGGCCTTTTTATAGGGCCTTTCCGAGGTCAAAGCATCAAATACATCGGCGAGTGCCGCAATTCGTCCCACCAGAGGAATATCTTCCCCTTTAAGTCCGTTCGGGTAGCCACTTCCGTCCCATTTCTCATGGTGTGTTAACGCAATAAGATGCGCCATTTCCATAAGGTCGGAACGGTGTCCCGATAAAATATCTGCGCCAATCGTTACATGCGTTTGCATAATCGTCCACTCCTCCGCATCTAACTTACCTGGCTTCAGAAGAACGCTATCGGGTATTCCTAGCTTGCCAACGTCATGCATAGGGCAGGCATTAAGTAACAGTTCAGCCTCGTCATCACTCATTCCAGCCGCTTTACCAATCAGTTGCGCGTATTGACTCATTCGAATAATGTGCAGTCCAGTTTCATTATCTCGATACTCTGACGCAAGCCCAAGCCGTTTAATCACTTCAAGGCGTGTTTCCTGAAGCTCTTGTGTTTTTTCTTCAAGTTGAAGAGTTCGCTCATGTACTTTTTGTTCCAACTCTTCATTTTGTTGACGGACTAAATGATATAAACAACGAACTTCAAGTAGATTATGAATACGGCTTAAAACTTCGATGCGCTCAAACGGTTTAGTGACAAAGTCTTTGGCCCCCTCTTTAAGCGCTCTCAGCCGAGTCTCTAAGTCAATCAACGCCGTTAATACAATTATCGCAGGATAACGCGCCTGTTCCGGCTCAATGAGTTTGAGTTGTGCCATCACCCCAAACCCATCCAATTTCGGCATATTGATATCAAGAAGTATTAAATCAAAGTGGTGCTGTTGATACAGTCCTTCCACCTCTAATGGATTTGTAGTGGAGTATAAATTAGTGTAGCCATCTCTCTCTAACAAGCGCTGTAGCAATAAAACATTGGCCATCTGGTCATCAACAATCAGAATACAGGCCGCTTTTAGATCAGTTTCACTCACGTTCATACTTAAAGCCTTTTGTCCAGAATCAAGAAAATATTTTACACTAAGCCGCAGAAATTACTAGACGCACCTTAAATAATTGTTTTTAATCAAGTTATACAAGACGATTGAGATAATGATTTTGTTCACCAATTTTTAACACTGATACATTCAAGTCGTAAGTGCAACAGTTTTAATTTCCCAGAACACCTCATTAGGTGTTCTGAATCCTAAACACTTTCTTGGGCGATTGTTGAGCTTATCAACAACCCAATCAATTTCTTCCTGAGTTACTTTATCGAAGTCTGTTCCTTTTGGAAAGAATCGTCTTAACAATCCATTGGTATTTTCATTGGTTCCACGCTCCCAAGAAGAGTAA
>Ga0314774_1001820_pt1 | contig 12928 bp, 12 predicted proteins | sample MetaGCBIA2018_FD_204515 | JGI IMG/M metagenome (GOLD analysis project Ga0314774, IMG submission 204515) | Cryopeg brine microbial communities from Beaufort Sea near Barrow, Alaska, United States - CBIA 2018 | ecosystem: Environmental > Aquatic > Marine > Coastal | place: USA: Alaska | collected... | reverse complement strand
AGCCACGTACCGGACACTACCTCAAAAATCAATTTTACCGATAACAATACGAAATTTGATACTAATGGAGTGCAATTTGTGATCAACCCCAACGACGAATTTGGCCTTACCAGGGCCATGTGGTTTAAGGAAAAACAAGGAGCCAGCGTTGACGTAGTAAATGTAGGCGGACCGGAAACAGAACCAACCCTTCGCAAAGCATTAGCTATAGGCGCCGACAGTGCCATACGGGTAAATACTCCTGCAATTGATGGTTTCCAGGTCGCCAAGCAATTGGCCAAAGTTGCAAAGGATGGGGAATATGACCTTATTATTGCAGGCAGGGAATCTTTAGACTATAACGGAGGAATGGTGCCAGGAATGGTGGCCGCCTTGCTCAACGCAAATTTTATAAATACCTGTATTGGTCTTGAAGTTGACGGTGATAAAGCCACGGCCATTCGCGAAATCGATGGAGGAAAGGAAACCCTAACCACATCATTCCCTTTAGTTATTGGAACACAAAAAGGTCTTGTACAAGAAAGTGATTTGCGGATCCCTAATATGAGGGGGATTATGCAGGCAAGAAAAAAGCCGTTAAATGTTGTTGAACCTATAGAGACAGCTAACCAGACATCTATCGATAAATTTGAAAAACCGGCTCCAAGGGGCGCTATCAAATTAATTGATGCTGATAATTTAGACGAATTGATCAATTTGCTCCACAATGAGGCAAAAGTGATCTAATTAATAAAACACCTTAAGTCATAAATCAAATTTAAACCTCACAGGTTTTAAAAACCGGTGAGGTTTAGGAAACTTAAAAAATATAAAGATGTCAGTATTAGTATATACAGAATCCGAAGAAGGAAAATTCAAAAAAGCGTCTTTGGAAGTTGCTTCTTACGCCAAAGAAGTCGCAAAAATACTTCAAACCACAGTTACCGCAGTCACCTTTAATACCAAAGATGCTTCGGAACTAAAAAATTACGGGGTAGACAAAGTATTGAATATCACCAATGAGAAATTGGGGAATTTCAATGCCGAAGCTTACGCTGATGTTTTAAAACAGGCTGCCGAAAAGGAAGGATCTAAAGTTGTAATTTTAAGTCAATCGGCTAACAGTAAATATGTAGCACCGCTTCTGGCTGTACATTTAAATGCAGGTTATGCTTCCAATGTTGTGGGCTTGCCTGAAAGTGCCGATCCTTTTACAGTGAAACGAACCGCTTTTACCAATAAAGCCTTCACTCATACAAAAATCGACACCGATATTAAGATTATAGGTTTATCAAATAATTCCTTCGGATTAAAAGAAAATCAAGGCAATGCAATTGCTGAAGATTTTAGTCCAACTTTATCTGAAGCAGATTTTTCAGTAAAAGTCATCAATGTTGACAAAGCAAAAGACAAAGTCACCATAGCCGATGCCGATATTGTGGTTTCAGGCGGTCGTGGTCTTAAAGGCGGAGAAAACTGGGGAATGATCGAAGATCTTGCCGATACATTAGGAGCGGCTTTGGCCTGTTCTAAACCGGTGAGTGACATGGGCTGGAGACCTCACAGTGAACACGTGGGGCAAACCGGAAAACCGGTAGCTTCAAATTTATATATCGCTATAGGAATTTCAGGTGCAATCCAGCATTTGGCAGGGGTAAATGCCTCAAAGGTGAAAGTTGTGATCAATAATGACCCCGAAGCTCCTTTTTTCAAGGCTGCAGACTACGGTGTAGTAGGCGATGCCTTTGAAATTGTTCCAAAATTAACGGAAAAACTAAAAGAATTTAAAGCTAAAAACGCATAATTTTTTTAACTTGCAAGTCTTTTCTGGGCTGTCTGAATTTGGTAAAATAACTTTATCCGGACAAGCCCTTTTAATTTATTGATATATGAGTTTAGTACGCCTTACAATTAAAGGAATATCTTATAGTCAAACACAAAATGGCGCCTATGCACTCATTCTTAGTGAGATGGATGGTGAAAGAAAATTGCCTATTGTAATTGGTGCTTTTGAAGCCCAATCCATTGCTATTGCTCTGGAAAAGGAAATCAAACCCCCACGGCCATTGACCCATGATCTATTCAAAAATTTTTGCGACAGGTTTGAGATTGTTGTAAAACAAGTGATTATTCATAAACTGGTGGACGGTGTGTTTTATTCAAGCCTTATATGCGAAAGGGACAAAATAGAAGAAATCATAGATGCCAGAACCAGCGATGCCATAGCTTTGGCTTTGCGATTTAATGCGCCTATATTTACTTATAAAAATATTTTGGACAAAGCCGGAATCTTTTTAAAAGGTGAGCCGGGTGCTGAGGAAACATCCAAAAAGGAAGATGTTGAGATTACCGATATACTTACTGAAAACAAAGAAACGGAAGGAACCAGTCATAAAAATTTGTCTTTAGACGAACTTGAAACCTTGCTCTCACAAGCAGTTAAAAATGAAGATTACGAGAAGGCCGCCAGAATTAGAGATGAGATTTCAAAACGCAACTAAGTTTTTTTTGTAAATGACGAAATATTGGTATTGCCTGTTCTTTTTTTTATTCGGAATTTTTGCTGTCCATTCCCAAGACCTATCTAAGGACTGGAGCTTTCAGTCAGCTGAAAAGTCCGGCGAAATTCAAAACAATTTTTCCCCTGAAGATATATTATCACTAACCGATGGTCATTTCGAGATCAAATCGGCCAGCGATGAAACAATCAAATCCCAGGGTGATTACCTCTACCAAAACAACCTTTTGGTATTTTTCTACAATCCTCCAAACGATACTATCCGGAAATTCCGAATTTTGGAAATCAGCGATAGTACCCTTGTTATTTCAGACAATTACAATACCTACAATTTTAAGGAAAGACTTCAACTCCTGGAAGAGGTTGTTCCTGTACAAGCTGCAAAACAAATTATTCCCAGTACCGGAATTTCTTTCAACAGCCTCTGGCGTGGTCTATTGGGAATGCTGGCATTGCTGTTTATCGCCTATTTATTCAGCAGCAATAGAAAAGCCATCAGCTGGAAAACGGTTTTAATAGGTCTTGCAGCACAAATGCTGCTTGCAATTGGGGTTTTAAAAATAACCTTCATCAAGAATATCTTCGAATTTGTTGGGAAGATATTTGTCCTAATTCTCGATTTCACCCGTGCCGGAAGTGAGTTCCTATTGGGGGGAATGATGAACATTGACAGTTTTGGTTTTATATTCCTGTTCCAGGTATTGCCAACCATCATCTTCTTTTCAGCACTCACTTCAGTATTGTTTTACCTGGGAGTTATCCAGATAATTGTAAAAGGTATGGCCTGGGTTTTATCCAAACTGATGGGAATCTCCGGGGCAGAAAGTTTGAGTGTAGCCGGAAATATATTTTTAGGACAAACCGAAGCACCTTTAATGATCAAGGCCTACCTGGAACGCATGAACCGTTCTGAAATTTTGCTGGTGATGATTGGTGGGATGGCCACGGTGGCCGGAGGAGTTTTGGCTGCTTATATAGGTTTTCTTGGTGGTGATGATCCTGCATTACGCCTGCAATTTGCAAAACACCTGCTCGCAGCCTCTGTAATGGCCGCACCGGGAGCCATAGTTATTTCAAAAATATTATTGCCGCAACAGGAACCTATCAACACCAATGCAGAGGTTTCTTCGGAAAAAATTGGATCGAATATCCTGGATGCCATAGCAAACGGAACTACCGAAGGATTGAAACTCGCTGCCAATGTAGCAGCTATGTTATTGGTTTTTATAGCCTTTATAGCCATGATCAATTACATTCTTGGCTGGGTGGGCGGTATTACTACCCTAAATTCAGTAATGGCCGAATATACCCCCTATTCAAGAATCTCCATCGAATCCATTTTAGGGATTATTTTTGCCCCGCTTATGTGGCTTATAGGTGTTGCGAAAGAAGATATGATGCTGATGGGACAATTGCTGGGAATAAAACTCGCCGCCAGTGAATTTGTGGGCTATATCCAATTGGCCGAATTAAAAAATCCTTTAAACGCCTTGAGTTTAAATTACGAAAAATCCATTATTATGGCCACCTATATGTTGTGCGGATTTGCGAATTTCGCGTCAATAGGAATTCAAATTGGCGGAATTGGTTCGCTCGCGCCCGGAAAACGAAAAACCCTTTCTGAATTCGGAATGAAAGCACTTTTAGGGGGAACAATTGCTTCCCTCCTATCTGCAACTATCGCGGGGATGCTTATCGGGTAAACTTTATTTTCACCTTTAATTTTTATGAACAATTCCATAGATTCAGGTTCAAATTAAACTTCAATTCCATATTTTCGCAATATTCAAATTTGACATTTGAACAATCAAGATGCAAATTTAAATAAGGAACTGCTTGAAAAAAGCAATCAATAAAATATTATAAGACATCCATTATAAAAAATTTCTCACACAGGGGAATGATTATATGGATGTTACATATGTCCGCTAAGACAATAATATAAACAGATGAAACAATATCACGATCTATTAAAACACGTTTTAGAGAACGGAATCCAAAAGGGCGACCGCACCGGTACAGGCACCAAAAGTGTATTTGGATACCAGATGAGGTTTGACCTTAACGAGGGTTTTCCAATGGTTACCACCAAAAAACTTCATTTAAAATCTATTATTCACGAACTGCTCTGGTTTTTAAACGGCGATACCAATATTAAATACCTTCAGGAAAATGGGGTGAAAATCTGGAATGCCTGGGCAGATGAAAACGGGGATCTGGGACCAATTTATGGCCACCAATGGCGCAACTGGAACGGCGAGGAAATAGACCAGATAAAAGAAGTTGTGGAAACATTAAAACAAAATCCCAACAGTCGTAGAATGATGGTTTCAGCCTGGAACCCTTCGGTTTTACCGGACACCTCCAAATCATTTTCAGAAAATGTCGCCAATGGGAAAGCAGCATTGCCGCCCTGTCATGCTTTTTTCCAATTTTATGTAAGCCCACCGCTTCCCGGAGCCGGAGAAAATGCAAAGCCTCGTTTATCGCTGCAATTATATCAACGCAGCGCAGATATATTCCTGGGAGTCCCTTTTAATATCGCCTCCTATGCCCTGTTTACAATGATGATAGCGCAGGTATGCGATTATGAACCAGGGGATTTTATTCACACCTTTGGAGATGCCCATATATACAACAATCATATTGAACAAGTTGAACTTCAGCTGTCCAGAGAATTCAGGACATTGCCTGTTATGAAGATCAATCCAGAGATCAAAGATATTTTCAGTTTTAAATTTGAAGATTTCAGTCTGGAAAATTACAATCCTCATCCACATATTAAAGGCAAAGTTGCCGTTTAAACCTACTTATGAAAAAAATTATTTTAGTTTCAGCCATTTTCTTATTTACCAACTTATCCTTTGCCCAGGAAGGGGTGAAAGTTGATGGCAATTCCATATCAACAAGAGAAATCGCTCCAGTTTGGCCGGGTTGTGAAGGCAGTGAGTTGTCGTCAAAAGACTGTTTTAATAAAAAATTAAACCTGCACATCAAAGAGAACTTCAAATATCCGCGGGATTCCAAAGGAGGTTTTATAAGAGGAAAATCCACGATTAGCTTTAGCATAGACGAAAATGGGAAAGTTGCCGATGTATCGGCTGTTGGACCGGAAAAAGCCGTGAATCAGGAAGCCATTAGAATAGCCAAATTATTTCCAAAAATGAAACCGGGCTATAGTGGCGGAAAACCTAAAAAGATCCAATATAAAATGGCTTTTAATTTTTAAATTTAGGGCCTTCCCTACTTTAACTATGCATTAACTTTTGATCATTTATATGGTTCCCAAATAATTGTAACTTTGATTGGTAATCTTGAAATCCAACCAGTTTTATGATCTCAAAAGACGATTTATTCAGTTTATTCAATGAAACCCGGGCGGACACGGAAATTATATGTTCCTTTCTGGAAACAGAAGATTATGTTGTACAACCTATTGTGGATGTTTCTCCTCCCAAATGGCATTTGGGCCATACCACCTGGTTTTTTGAAGAATTTGTACTGAAGAAATATCAAGAAGATTATATCCTTTTTGATGAACACTCAGCCTACGTTTTTAATAGTTATTACGAAAGCGTGGGCGATAAAGTTGTGCGCACAGACCGCGGAAATTTATCCCGCCCTACCGTTGCCTGGATTTACAAATACAGGAACTATGTAACAAAAGCACTCTCCGATTTTTTTGAAGGATCACAAACTTTATCTGACGAAATTTTAGCTGTGATAGAAATTGGCTGTCACCACGAGAAACAACATCAGGAGCTGCTTTATACCGACATTAAATATATTTTAGGAAACAATCCGTTATTACCTAAATACAACGATGAGTTTAAGGAAAATCCCATTCGGAACTTTAAACAGGAATGGCTGAAAATTTCCGAAGGTATTTATCAAATCGGGCATAAGGGTAACACCTTCTGCTATGACAACGAGCTGGGGCTTCACAAAACCTATGTAAACAAATTTGAGATTTCCAACAAACTTGTCACCAATGCCGAATACCTCGAATTTATGGAAGCCGGGGGTTACAAGAATGTGCTTTTATGGCATGCAGAAGCTTGGGATTGGGTAAATAACAATAAGATCCAGGCTCCTTTTTACTGGCATAAGATAAATGGAGAGTGGCATCAATATACATTACAAGGGCTTAAAAAATTAAATACCAACGCTCCACTTACTCACGTTTCCTATTACGAAGCTTTTGCCTTTGCACAATGGAAAGACATGCGTTTGCCAACAGAATTTGAATGGGAAATTGCCCAAAAACATTTTGATTGGGGAAGCCGTTGGGAATGGACGGAGAGCGCATATTCGCCTTACCCTAATTACAAAAAAGCTGATGGCGCCTTAGGCGAATACAATGGTAAATTTATGGTAAATCAAAAGGTGCTTCGGGGTGGTTCTGTTGCAACTTCAAAACACCACACCCGCGCTACTTACCGCAACTTTTTCCAACCACATTTAAGATGGCAATTCACCGGTGTAAGATTGGCCAAATAATCCGACTTTTAAATAATGAAAAATACAATAAAGACAACTTTCGCTTCCGCTTTCGAGGAGGATGTTTATAAGGGCTTGACCAATCATCCCAAATATTTATTTTCAAAATACATTTACGATAAAAAAGGCGATAAATTGTTTCAGGATATCATGAACCTGCCGGAATATTACCTTACCAACTGCGAATATGATATTCTAAAAAACCATGCCGAAGAAATCGCCGGGTCTTTCAATGCGCCTAATGGTTTCGATCTTATTGAATTGGGGCCGGGAGACGGTAAAAAAACCAAGGTTTTGCTACGTCATATGGTTGAAAATAAAATAGATTTCGAATATTTACCCATCGATATCAGCCAAAATGCTTTGGAAGAGCTGGAAACCTCGCTTAATAATGAAATCCCTCAATTAAAGGTTAAAATACAGCAAGGAACTTATTTTCAGATCCTTGAAAAATTAACCGATTTCAATGCACGAAAAAAGGTAATCATGATGTTGGGATCCAATATCGGTAACCTGTTGCATCAGGAGGCCATCGATTTCCTGAAGCATGTCAACGCAGCAATGAGCCCGGAAGACATGCTCTTTATGGGGTTTGATCAAAAAAAACACCCGCAAACCATCCAGGATGCATACAACGACAAAACCGGCGTGACCGAAGCATTTAACAAGAACCTCCTCATCCGTATAAATTCTGAATTGAAAGCAAATTTTGATCCGGATGCTTTTATGCACTGGGAAACCTATGATCCCGAAACCGGGACTGCAAAGAGCTTTTTGGTCAGTCAAAAAGAACAAGAGGTAAAAATAGGGGAATTGGGACTTAAAATACATTTTGATGCCTGGGAAACCATACATACCGAAATCTCCCAAAAATACGATGATCATATAGTGGATTGGCTGGCAGGTCAATCGGGGCTACAGGTTTCCGGCTCTTTCACCGATGAGAAAGGCTATTATAAAAATTATATTTTAGTCAAGCTTTAAATACTGCCGAAGGGTTTTTATCAAAAAATTCAATTCTTCTTCAGTATTAAAATAATGAAAACTCAGTCTGATGCCCGTTCCTCTTTGGGAACAAATTATATTTTCATTTCTCAGGAAATTATATAATTGAGTATCGCCTTTTATGTTGAATATGGAAGAATGTTGGCTTCGTTTTTGGACCATATCTTCCAATAGATTTAATTGCGAGAATTGTTTTTTCGCCAGCTCACCTAAATTCGAAACCCTTTCTTCCACCAGCTCCATCCCTATCTCATTCAAAAATTTCAGAGCGGTCTTTAAACTTCCAAAATTGAGCGTATCCTGATGTCCCGGTTCAAACTTTCCTATAAAATTGCCTTCATGAGCTTTGTATTTTCCCTGCAGGGAATTAAATCCGCAGCTTTTGGGGGAAATTATTTCCGGGGCCTTTTCCTGGAAAAGCATAAAAGCATTTCCATAACCTCCATTCAGCCACTTATAACTGCTTGCTATCAAAACATCCAATTTCGATGCATCAAAATCAAATTTTTCGGTACCGCAATATTGTGTGCCATCGGCAATAAAGAAAGTATCCGGAAATTTTTCTTTTAAATTCCGAAGAAACTCAATGCTGAGCTTGATCCCGCTGATATATTGTACAATACTAAAAGCAAAAACTTCCGGTTTGTGATTCTCTAAAGCTTCTTCAATGTTAAGTTCTATATTTTCATTGATTGTGGCAGTGCACACCTCAAACTCACGGGAAGTTACCGCCCAGTTTATGGAGGGATAATCTCCTTCAAGCAAAAGCACTTTTTTAGATTTATCAATTCCTTCCATCAAAGTATTAAAACCAAAAGAAAAATTTGGGACAAACGCCACGCGATTAGGAGCACAATTAAAAAAAGAACCTACAGTTTCCCTTACTTCGGTTAATAATTCGCCTTGCTTTTCTTTGAGAATACTTCCGGAGATCAGGAAATTCAGATCATGGTCTTGCCTGAATTCCAGGACTTTTTCAGACAAAAGCCCGGATGCGGCAGTATTCAAATAAACATATTGTTTTAAAACTGGAAAAGGTTTTCTTAAATTCTTCATAAGCATTTTAACAATAGAATAAAAAATCAGTAAATTTGAATTACTACTAAAGTACTTCAAATTATGTTTTCCAAAAAGAAAAACACCTCTAAACTCGAACCTGATCAGCGGGAATTATACGAATATGCAAGACGAAGAACCGTTCAAAAAAGAAGATTGTTCCATCATTTCGTGATTTTTCTGGTGGGCGCAGTCCTTCTCATAATTTTGAATGTTGTGATAGGATACAGGCAGGATTTTATGCCCCTGGGCTACGACTGGTTTGTATTGGCAATTTTAATCTGGACCTTCTTTTTTATTGTCCACTTTATCAATGTATTTGTAACCGACAGTTTTATGGGAAAGAAGTGGGAACAACTCCAACTTGAAAAACTGGTGAGAAAACAAAAAGACCGAATTGCCGAACTACAAAAAAAAGTAGATCACGATTACCCGCTGCCTTCCAAGAATGAAAAACCCATTTCTGAAATTATTGGAAAAAATGATTTTGGAACCACAGATCTGCCCATAAACGACTAAATAGGATGCTGACACTAATTGCTGCTGCCGCAGAAAATAATGCCTTGGGAAAAGACAACGAATTAGTTTGGCACTTGCCAGACGATTTTAAACGTTTTAAAAAACTGACCTCAGGCCATCATATCATCATGGGTCGAAAAACCTTTGACTCCTTCCCAAAACCTTTACCCAACAGAACCCATGTGGTGATCACCCGCCAGGATCATTTCATAAAAGAAGGTATTCTTGTTGTCAACTCCCTGGAACGGGCAATAGAACTATCTGCAGGCGATCCCCAACCTTTTGTAATTGGCGGAGGAGAAATTTATAAAATGGCAATGAAGCTGGCAGATAAAATTGAACTTACAAGAGTGCACGGCACTTTTGAAGCAGACACTTTTTTCCCCGAAATTGACGAAAATCAATGGAAACTCATTTCAGAAGAATTTCACGAGAAAGATGAAAAGCACGATTACGCTTTTACTTACCTGACTTATGTGCGGAAATAAGAATTTTGCATAATTAATTTAATTCCGGTGTATTTCAATAATTACAATTCTTGCTAAAGGACCAAGAACAAAAGGATCAATATTCTAAGAAGAATTTTAAAGGGAACTATTATGCTACCAATAAAAAGGTTCTGCCCCACTCCAAAATTTATATTCGTGCATTCGTGGCTACTTTTTTAGATATTAATTTTCTGAAATAAAAAGTAAAGATAACAGTCCCTAATGGGATAACTTAACAAGATAATATTTAAGGTTTATGTTTATTTTGCAAACCTTAACATTCCCCATTTATTATTTAAGAATTCCTTAGCTGAAAACAGGTTTTATGATTGGTAACTTGTACTAAATCAAAACCTTAAAGCAATGAAAACTGAAAATTTAACAAGTAAAGAAGCGATTGATAAAATGACAAAACTGGTGCGGGATATCAAAATTGCCTTTTTACTGACAGATCTAAAAAAACAACCAATAAATGCAGTTCCCATGATTACCAAAAAGGTGGATGAGCACGGGAATATTTGGTTTTTAAGCCGTTTGGATAGTGAGCATAATAGCAATATCGCAAAAGACCCACAAGTTCAGTTGCTTTACAGCCATCCTTCAAATATGGAATATCTAAGTGTTTCTGGGAATGCATCAATAGTTTCTGACAAAAAGATCATTGAAAATTTTCACAGTGACGAAGATGATACCTGGTTCAGGGATGCTAATGAGTCAAAATATTCTGCTATTAAGATAGTTCCCAATGTAGCCTATTTCTGGGATTCAAGCGGAAATGAACTCAGCAAGTTATTCGAAAGTGGATTGGCCAATCCTACAGGTGAAAATAATGGTATTATTGAAAAAAAGGGAAAATTAACTTTGTAAAAAAGAAGTGTTTAGCGTTAAAAAAAGACCTTGTAGCATCAAATTGTTAGGAGGTCTTTTTTTTATTTCTATTTTAGCCATATAAAATATATTAAAAATGAATGCATACATATTCCCCGGTCAGGGGGCACAATTCACTGGAATGGGATTGGACTTGTACGATAAGTTTCCCGAAGCCAAAAAACTGTTTGAAAAGGCAAATACTATTTTAGGTTTCTCAATCACCAATATTATGTTTGAAGGCTCTGCCGAAGACTTAAAACAAACCAAAGTTACCCAACCTGCAATTTTCCTGCATTCGGTGATTTTGAGTGAAATTATGGGCGATTCCTTTAAGCCTGATATGGTCGCGGGACATTCCCTGGGAGAAATTTCGGCTTTGGTCGCAAATAAAACTTTGGATTTTGAACCTGCTTTGAAACTGGTTTACAAAAGGGCACTTGCCATGCAACATGCCTGCGAACTTCAACCTTCTACAATGGCAGCTGTTTTAGGGTTGGAAGATCCAATAGTGGAAGCTATTTGTGCTAAAGTAGAAGGAATTGTTGTGGCGGCCAATTACAATTGTCCCGGACAACTGGTAATTTCCGGAGATGTAAAAGCGGTAGAAAAAGCTTGTGAGTTGCTGAAGGAAAGTGGTGCCAAAAGAGCATTGATCTTACCCGTGGGTGGCGCATTCCATTCCCCTTTGATGGAGCCTGCAAGAAAAGAACTGGCCGAAGCAATTGAAGCTACTGTCTTTAATAAACCAATTTGCCCGGTGTACCAAAATGTGACCGCTTCTGCGGTAACAGATCCTTCCGAGATCAAGAAAAACCTGATGTTGCAATTAACTGCTCCTGTGAGGTGGACCCAATCTGTACAAAATATGATCAAAGATGGAGCTACGCATTTTATTGAAGTTGGTCCCGGAAAAGTATTGCAGGGCCTTGTTAAGAAAATTGACAGGACTGCTGAAACTTCCTCAGCTTCCTTAGTGTAATTCCTATTTTTTAAAGATTGCCCGTATTTGCCTTATTTCTAAAGTAATTATGTGTCCAATCAAAAATAAAACAAAAAAAATCCCTCCACTTTCGGTGAGGGATTTTTTGTTTTATTGCCAAAATGAAGAAAATACAAATTAGCTCTTCTTAAAAAACAGGATTACTTATTTACAAAATCAACAATTGTTTTTGTAATAAAGGCAATTTGCTCATCGTCTAATTCGGTATGCATTGGCAAAGAGATCACCTCTTTCACTAATTGATTTGTAACAGGAAAATCAGCTTCATTATAGCGACTGTCCTTGTATGCCTTTTGGCTATGCAACGGAATGGGGTAATAGATTCCATGCGGAATTTGAAGCTCCGCCAAATGTTTCCCTAGGGCGTCCCTTTTTCCGTTGGTAATTTTTAATGTGTATTGATGGAACACGTGGCAATCGCAGGTAGAACAAATCCCTAAGTCCTTGTCACAATTTTGGTTAGTTTCCACTTGCGGGATTTCAATGTGTTCACAATTTTGAAATGCTTTGTTATATTTTCTCGCAGCTTCCTGTCTTGCCTTGTTATAGTTATTTAAATTCGGCAATTTCACTCTTAAAACCGCGGCTTGCATAGAATCCAATCTCGAATTCACGCCAACCACATCGTGGTAATACCGCTCGTACATACCGTGATTTACTACCCCGCGAAGTGTATGAGCAAGGTCATCGTCATTTGTAAAAATTGCGCCGCCATCACCAAAACCACCTAAATTTTTGGAGGGAAAGAAGGAAGTTGCCCCCACGTGACCTATTGTACCAGCTTTTTTCTTGGTTCCGTTTTTAAATGTATAGTTGGCACCAATGGCCTGAGCATTATCTTCTATAATATACAAGTTGTGTTCTTCGGCAATGGTGAGAATTTCATCCATATTTGCACATTGTCCAAAAAGATGAACGGGTACAATGGCCTTGGTTTTCGGGGTTATTGCTTTCCTGATGGCATCGGTATTTATGTTGAACGTATTGGGATAC
>Ga0314774_1001819_pt1 | contig 12937 bp, 10 predicted proteins | sample MetaGCBIA2018_FD_204515 | JGI IMG/M metagenome (GOLD analysis project Ga0314774, IMG submission 204515) | Cryopeg brine microbial communities from Beaufort Sea near Barrow, Alaska, United States - CBIA 2018 | ecosystem: Environmental > Aquatic > Marine > Coastal | place: USA: Alaska | collected... | reverse complement strand
CGCTCACCGGCCAGATGGTCGGTGAGCGGCGCCCGAATTCAGGGTTACGCGGCGGGAGTCGCTTCCGTGCCCACAATGTCCACGACGAAGACGAGAGTGTCGGTTCCGGTGATGCCGGCGGTGTCGTTGCCTGCCTCACCGTAGCCTTCGGCCGGGGGCAGAACCGCGAGCACCTGGGATCCGACGGTCTGGCCGACGAGTGCGGCACCGAAGCCGGGAACAACCTGGCTGGTGACGAAGGTCACCGGGCCGACGGTGGTCCACGACGAGTCGAACGTTTCGCCGCTGCCCCAGATGACACCGGTGTATTCCACCGATACGGTATCGCCGTCGGCGACAACAGCACCATCGCCGAGCTTCAGCGTCGCGATCTGCAGTTCCGTGGGCGCATCCGCATCCGGGATGGTGATGGTGGGAGTGCCGTCGTCGGCGAGGTCGACGGTGGGGAGGCCATCGACTGCAGGCTGGTCGACTCCATCGGCGCGGTCGGCCAGGTTGGTCACCGAGAGTACGTCGATGACGAACACCACCGAGTCGCCGGCTTCAATGCCGATCGAGGATGCGCCGGTATCGCCGAACGCATCGGCGGTCGTGCTCACGGCGACGATACGATCGCCTTCAACGGAGCAGTTCACAGCGCGCACCAGTCCGGGCAGGAACGTGTCGCCGACGGTGACGGTTTCGCTGGATCCGTCGGTCGGGTACGTCGTTTCCTGCACGACGGCTCCGGTGGTTCCGTTGTAGACCGACAGCGAGGTGGCAACCAACGACCCGCCCGACGCTTTCGTTTCGCCTGACCCCTCGATGGCGACCGTACGCTGGGTGGTCGCCGGCTCAAGCGGCTCAGCGAAATCAACGGTGGGAACGGTGCCGAAGTCGCCGCTCACATCGATGCCGTCCGAGATGTCGCCGGACGCTGTGCACTCGGAGTAGGCGGTGTCAGCCGCTGCGCCGTCGGTCGACGTCGCTTCCGGTGTGCTACTGCTGCCGCAGGCGGTCAGCGCGAGCGTCAAGCCCACAATGGTCAGGAGCGCGGGAATTTTCGACACGAAGCTTCTTTCGAGAAGGTACCTGCGGCACAGGAACTGGTCTGGAATGGTCTGGTGGCGCAAAGGGCCAAGGTCATACTCTGCCACGGTTCGCCTATGAAGGGGCTGAATGAGGCGACGGCGCGGGGCGAGTCGTGACCGCCCGATCAATCATCGAGGCCGCGGGCGACCAACGCCTCGCCCAAGGCATCCGCTGCGTAGAGCGAACGTACGACCACCGGAACGGCAATGGAGAGGAGCGAACCCTGCGTGCCGCGGGCGGTGCGGGCCTCGAACACCTCACGAACGATATCGGCCACGAGGGGGATGCAGCGGATGGTGAGGGCGACGAGCAGACCCACCCGATCGGCGTCGATGAACCGGCCAAACGGCCGAAGCAGGGTTTGAAACGCTTCGAGAACCGCGGTGACCGTCGTCGTCATGGTGAACAGGGCAGCGAGGGCGACCGCAACGAGCAATCGGCCCGCCATAAGCGCGGCGACGGCCCAACCGGAGAGCAAGCCCTGGATCGGCACGGCAACGAGCAGAATCAGCAGAATAGGTGCGATCTGGGCTGCGGCAGCCCGCACCGGAACGCGCGCGAACAGAAACAACAGCAGAACCCCGGCCCCGGCGCCGGTGACCAGACGCGGGTCGGGGGAGGTGCCGATCAGCATGACGCAGAGCGAGAGCAGAAACAGCTTGAGCAGCGTGGGCGTCCGATGAATGAACGAGGTGCCGGGACTGTACAGGCCGATCATGCGATGAGGGCACGATAGGCCGCAAGAGATTCTCGAGGCGCTCCGTCGGCGGCGACCAGGCCCTCTTCTATGACGATCACGCGGTCGAAATCCTCGAGCATGTGCAGATGGTGGGTGACGACGATGACTTGCTGGGGGAGCGTCTGCAGCAGCGTCTGGATGTTTCGTGCGTTGCGGGCGTCGAGCAGGGTGGTCGGTTCATCGGCGACGATGGTGGCCGGCTCGGCAACCAGCACAGCGGCAAGGGCGAGCAGCTGCTTCTGGCCGCCGGAGAGGCGGTGAGCCGGATGGTCGGCGTGGCCGCTCAGTCCGAACTGCTCCAGCGCAGCCGCGGTGCGCTCACCGATCTCGTCTTTGCTCAGACCCCGTCGGCGCAGGGTGAACGCCACGTCTTCCTGCACGGTCGGCATCACGATCTGGTTGTCGGGATTGGTGAAGATGAATCCGACCTTGCGGCGTACCTCACGGGCATGCCGGGCCACGTTCTGCCCGTCGACAGTCACGGTGCCACTCGTCGGGGTCACGAGCCCGTTGATCATGCGCACGAGCGTGGACTTGCCCGAACCGTTGGCCCCGACGATGCCGATGCGGTGTTCGGTCAGGTTGAGGTTCACATCGTGCAGCACCGAACGGTCCCCGAACGACTGCCCGACCTGCTCGAAGCGGATGGTGCTCACGCTGTGCGGCGACCCTGCGGCAGCGCGATGAGCCCCGGATACGCCCGATGCACCTGGCTGGTGACGAGCACGGTCAGCACAACCTTGATCAGGTCGCCGGGTACAAATGCGATATTGAGGCCGATCGTGGTCCAGAGCGGCAGCCCCAGGTTGAGCGCCATAACGGGAATTCCGATGAGATAGACGGCGACGACACCGCCGAGGATCGTGGCGCCGAGGGCCGGCCAGAACGGGTACTTCGGCAGCAGACGGGCCGTGAGGAAGCCGATGACGAAGGCTCCGAAGAGCCAGCCGTAGAGGTACCCGGCGGCCGGGCTCACGGTGAAGACCCCGATCCCGCCGCGGGCCCCGGCGAGCAGGGGAAGGCCGACGAGGGTCAGAACAAGAAACAGGAGCACGGCGAGGGTTCCCTTGCGCGGGCCGAGGATCGCCCCGGCGAACATGACGCCGAGCGACTGCAGGGTGATGGGTACCGGACCGATGTTGAGCGGCCCCGCGAGCCCCAACGCTGCAATGAGCGCGGCGAAAATGGCGATCTGGGCGAGATCGCGGGCGGGGAGTCGGCGTCGAACGGTGCTGCTCGTGCGGGTGGAATCGGTCATTTGTTAAACCTAGAATTCAGCACGCACCGGCAGCTGGGGAATACCTACAACAAAACACCGCGAACTGTGGAGGTTGTGGTTTCGGGACGCGGCGCGGCCTGACTGGCGACGATCGCATCCGCTGCCCGCACGAGGGCCAAATGCGACAGCGCCTGGGGGGTGTTGCCCATCTGGTGACCGTTGGCCACGTCGTACTCCTCCGAGAGCAGCCCGACATCGTTCACGAAGCCCAGCAGCAGGTCCATAAGGGTGTCGGCGTCGTCGAGTCGACCCGAGGTGGCGTACTGCTCGACCAGCCAGAAGGAGCAAGCCAGGAACGGATGCTCACCCGGCGGTAGCCCGTCTACCGCAGCGATCGTGCGGTACCGCAGCAGCAGCCCATCCCGCATGAGGTCAGCCTCGATCGCCGCCACGGTGCCGAGCATGCGTGGATCGGTGGGTTCGCAGAAGCCGACCTGGGGAAGAACGAGGAGCGAGGCATCCACTTCGGTGCTGCCGTAGTACTGCACGTAGCAGTTGCGGTCTGCGTCGAAGCCGCGGCTGTCAATGTCGGCGCGTACGTCATCGCGCAGCTCTTTCCAGCGTTCGAGCGGCCCGTCGAGGCCGAACTCTTCGATGCCGCGCACCGCGCGGTCGAAAGCTGCCCAGACCATGACCCGGGAGTGCGTGAATTCGCGGGCCGGACCGCGCACCTCCCAAATCCCCTGATCGGACCGGCGCCAGTTCTGCTCCAGAAAGCTCATGAGCGCGCGCTGCAGCGGCCAGGAGAACTCGTCCTCGTGCACGCCGGCAGCACGGGCGGCGTGCAGGGCAACCATGACCTCGCCGATGACATCGGACTGGAATTGGTCGACCGCGCCGTTGCCGACCCGCACGGGCGAGGCGCCGTTGTAGCCGGGCAGGCTGGTCACGTCATGCTCGGGCAGGTAGCGCTCGCCGGAGAGTCCGTACATGATCTGCACGTCGTGGGGATCACCGGCAATCGCACGCAGCAGCCAGGCCCGCCAATCGTCGGCCTCGACTTCGTAGCCGTGGCTGAGCAACACCTCGAGCGTGAGCGAGGCGTCGCGAAGCCAGACATAGCGGTAATCCCAGTTGCGGGTGCCGCCGAACTGCTCGGGCAGTGAGGTCGTTGCGGCAGCGACAATACCGCCGGTCTGCTCGTGGGTCAGGGCACGCAGCACGAGCAGCGAACGCACGACCTGGGCGCGCAGCGGCCCTTCATGGCTGCAACTCGACGCCCAGTTCTGCCACCAGGCGCTGGTCGAGGCATGGGCGACGTCAACGTCGATGGCTGGGGGAGTCGCCCGGTGCGAGGGGTACCAGGTCATCTGCGCATCGACCGTCTCGCCGGCCGCGACGTCGAAGTGCGACACGTGGCGGTGGTCGGATGCGCGCAGGGCCGGTCCGCGCACCACAATGGCGTCGGGTCCGGCGATGGCCACGAGGCCACGCACCGATTCACCCTTGAGCTGGCGCACCCACGGCACCGTCGTGGCGTAGCCGAAGCGGATGCGCAGGTCCTGGGTCATGGGCACGGTGCCGCTGATGCCGCGCACGCGGCGCACCAGATCGGCTCGGCCGTCGCCGTGCGGCATGAAGTCGAGAACCTCGACCTGGCCGGTGTCCGTGGTCCAGATGGTCGAGAGCACGAAGGTGTCGCCCTGATAGCTGCGGGTGGCCACGGCCCGTTCATCGGCCGGGGCCAGCAGCCAGCGCCCATGGTTCTCGTCGCCGAGCAGTGCGCCGAACATTGACGCGGAGTCGTAGCGCGGCAAGCAGAGCCAGTCGATGCTGCCGCCGAGCCCGACGAGCGCCGCCGAGTGGCAGTCGCTGATGAGTGCGTAATCCTCGATAGGGAGTGCCATCAGGCCATCCTGTCAGGAAGATGGTGGGAATTCGCTCCGGATCCGTCGTCGCCGCATGAGGCGTGTTCAGGTGTTCGGGTAGTCAGATGCTCAGGTATTCAGATGCTCAGGGCGACAGCCGGGCAGCGGCGAGCGTGGCCGAAGCCCGGTCGATCCAAGCGGCGGAGGCTTCGGCGAGCTCGTCGGCCGGGTCGGCGGCGACCGCGTCGGTGAGCGCGTCAGTCGGGGCATCCACCGCGACCGGCTCGTTCCACCGGGATATCGGAGCCGGATTCCAGGACAAGGCCGTCGGTTCGCCCACGCTTTCACCGCGCAACGCGGCTTGCGGTGCAATGAGCGAGTCCGCGAGCGTCACGGCGATCTCCCGGGCCTTCAGGGCGTGAAAAATGACCTCGGTGTCGCCGGGGGCGCGGGCGACCAGCGTCCAGACGCCGTGGGCGCCGATCAGTTCGCTGAGCCGGTCGTGCAGGAGCTCGAATATCTGCTCGTCGCGCAGCACGGGAGCGGGAGCGACGGTCATCGCTATTCTCGCGGCCAAACGTCGGCGTCGACGACCAAACATGACATTCCCTTCTACGCCAGCCTCACGCTGGCACCGGTTCGGCGCCGATCACGGCACACTCTGCAACGCCTGAAAATCGGCTGCTGAACCCAGTTTCGGTCACTGAGCCCGGCAGGGCGGCCGGACACGCCGAATACGAGTCGAAGTCAGGTCTCGATTTGGCGTTTCTTCGCCTCTTCGAGAACCGTGCCGATGGCCACGGCCGCGCTGAGCGCCCAGCCGAGCCAGAGCATCACCAGCCGCCAGTCGCGCGGACCGTGCCTCGTGGCCTGCACGGCATTCCACGCGCCGGCGAATGCGCCGATCATTGAACTATTGAACACGAACTTTCGCATGACTACCTCCGGCATCATGTTATCCGCTCGCCCGGCGCGGGCCGGGGTAGCGGCGCGTCGATATCGCTCGGAACGGGCCGTGAACTGACCGGTCGGACAGGATCTGACCGATCGGTCAGCTAGGCTGTTCTGGTGCCACAGAATCCTGCGTCTTCCACACCCCCGGAACGCGTTTTGCCGACCGGAATCCGTTCGAACACCGGAGCCGACCTGCGTGCGATCGCGTTGAACCAGTTCGCATCGGTCGGATTCGCGGCGACGTCGCTGCAAAACATCGCCGACATCGCCGGTTTCTCGAAGTCCAGCGTGCTCTACCATTTCGCCTCGAAGGAGGCGCTTCTCGAAGTGGTCCTCACGCCGGCGATCGATGCGCTTGAAATAATCCTCGACCGCTTCGTGGCTCAGCGGGAGTCCGTCGCGTCCCGTGAACGGTTCATTGACGATTTCATCGACTTTCTGTTGCAGTTTCGACTCGAACTGCACACCTTCATCAACCAGGCCCAGTCGCTGCGTGGGATCGCCATCATCGACCGGGCCGGGCTGCTCATCGTGCGACTGGCGGGGAGCATCTGCCACGAGGACGCGAGCAGTGAAGACCGTTTGCGTTTCGGCTTCGCCCTCGGGGGCGCCGCCTATTCACTCGTGGCCGGTATGACCTTCCTCGACGACGCCGTGCTGCCCGATGAGGACCTGCGACCGGCGCTGCGCACGGTCATGACCGATTTGATCGCCCCCGTTTCTATGCGCAACTCGCCCACACCGCGCTAACGCTCCGGCTTCCCGCGCTCCTGCGCTGATCGAAAGTAGCTTCCATGGCAACCGTTCTCTATCGCATCGGCCATTTCGCCTACCGGCGGGCCTGGCTCGTCATCGGCGTTTGGGTGATCCTCCTCGTCGGCATCTTCGGTGGTGGTGTGGCGCTGAACGGGCAAACCCAGGAGTCGTACGCGATTCCCGGCACCGAATCGCAGGACGCCATCGACTCCCTCGCCGCGGTTTTCCCCTCGGCGGCGGGCGCCCAGGTGCAGGTCGTCTACCAGGTGCCGAGCGGGGCATCCGTCGAAGACGCTGTGTACCAGGCGGCCATTGAGAGCATGGCGACGACCATCGAAACCATTGACGGCGTCGACACCGTGCTCACGCCGTTCAGCGAATACGCGTCGGATGCCATTTCGAGTGACTCCGAAACCGCCTTCAGCCAGGTGACGCTCACCGGACAGTCGACCGATGTGTCGGCTGAGACCCTCGACGCTCTCGTGGCCACGCAGAGCATCGGCGAGGACGCCGGCATGCAGGTGGCCTTCGGAGGCCAGGTTTTTCAGGACAACACCTTCGGTATCACCGTGACCGAGGTGCTCGGTGTGCTTTTCGCCGGCGTCGTTCTGTTCATCACCTTCGGTTCGCTGCTCGCCGCCGGGATGCCGCTGCTCATGGCCATGATCGGTGTCGGCGTCGCCATCGGCGGCATCACCGCGGTGAGCGCCTTCGTCTCGGTCTCAAGCACCGCACCCATGCTGGCGCTCATGCTCGGGCTGGCGGTCGGCATCGACTATTCCCTCTTCATCGTGTCGCGGCACCGGTCCCAGCTGGCCACCGGTATGAAACCGCATGAATCAGCCGCGACCGCCGTGGCCACCGCCGGTGGGGCCGTCGTCTTCGCTGGAATCACGGTGATCATCGCCCTGCTCGGGCTGCTCGTGGTCGGCATCCCGTTCCTGAGCGTGATGGGCCTCGGCGCCGCGTTCGCCGTTCTCGTCTCGATCGGGGTCGCCATCACCCTGCTCCCGGCCGCCATGGGCCTGTTCAAGGGCAAGCTCATCCCCAAGGTCGGCGGCCGCGCGCACCGCCGCGCCACAATAGTCCCCGACAGCCGACCCACCCTGGGGCGTCGCTGGGTCGGCCTCGTGCTCAAAGCCCCCGTCGTGGCCGTCATCGTCGTCGTCGGCGTGCTGGGAACCCTGGCCATTCCCGCGCTCAGCCTCGACCTTAACCTGCCGGACGGCGCCTCTGAACCGGCCGGCTCCACCCAGCGTGAGGCCTACCAGCTCATCAACGACGGGTTCGGTCCCGGCTACAACGGTCCGCTCATCGTCGTCGTCGATATCACCCAGACCACCGATATCTTCACCGACCTCGACACCATCGGCGCCCAGATCCGCGACCTCCCCGATGTGGCCTATGTCGGCACCGGCACACCCAACCCCACCGTCGACACGGCCATCATCCAGGTGATGCCGGACAGCGCACCGGATGCCGCGGCCACCAAAGACCTCGTGCAGGCCATCCGCGACCTCGGCCCCGGCATCACCGCGAGCCTGGGAACCCCGATCGCTGTGACCGGCGCCACCGCCGTCGGCATCGACATCTCCAACCGGTTGACCAACGCGCTCATTCCCTTCGCCCTCATTGTGGTCGGCCTCTCGATCATCCTGCTCATGATGGTGTTCCGCTCAGTGTTCGTGCCCATCAAAGCCGCGCTCGGGTTTTTGCTCTCAGTGTTCGCCGCCCTCGGCGCGACCGTGGCGATCTTCCAGTGGGGCTGGTTTCCCGACCTGTTCGGCGTGGAAAACCCCGGACCCATCCTCAGCTTCCTGCCGATTCTGCTCATGGCCGTGTTGTTCGGACTCGCGATGGACTACGAAGTGTTCCTCGTCTCGGGCATGCGCGAGGAATTCGTGCGCACCAACGATGCCCGCCAATCGATCATCCACGGCTTCGCGCACGCCGGCCGGGTCGTCACCGCAGCGGCACTGATCATGTTCTTTGTCTTCTTCGCGTTCGTACCCGACGGCACCGGCGCGATCAAGGGAATCGCCTTTGCGCTCGCCATCGGGGTGGTCCTCGACGCCTTCCTGGTGCGCATGACCCTGGTGCCGGCAGCGATGGCGCTCGCCGGACAGGCTGCGTGGTGGCTCCCACGCTGGCTCGGGCGGCTGCTGCCCAACGTCGACATCGAGGGGGAGGGGCTGCGCCAGCATCTGCACGACAGCGGGTGGGCTGCCGACCAGACCGCGGCGATCACCGCCGACGACGTCGTGTTCGGCCGTGACACGGCCCGATTCGGACCGCTGAACCTGAACATCCCGACCGGATCAATCGTGCGCCTCACCGGAACGCCGGCCCACCGACGCGTCATCGCTGCGACCCTCGCCGGACGGCTCGAGCCGGTCAGCGGGCGCCTGCAGGTTCTCGGCCTTGCTCTGCCGTCGGAGCGACTGCAGGTCATGGGCCGGGTTGCCCTGGCCGATTCCGGCGAACCGGCAAACTCGCAGGGCACCGTGGGCGAGCTACTGCTCGAACGGTTGCGCCTCGGTCAGCCCTGGTACCGCGCCGGCTCGGTCGGCGGGGCGGCCGCCGACTGGATCAGCAGCATCAACCGGGCGCGCGGCGCCCGACCGCTCGTCACCGCCGACAGCACGATCTCCTCGCTTCCCGGCCAGGTTCGGGCAACGGTGCTCGTCGCGGCAGCGCTGTGCGAACGACCCGGCGTGGTCTTCGTCGATCTGGGCGACGGGCTGCCTGAACAAGACCTCGGCCGGGACCTCGAGACCGTGCTCGGCGTGCTCGTCCCCAGCACGACGACTGTCATCCTCGGCGCGGCGGCCTTCGGGGTTGACCTGCCCGAAGTGACGCACGACCGACCCACGCAACACATTGATCTCGACGGACTGTTCGACGCCGACCTCAGACAATTTTCGGACTCCCTCGACGGAAAGGCCCTGCGACGATGAGCACCGCACTCGACAAACTGTTCAGCCGAACACCGCGCCAACGGCGACTCGCCGTCGCCGCACTGGTCGCAGCCCTCGTGGTGGTTCCGCTCGCTGTGGCCGGAATGTTCACGGCAGCCCTCGCCTCGGCCGACGAGCGCGTCGACACCATCCCGGCCATGGTCGTCAACAACGACGCATTCGTCACGACGACCCTGCCGGACGGCACCGAACAGAACATCCTGGCTGGCCGGCTGCTCGTCACCGAACTCACCGCGTCGAATCCCGACGCGGCGAACGGCGAAAACACCGCCGGGTTCGACTGGACGATATCGAATGCCGAGGACGCACAGGCGGCCTTGGCCGCCGGTGACACCTATGCGATCCTCACGATCCCGAAAGACTTCTCCGCTTCAATCACCTCGTTGTCCGGCACCAGTCCGGTCCAGGCCGACCTCGACATTCGCACGGATGATGCGCACTCCTATCTCGCTGGGTCTCTGGCCCAATCGGTCGGCACGGCCCTGACCGGTGCGTTCGGCCAGGCCATCACCTCGCAGTATCTGGAAGGGCTGTACACGAACCTGGCCCTGCTCGGCGAATCGCTGACAGACGCTGCCGACGGCGCCGCCGAACTCGCCACCGGGGTCAGCGGGGTCGCGAGCGGCCTCGATTCGCTCGCCACGGGCACGAGTGCTGCTGCAACCGGCGCGGCATCCGCTGCCACCGGCGCCACAAGCTACGCATCGGGTGTGGAAAAGTACACCACCGGGGTGTCCGGGCTGAGCGCGGGATTGAACGAGCTCAATGCCGGCGCCGCAGCGCTTGCCCCGCTCACAACCGGGCTCCCCGCCTACGCCGACGGGGTGCAGGGAACGACGGCCGCCTTCACCGCGCTCAACGAAAAAATGCAGGCAGACCCCAACGTCGCCGCCTACGCCGGAGCGCTGGCGCAAATTCAAGCTGGAATGACGGCGCTGAACACCCAGAGCGGCGGCATCAGCGCGGCCGGCGCCGGTATCGGCTCTGTGCTGGACGGCGTATCGACGACGGCGACCGGGGCGAGCCAACTCGCCGCAAGCGGCCCCGCCCTCGCCGGCGGCGCGAACGATCTCGCGAGCGGCGTGCACGGAATCTCCACGGGGCTGGGCAGCCTCGCCACCGGCACCGAATCCGCCCAGGCTGGTGCGCACGCTCTGGAAACCGGTGCGGACACCCTCGCGACCGGGCTCGCAGAGGGTGCGGATGGGGCATCCATTTTCACTGAAACGGATGCTGCGGCCAGTGCCGAAGTCGTGTCAGACCCGGTCGGCGTCACGACCGAGCGCGACAACACCATTGACTCGGTCGGGCCCGTCATCGGCATGATCTTCGTGCCGGTCGGACTGTGGATCGGTGCCCTCGCGATTTTCCTGCTGTTCACCCCGCTGACCCGCGCCGCGCTGGCGTCAACGACAAGCACCGGGCGCCTGGTGCGCCGCGGCCTCGGCCGGGCCTTCTCCATCGCGGCCGCGCAGGCCGTCCTCGTGACCATCCTGTTGCACTCCGCGCTCGGGGTGGCGTGGACGCTGCTGCCCGCGACGCTGGGCTTCGCCCTGCTTCTGGCGTTCGTCTTCGTCGCCCTGCACCAGTGGCTCACCGTTGCGTTCGGCCGAGTGGGCGTCGTGATTTCGCTCGTGCTGCTGGCCCTGCAGCTGGCCTCCGTGAGTGGTGTCTACCCCATTGAACTCGTGGCGACGCCGTTCCGAATATTGAGTCCCTTCCTGCCCCTGACGTGGGCGGTCAACGGCATGCAAGCGATCGTTTCCGGAACCGGGGGAGCGGCTGTCGGCTCCGCGGCAGCTATCCTGCTGCTCTTCGCAATCGGCAGCGTTCTGCTCTCGTCGTGGAGTGTTGCCCGCAAGCGCGGAGCTCGGTCGTTCGGGCCGGCGCTGGCCCGGGCCTAACCGAACCCGGGGGAATGGAGCCCGCCTGATAAACTGCATAGCGCGATACAGGTGCACACCGCGGGTGTGCCCGGAACGGATGACCCATCACCTCTCCAGCGGAATCCACGCCGTCCCAGACTGACCCCGCTCCTGTAGTTCCCACCGACGCAGCGGCAGGCACCTACACGCTCGTCGTCGTCTCCAACCGGTTGCCGGTCGACTACGAAGAAGGCCCCGACGGTTCCGTCAGCTGGCGTACCTCCCCGGGAGGCCTGGTCACCGCGCTGGAACCCCTCATGCGTTCTTCGCACGGGGCTTGGGTGGGCTGGCCGGGCGTCGCCGACCGCGACTTCGAACCGTTTGAAAACGATGGTATTTCGATCGTTCCGGTGCGCCTGAACGAGGAAGACATCGAGAGTTACTACGAGGGATTCTCCAACGACACCCTGTGGCCGCTGTACCACGACGTCATAGCCCCGCCGAGCTTTCACCGCGAAACCTGGGAATCGTACGTCGACGTGAACCGCCGATTCGCCGCAGCCGCCGCCGCAGCCGCCGCTGTCGGCGCGACGGTCTGGGTGCACGACTATCAACTGCAGCTCGTACCGCGCATGTTGCGCGAAGCGCGACCCGACTTGATCATCGGGTTCTTCAACCACATTCCGTTTCCGCCCTACGGGATTTTTGCGCAGCTTCCGTGGCGCAAACAGATCGTGCACGGCCTGCTCGGCGCCGATGTCATCGGGTTCCAACGTCTCGCCGACGCCGGCAACTTCTCGCGCGCGGTGCGTCGCCTCTACGGCTACCCGACCCGCGGTGTCGTCATCGATGTGCCGAGCGGGGAAAACGGCGAAACCAGACGGGTCGTCGCCAAGCATTTTCCGATCTCAATCGATGTCGCCGCCTACGAAGACATGGCGCGCCGCCCCGATATTCAGGCTCGGGCCCGCCAGATTCGCGAAGACCTCGGCAACCCCAAAACGCTTATGCTCGGCGTCGACCGGCTGGACTACACCAAGGGAATCGGCCACCGCATCAAGGCCTTCGGCGAGCTGTTGGATGACGGACGCCTAAGCGTCGAAGACGTCACCCTCGTGCAGATCGCCAGCCCGTCCCGCGAACGCGTCAGCACCTACATGGCCCTCCGCGATGAGATCGAACTCGCGGTCGGTCGGCTCAACGGCGACTTCTCCACCATCAGCCACACCGCCATCAGCTACCATCACCACAGCTATCCGCGTGAGGAAATGGTCGCGATGTATCTCGCCGCCGACGTCATGCTCGTCACCGCCCTACGCGACGGCATGAACCTCGTCGCCAAGGAATACGTCGCCGTACGCTTCGACCTGGACGGAGTGCTCGTCCTGAGCGAGTTCGCCGGCGCCGCCGACGAACTCAAACAGGCCATCCTGATCAACCCGCATGACATTGACGGCACCAAAGACGCCATGGTGCGAGCCGTGGAA
>Ga0314774_1001817_pt1 | contig 12955 bp, 12 predicted proteins | sample MetaGCBIA2018_FD_204515 | JGI IMG/M metagenome (GOLD analysis project Ga0314774, IMG submission 204515) | Cryopeg brine microbial communities from Beaufort Sea near Barrow, Alaska, United States - CBIA 2018 | ecosystem: Environmental > Aquatic > Marine > Coastal | place: USA: Alaska | collected... | reverse complement strand
TTAATTTGAACACTAGAAAGGATATTCCAAGAACATCAGAAAATAAAAACATAATTATGTGATTCCAAAATAGATTCTGATTAAGTACAAGACATGAAGTCTATTCTAATCCGGCGGACTCAGGCAAAAAAGTGCTTCCCGGAGTGGAGCGTTTCCGCTCCCGAGTTTTTTCGGGATTCGCGGATTAGCGCAACGAAGGGGATCAACTTTTTTGCCTGTGTCCAAGACCTTTTCGACGAAGCGCTTTCCCCGTAATACATAGCGACTTTTTTGGGGAATATTGGGATAAAGGGGAATGTGCTGAGGGGTGGGGTAATACTGAATATTATTTTACCGGGGAAGTCGTTGGGAACTAATTTTATGGAATTCTAAAAATGTTTGATATTTCAATGTTATATTTAATCCTTAAAATATCAGGATTTGGGGAGATTGACTATAACGGCAAGATTGGGTTTCTAAATTTGATAATCCTCTAAAGTTATAATGGATTATGTTTAATTTCAAATCATGAACTTAGTTCTTATCTAGCGGAATCAGGCAAAAAAGTGGTTCCCGGAATGGAGCGTTTCCGCTCCCGACTTTTTTTCGGGATTCGCGGATTAGCACAACGAAGGGGATCAGCTTTTTTGCCTGTTTCCAAGACCTTTTCGACGAAGCGCTTTCCCCAAAATACGGAACCTCTCTTTTGGGGAGAGTCGGGATAAGGGGAATGTGCTGAGGGGTGGATAGTTCTAAGAATAAATTTACCGGGATGTTATTGGAAATTTTTATTATAGCAAGCAGACTGTTTCGATAAAAAAGGAATTATATTCGACCGCTATTGTGGGAATGATAAGGATAGAAAAAAAATTAAATGATATAGATAAAAAAAATAATGCCTAAAGGTTTGACTATAATTAGAACAAGTCCACCTGCTCTTTCGCTGTCAAAAAATTCATAAATAATTTGGTCGCTTTCATTGATTAAATTACGCTATAAATAAGTAGAGTTCCTATTATAAAGGCAAATGGGGAAATTAATTGAAAATAGAAAGGTTTTAAAAAATCAGAGGCTTTCAATGAAAACTTATTGTGCAATTGTCGTGGCACAAAATACAAAACCAAAGAAGTAAGCAACATAAACCAACCAAAAATTTTGAAAATGTCGGGATATTTTGAATTTTCTGCCGACAGAATCAGTCCAACGGCTGGTATTATTCTAATTGTGATTTCTGCATAGTTAATAAAATTTGTACTTCCTGCTTTTCGTAAAATCTCATTTGCTTTTTTTGGTTTAATTAGCATTATAAATCCAACGCAAATAAAGAAAAGTCCGAAAACTATTATTGTCCATTTTGCAAATATGTCTATCATTTTATCTGGCAGTTAATCGCTAGTATGTCTGCAAGGGTTGCAGGTAACATGTTTATATCAAACATGTCGTTTTATTTACTCTCAAAAGTAGCAGATTCAAAAAGAACATCCAAGGGACTTGTTAAAGTTTGTAGAATAGGCCGCCCGGGAATCCTGAATTTTGGGAAGGGTCGTCTACAAGGCCGGCTAATTTCTAAATTCCGGACCTTTGCTTTCTCAAAAAATGGGTTATGGCAGAATGGGTCAGGAATGTGAATTAACCAACTGGGTGAAGTTCCAAACGGTCCCGGTAAGCACTGAGCGTGAAAGGAGTGAGATCCGGCGGACTCAGGCAAAAAAGTGCTTTCCGTAGTGAAGCGGTTTCGCTCCCGATTTTTTTTGGGTATGCGGATTAGCGCTACGAAGGGACTCACTTTTTTGCCTGTGTCCAAGATTTTTTCGACGAAGCGCTTTCCCCTGAATACGGAAAGTCTGTTTTGGGGAGTGACAAATTAAAGGGGAATGTGCTGAGGGGTGGGGTAGTCCTAAATTTAATTACAGCAGTAACACATATGAGATATATTCTGTTTATTTTTTATTACTTCTTGAGGATCACTTTTTTATTATTTAAAGCACAATTAACATTTTCAATCCAAGGAAAGGAGAAAAAAAAGGCGGGAATAATTAAAAAAATATTCCTTTTTAGAGGTTTATATGATTGAAAAGTTAATGATAAAAGTTCCTATTTGGCACCGAATTTAAAAGGAGTGAATTATTATATTTTTAGAATTCGATTCGAATTGCAATTAATAAACTAATTCAATTAATCAAAACAGCCTAAAAAGCATTAAAATTTAGTGAAATATTGAGGAAAATTTAAAAGTGTGCGTAAAGTGTGCGTAAATTTTTTAAAAATAAAATTTAACAACTTTTATAAAAGTATAAACCCCTGATTTACAGGGGTTTATACTGGTGATCGCAGGAGGATTCGAACCTCCGACCGCCTGCTTAGAAGGCAGGTGCTCTATCCAGCTGAGCTATGCGACCATTTTCGCGGTGCAAATATAAGTCTCTTTCCAATTTATACAAGGTTTTTTTGACCTAATATTAATATTTAAAATGCACTGCTGCGCAATCTGCTAATATTCAGATTGATCGGGGAATAATAATCTAAAATAAACAGTCAACTATTAGATTATATTGTCATTAACCTTCCTGAGATCAATTTAGCAATTTTCAGGACATAATCCATTTTTTATTAAATTTTAAAACCTTCAAAGTGTAAAAAAATGATGATCATACTTCAGGTCCCAATAAAATTTAATGTGCTATTAAAGAATTATTCATTTATAGTAGTATCTTTTCTTAACTAAAATTCAATTATTATGGGAAAAACATATACCACAAATTTAAATTTACCAAGTATAGATGCGGCCCTTTTTATTCTTAGGGTAGGCGCAGCAGTCTTGATCCTCACGCACGGAATTCCTAAATTGTTAATGTTGTTTGGCAGTGGGGAAATTCAATTTGCAGATCCTATAGGTTTGGGAATGGAAACTTCTTTGACCTTAACTGTTTTCGCGGAAGTTATTTGTGCTATTTTGCTCGGCTTAGGTCTTGCCAGTCGTTTGGCAGCAATTCCCCTGACAATTAATATGGTCGTGGCTTATTTTATTTTCCACGCTCAGGATCCTTTTAGAACGAAGGAACTAGCCCTTGTCTTTTTATTAATATTTATCACCTTATTAATTACCGGCAGCGGCAAATACTCCCTGGATCACTATTTTTTAAAAAGAAAGAAAAAAACGAAATAAGCAAATCAGGATAAAGTGAGGCACAGGTGCTTTAATCTCTTTAATGAGCATTAATATTCCTGGGATTGAGTAAGTTTATAAGAAGAAATCAATATTGAGTATATAATCAAAATAGATACAAATGAAAAAGTTGGGTTTATTGGTAACATTAAAAGCCAAAGAAGGAAAAGAACTGGAACTATCAAATTTTTTGAATGAAGCGGTAAACCTTGCAAGAAGGGAAGAAAAAACTATCACCTGGTATTCCTTTAGAATTGATCACTCAACTTTTGGGATTTTTGATACTTTCGAAAATGAATCGGGGAGAGAGGCGCACTTACAGGGATCCATAGCCTCCGGAATAATGAGATTAGCTACAAATTTACTTTTGGAAGCCCCAAAGATCGAAAAGGTAGAGATCCTATCGGCAGTATAATTTGGAAATCCGCACCTATTTTCTGAAGTTCATACATTAGATTTTAACAATATGAAAAGAGGTCGGAATTATTAAATTCCGACCTCTTTTTTATAAAATATTTGTTTAACGCTGGTTTCTCAACTACTTTTCAGAATCTAACAAAGCGAAAAATTTATCCAAATTAGGGATAATCACAATTCTGGTTCTTCGGTTTTTAGCCATGTTTTCTTTTGAAGTGTTTTCCACTAGTGGCGCATAGCTGCTTCTTCCGGCTGCGATCAGTTTTTCGGGAGCTACATTGTATTTATCCTGTAGTAATCTCACAATTGTAGTAGACCTACGCACACTTAAATCCCAGTTATCTTGTATATGAGATCCGGGAACCATAGTTTGAGAATCGGTATGTCCCTCAACCATTACTTCCATGCTTGGTTCTGAATTGATCACTTCAGCCAGTTTTTCCATAAGGTTATTGGCTTTAGGGTTTATCCTGTAACTTCCGCTCCTAAATAACAATTTGTCAGAAACATTGATCATTACTACGGTTTTGTCCACTGTAATTTGCACATCGTCACTTTCTGCATCACCAGTAATCGATTTTTTCAAATTATAAGAAACAGCAAGATTGATAGAATCTTCAAGGGTTTTTGCATTGGCAAGTTCAGATTGATCTACCTTTGTAAGGGTAGTTCTCATTTTAGCCTTGGTATTGTTGGACATTGCGGTAAGATCGTTCATCTCCATTTTCTCATCATTCGATTCCTTAAGGGAATTGATTTTCGCATTATAATCTGCTACGCGGGCTTCTATCGCGTCAAGCTTTTTTTGAGCTTCCTCTTTTTCCATTGCGGTACGCTGCAAATTGCTTTGAGTATTGGATAGTTCTGTTTCTAGTTCAACATACTTCTTCTTGGATACACACGATGTAAACATCGTTGCAGATAATACAGTTAATAATAAAATCTTTTTCATATTGGTTATTTTAAAATTAGTGACTCTTAATTAATAATTCAAATTTATTGAGCCTTGAACGTAAAACGACTCATATTTTTGAATCGTATAATTATTTTTTGCTTTAACAAAACTTTGACGTTCGCACAAAATTAAAAATATCACCTAAATAAATCCTTATCAAACATGTTAATTTAGTTATAAAACATTGTTAATAAGATGATTGAGAAGTGTCTCTTTAATAGTCATTCCTGAAAATATCATTTCTAAATATTGAAATCGGGAAAGCAGTATTTAACATTTCCTGTTTTTAAATATTCTTTTATGAAGCAAAAATCGAGAGAACGAAAAGTGTTATTTTTAGATATAAGGAAGAAAGGGGGTGATAATAGATTGGGAAAAGAATAGATTTTTCAGGAACCCGAAAAATGAAGAGGAGGAATTAAACCAAGTTTAAAAACCTCCCCTTCTTTATATATTTTTAACTTTTGATATTAACTCAATAACCTGTCACGGTAAGAAACTGACATAAATAGGGCAAAAATTAATGTTGAAGTTTCATTCCAAAACATAGATCTCCTGCATCACCCAATCCTGGTACAATATAGCCGTGTTCGTTAAGTTTCTCATCTATTGTTGCTATCCATAATTTGGTGTCTTCAGGAAAATGCTTGTCCATAAATTCAATCCCCGGCTGGGAACCTATCACTGAAACTAAATGAATCTTTTTAGGTTTCCCCATTGGCTCTAGTGCATTCAATACATTGACAAATGATTGGCCTGTTGCAAGCATAGGATCCGCAAGAATAAGTGTTTTTCCTTCCAGGGAAGGAGAAGCCAAATATTCTACTTTAATCTCAAATTCGGTTTCACTTGTATAATGACGGTAAGCAGAAATATAAGTGTTTTCTGCGGTATCAAAATAATTCAATAAACCGGTATGTAAAGGTAATCCGGCTCTTAAAATAGAGCAAATTACAATTTCCTCTTCCGGCAATTGGATTTTTGAAATTCCTAAAGGAGTATTAACTGAAACTTCTTTATAATTAAGGTTTTTGCTTAATTCGTAGGCCATTATTTCCCCGATGCGTTCAATGTTTTTTCTAAACCGCATTCTGTCGGTTTGAATTGATACGTCGCGAAGTTCAGAAATGAATTTATTTAATATAGAATTTTGTTCCTCCAGATTATAAACTTGCATATTTATCTTTTTTTGTTAAAAGTAGGGAGAAATTTTTGGGTAAAAAATTTAACTTCAGCAGAAAAAATTTTCAATTTGATATTTTGGTTATATTTTTGATTAAAATATCCCGGCAGTATTTTATAACTTAGTTTGTTAGGTTCAATCTCGGTTATATAGGCATCCTTAAATACAAATTGGCTGTTGTATCTAAAAGAAAACTATAAGAATCAACTTATTAATTGAGCATATCAAAAACGCTATGCAAGCTCTAAATATGAATTGCGAATTACCCCGATAGAAATCGGAGTACAATCAAATAAAAACAACATATGAAATGAGCACAACGGAAACTGGATGCAAACACCAATGACGATATGCGAATTACCCCTGATAGCTATCGGGGGACCAATAAAAAACAATAAATATCTACATATGAAATTATTTCTTTTAATAGCAATATCCACAATTTTTTCAATCAATGGTTTTGCACAGGTTGATATTCCCAGTCTCCCAAAACCAATAGAACGTTCCGAAAATTCCCCACTTTCCATTCCGAGTGAAGATTCGCCCAATCCCGCTTCAAAAAACCCCTTTATAGGTAGGACCCAGGAACCCTCTAATTTTCCGGTTGAAAAAAAGGACGAACTCAATATGAGGACAGGGAACGACCTGCTTACCGCCGGGGATTTTATAGAAAAAAAATGGACCGAGGACAAAAAGGCAAGTGAGGAATATGCGGCTAACCAATATTTAGGGGATTTTAAAACCAATGGTAATTTTGTGGAGATCTATTGCCGCGATTATCAATATGTAGATGGAGACCGGGTAAGAGTATATGTAAACGGCAAAATGGTTCACTCAAGTGTTCTACTTCAGGCAAATTACACCCCCGTTCTTGTAAACCTTGAAAGCGGATTTAACACAGTGGAATTTGAAGCATTAAACCAGGGAACTTCCGGTCCTAACACAGCTTCTTTCAAGGTAATTGGAGAAGACGGAAAAATGATCACCTCCAGCGAATGGAACCTGCTCACGGGTGCAAAAGCCAGTATGATCGTGGTAAAGGAGTAAATAAAAATTGTGGGGAGACTTAAATTCCAAACCTACAAACTCGACAAAACTTCGCTATTTTTTTATATAAAAACCGGAATTCTCAACTAGCATTTAAACTCCTATGTACACTAAAATACTACAGCACGTTTCCCGCTATATAGACCTTTCTCCTCAGGAAAAAGAAGAATTTACAGGGATTCTCACCGAAAAAAAAATTTCAAAAAAGCAGTTTTTAATTCAGCCGGGAGAAAAGGTCGTGGAAGAATTTTATGTTGTAAAAGGCTGCTTAAAAGCTTATTATATAGATGAAATGAGCAATAAACACATACTACAATTCGCTGTAGAAGATTGGTGGATCAGTGATTTTGAAGCCTTTTTTAATGGCTTGCCGGCGCAACTTCATATTGAATGCCTTGAAGATTCGGTTTTGTTGGGAATTCATAAAGATTCCCTTGAAACTTTGTATGAACGCATCCCTCAATTTGAACGTTTTTTTCGGCTTAAAATAACAAATGCATTTGTTTCCCTTCGCAGCAGGATCCTCTCATCTTTACAAAAAAACAGCAAGCAACGCTATATAGAATTCTGTGAAGCCTATCCCAATATTGAACAACGCGTCGCAAATTACCATATAGCAAATTACCTGGGAATTAAACCCGAAAGTCTCAGCCGGATTAGAAAAGAGCTGGTACGCACTTAACAGTTTTTAACTTCCTTTCTTAACATACATCAATCGCAATAAGGCATTTCATGCCTTAACTTTGAATATTATTACTTTTTGAGCTCGCTCACTATGTAAGATTCAAATTGATCAGCAGCTCGATCAGTTAAAATATTAATGATGATTGGCCGATTTTTTTTCAGTTGATCGTTCAATAAAAAATAAACATAAGAACGAGTTGTTTAAAATGTCATAAAAAATTTCCCGCAGAATCCCGCAGATTAGCGCCGAAGAATTGATTAAAAACAGAAAAAAATAAAATTATGAAAAACGTATTATTTGTATTGACCAGTAATGATTCCTTAGGTTCAACAGGCAAAAAAACCGGATTTTGGATTGAAGAATTTGCAGCGCCATATTATCTGTTAGAAGACAAAGGAATCCAGGTAATCCTTGCTTCTCCAAAAGGAGGACAACCACCAATAGACCCGGCCAGTGATACTGAAGATATGAGCACTCCGGCGACCAAAAGATTTGAAAAAGACGAAGTTACCAAAAAGGTATTGGCCAATACCCACAAACTTGCAGATGTAAATGAGGCCGATTTTGATGCGGTATTTTATCCCGGAGGCCACGGTGTACTTTGGGACCTTGTAGATAATGAAGGATCTGTGAAACTCATCGAGAAATTTTACGCCAATAATAAACCGGTAGCTTTTGTTTGTCATGCGCCGGCCGTCCTTAAAAATGTAAAAGGAACCGATGGAAAACCCCTTGTAAGTGGCAAAAAAGTTACCGGTTTCACTAATGAGGAAGAAGAAGCCGTTGCACTTACAGAGGTTGTTCCATTCCTATTGGAGGATATGTTGAAGGAAAATGGCGGAAACTACAGTAAAATTGGAGATTGGCAACCCTATGCCGTAGAGGATGGATTATTGATCACAGGTCAAAATCCGGCTTCCTCAGAATTGGTTGCAGAAAAACTATTGGAAAAGTTGAAATAAAGAACCTTATATAAAGATCATATATTTATGAGTGAACAAGCATTATTAAAAGATTATAAAAGCGGGGTTTTGGATTTGCCAAACAGATTGGTAATGGCACCAATGACCAGAAGCAGAGCCGATAATCCGGGGAATATACCTACCGGGAATCTTCAGGGAGAATATTACGGTCAACGTGCATCAGCAGGATTGATAATATCTGAAGGCGCACAGGTTTCCGAAAAGGCAGTGGGCTACATCAATACCCCGGGAATTTATTCAAAAGAACAAGTTGAAGGCTGGAAGGAAGTAACAAAAAAGGTTCATCAGGAAAATGGCCGGATCTTTATTCAACTTTGGCACGTGGGCAGAATGTCTCATCCCGATTTCCACAAGGGCGAATTGCCTTTGGCACCTTCCGCGATAAATCCGAACGCGAAATCTTTTACATCTGAAGGTTTAAAAGATACCCTTACTCCAAAAGCGATGACTATTGAGGATATCAAGACTACGGTGAAGGATTTTGCAAATGCGGCAAAAAATTCAATGGAAGCGGGATTTGACGGAGTAGAAATACATTCTTCCAACGGATATTTGTTCCACCAGTTTTTTAACGCCACATCAAACCATCGCACCGATGAGTATGGGGGGAATATTGAAAACAGAGCACGAATCCTGTTTGAAGTGATCGATGCCATAAAAGAAGTGATGCCGGAAGACCGGATAGGTTTGCGATTGAACCCATCATTGCACGGACTTTTTGGAATTACCCTGGACCAGGAAACCATACCAACATTCGATTATATAATCGAAAAATTAAACGAGTACGATTTAGCGTATTTACATCTTTCTGAGCCTTTTACCGATGTTTCTGAAGTTCCTTATGCGGAAACTGAAATAGCCAAACGTTACCGGCCAATATATAATGGGACCATAATTATTAATGGCGGATTTGACCAGGAAAAGGGAAATGCAGTTTTGGAATCCGGTAATGCCGATCTGGTAGCTTATGGAAAACCTTATATCTCCAACCCCGATCTGGCAGAACGTTTTGAACAAAACCTTCCATTGACAGATTGGGACCAGGACACTTTTTATACTCCCGGAACCAAAGGCTATTTAGATTACCAGGCTAAAACAAAGCTAAATTAATACCTTCAAACCTTAGAAAATAAACCCTATACCGCTTAAAAGATTAATTTTTAAGCGGTATTTTTTTGTGTATACTTTTTGATGATCCCTTCAGTTTCGGTTTCCGAATGCTGACTGGGAATTAATTTTAAATATTATATATTCCTTATACATAATTATTAAAAAAGAAATATGAAACCCGGTTTAAATTTGTTAATTTTAGAAGAGTTACGGAATATTATAAATAAATTTCAAAGCATATCTTTCTAATAATAATCAAATTCGATATAAAATGAAAAAAGCACTTATTGCCATAGACTATAATCCTGTTTCTGAAAAAGTGGTAGATGCAGGCTATAAGTTAGCAAAACAGATGGATGCTGAAGTAGTTTTAATGCACGTAGTGGCAGATATTGCATATTACGGGATACAATATCCCACCTTTATGGGCTACGGAGGCTTTGTTCCTTCCATAGATCTGAATTTAGCCACAGAAATGCGGAATGTTGGCAAAAATTATTTAGAGGCCGTGGCAAAACATTTAAATGACCCAACTGTTGGTACCCAACTGGGATATGGCGATGCCGCTGATGAAATATTGAAATATGCTGAAGAGTGGAAAGCCGATATTATTGTGTTGGGAACGCACAGTCACAATTTCCTGGAAAAACTATTATTGGGCGATGTGGCTTCCCAGGTGCTCAAACATACTAAAATTCCGGTATTTATGGTCCCGATAAAAAAGTAACTATTTAGATTTACTACAGCTATTTAAGCTGATCAATAAATTAAGAGGCTAAAGTTTAAAAATACCTCTGGTAATAAAGTTACTGATCATATTATTACAGTTTATTTGAAGATCGACTGTTTATAAGGACAAATTGAAAATGAATCCCGTTTTATATCTCCGATAAAATTGAGTCCTACTTTCCTCAAGGCATTTTAATTAATCAAAATTTCATGAACGGATTTTCCTGTTAACAGGGATCTCCCAACATTATTAATTCTCCTATTTTTATTGATATACTGGTTTTCCCCCATAGTTAAATTTAAAAAAAAGCCTTTTCTTTTACTTCCTACTTAATTTACAGTTTTATATTTTTCTGTAAACCTAGAACCAAAAAATAATCTTTAAATAAAATTCTATGGAACATTTAGTAAAAAACTTAGACGAAAAAACCCTTCTGGACTTTTCTTCAAAAATTAGGGGTGAAGTTGTTCTTCCTCAAGATCCATCATATAATAAGCTGCGTAAAGTGTATAATGCCATGATCGATAAACATCCCGGCCTTATCGTAAAATGCCTTGATGTGGCAGATGTAATTTATTCTGTAAATTTTGGGAGGGAAAATGATTTGCTGGTGGCGGTAAAAGGAGGCGGTCATAATGGAGGAGGACTCGGTTTATGCGATGACGGTATGGTGATAGACCTATCAGGTATAAAATATGTAAGGGTTAATACAGAAGACAAAACAGTTATAGTTGGAGGTGGAAATGTTTGGGGCGAAGTAGATCACGCAACACATGCTTTTGGCCTTGCGGTACCGGCAGGAATTATTTCTACCACTGGGGTAGGAGGTTTGACCCTGGGTGGGGGAGTGGGGTATTTATCCAGAAAATTCGGACTTACTATAGACAGTTTATTAGAAGCAGATATGGTCCTGGCCGATGGAAGTTTTGTGACTGTAAATAAAAATAATTATCCCGATCTGTTCTGGGCCATTCGCGGTGGAGGCGGAAATTTTGGGATAATCACGTCATTTAAATTTCAGGCACATGAACTCAAAACTGTTTTTGGAGGACCAACTTTATGGCCAATTGAAAAAACTGAGGAAATCATGAAATGGTTTGACAGTTTTATTCATCACGCTCCCGAGGACCTTAATGGGTTTATTGCAACATTGGTCATTCCGGGACCACCTTTTCCTGAACATCTGCACAACAAGAAATTCTGCGGAATTGTGTGGTGTTATACGGGAGATATGAAAAAAGTTGATGAAGTATTTCAACCTATGAGAGACCTGGAGCCTGTATTTGAACATATGGGAGAAATGCCATACCCAGCCATTCAAACATTATTTGATGGGCTATATCCCCCGGGGCTCCAATGGTATTGGAGGGCCGACTTTTTTAATGATATATCCCCGGAGGCAAGCGCAGAACATTTAAAATTTGGTTCCGAAATCCCTACACCTTTCTCTGCCATGCATTTGTATCCTATTAGTGGTGCTGCGGGAAGGGTTGGAAAGAATAAAACTCCATGGGCTTACAGGGATGCAAATTATGCCGGAGTAATTGTTGGGGTAGATCCAAATCCTGATAATGCTGAAAAAATCACCGATTGGTGTAAAAATTATTGGTCAGCTCTACATCCATATTCCGCAGGAGGGGCATATTCAAATTTTATGATGGATGAAGGACAAGACCGAATAAAAGCCAGTTACAAAGATAATTATGACAGGTTAGTGGAAATTAAGCACAAGTATGATCCTAATAATTTCTTTAGGGTAAACCAGAATATAAAACCTGAATAAAACTGAACTGGAAAAGCAGCAAGAATAAAAAGTAGTAATAAAATCGATGTATTTTATTGCTGCTTTTTATTTCTGACGAACTCATTTTTACTGGAATAGTACAATTCATAAACGGCTTTGTAAGTAACATGACAAAAAAAATCCTCAAGCTGTGAGAGCGTAAGGATTTATTCTTAATGACAGGAATAATTCTAACTTTAAGTCAGGTCTTCCATAGATTTCACCTCTGCGATCATAGTTTTTATATCACTTAATTGTTTCTTCAAAACTTCCTCAAGGTGTGGAGGGAATCTATTTTCATCCAATGCTTCTTCATATTCCTTTGCACTGCCTTTTTCACCCCGAACGCATTCTTCCAGAATTGCCTCATCATGATTACCGCTTACCGCTACTTTTATATCCATCCAGGCCCGGCTCAGTTTTCCGGTAAAACTGCCCTCTTCTTTTGGATTTTCATTCAACAAACGGAGTTCCTTATCCAACTCTGTGGCAAAACGGTTGTGTTTTAAAGCTTGTCGCTTTAGGAATTCTTTTAGGCTATGACTATCTGTTTTTGTTATCGCTTTTTTAAATCCCTTTTCAGCATCATAATTTTTTTGTAATAATATCTGTAAAGCTTCGGCATGTTCTTTGTGGCTTTCTTCTTTAGCCGCTTCTCTTGTAGTTTCCATAAGTATATGATTTTAAATGGTTTAAATAAATATACGAATCCAAAATGATGGAAATTCTTAATATTATATGATTTGAGAATGATTTAACATTGGTTGTTAAGGAATGTTAAGGACGATTTTAGGAGGGCACTGAAAAACTATCTCTTTTGAGGTAATCTTATTAAAGCGATCAAGCAAAATGTATTTTTTGACTTGGTCGCTTTTTTATTTGTGATTTTTTTAGGTGTTGATATTTTGATCAGTCTA
>Ga0314774_1001816_pt1 | contig 12955 bp, 9 predicted proteins | sample MetaGCBIA2018_FD_204515 | JGI IMG/M metagenome (GOLD analysis project Ga0314774, IMG submission 204515) | Cryopeg brine microbial communities from Beaufort Sea near Barrow, Alaska, United States - CBIA 2018 | ecosystem: Environmental > Aquatic > Marine > Coastal | place: USA: Alaska | collected... | reverse complement strand
AGTTTGAGGTCAGATTTTGGCTCGTTTGAGAGCTCATAGCCGTAGCTATGGGCTGAAAAGGAGCTGAAATATGGACCAAACAGCTGGGTTTGCAGCCGGGCATTCATTGTCGGACAGCCTCCTAGTAGTGCGTTCTGTAAATAACGTTTAAATTATGGGTTTGCTACGATTGTTTCATCCATTTTGTATTTCCAACGGAAGAGAACTGGCTCCTTGTTGAATTCTTCAATTCCACGGTAAATGCGTTCGACCAGCTCTTCTTTGGTTTCAACTCGGATATGTCGCAGCAATGACCGAGCCATTTTACTAAAAAAGACCTCGATCAAATTGAGCCATGAGCCATGCTTCGGGGTAAAAATAAATTCAAAACGTCCCGGCTTTGACTTGAGCCAAGCTTGAGTTTCCTTGGAGATGTGCGAAGAGTGATTGTCCAGCACCAGCCGAATCCTCCAGTCTTCTGGATAGCTATCATTCAGAAGGTTAAGAAACTCGATGAACTCACGGCTACGGTGTCTATCCCTAACCAGAGGAAGCGCCCTGCCTGTGTGTAGGTCTATACCGGCAAGAAGGGACACAGTCCCCAAGCGTTGGTATTCATAGTCCCTGGCTCTTGTAGAGTACTTCTCTGGGACCGGCATGAGTTCAGCAGCGATATTTTTAATTGCCTGAATTCCTGGTTTTTCATCATAGGAAACAGTAACGCTTGTGCGTTCTTCGTTGGATGCGTTGAGCATTTCCACTTCCTTGTAGACATATAGGACATTGGCCATCTTGGTATCGAAATCGGGATCCTTTCGCTCCAAATAGTAACTGACCTTGTGAGGCTTTATATTGCTCTTGGATAAAATGTCATGTAAACGACCCTTGCCAATTCTGGCCAAGCAGGAATGGCCTTTATCTTGGCAATGTTTGCGAAGATATTTAATCATCTGGCTGTATGTCCATGTTTCACTGGCATAACCCAGATCCACTGTTGCACCCGGTTTTTAAAGCTGTTGTTGATAAGCTCAATGCCGCCGGTTGTCAGTTGCTGGTCGTCTGTCGCGGTAGCCTTGATGAACTCTCTGCTCTTGCAGATGTTCCGGGCAATGCATCAATCCTGCTGGAAGTCGAAGGTTTTGTCGGCACTGGCGGCATTAATTTTAAAGATTTGGAAAAGGTTTGTCGTACGCTGCAAAACAAAGGGGTCAACTTTGGTCTCCGGTTGGCAAACCCTCGTTTTAAGTTGCCGAATATAAGGATTAATGATAATGATTCGACAGTTATTTGCCGTGAACTTGTTCGTCCTGCAGACGTCGAATATTTCCGCCTGCTGGCGGTCGATTTTCCCGATTTCAAGGGGAGGCTTCAGCTCGATGTTCATGATCTTTTTCTCTGGGAGATCTTGTTTCCGGATGGGGGTGTTGCACGGAGTGAGTATGGAGGGTGTCAGGCGGCGAATAGTCTGGCGCATATCGACAGTTTCGGAACTGTTCACCCTTGTCTGTCATGGCCGCAGCCACTCGGTTCGTTGTTGAACGATTCCTTTTACGATATCTGGCAAGCATTACCCCGGCAGGACGTGCGAACCGGTATTGCCGCTGTTCCCGGCGGGTGTCATGACTGCCGTGATTATGCGATCTGTTTTGGTGGGTGCCGCGGTCTCTCCCGTCTCGATCTCTCTTTGAATGGTCGTGACCCGATGTGTGAGGGGAGCTGTTCGTAGCTAATTTTGAAAAAAACGACATTTTTTATTCTTTTCGATGGAATTATGTTTTATGCCGATTTATCTCGACAACTCAGCCACCTCTTTTCCGAAACCGGAACCTGTCTATAAGGCGGTCGATACTGCCTTTCGCACTTGCGGAGCCAATCCCGGCCGGGGTGGACATCGCATGTCCCTCGATGCTACGCGTCTGGTTTTTTCCGCCAGGGAGAGTGTCGCTGATTTTTTTTCTATCTCCGACGCCTCTCGCCTGGTCTTTACCTCTGGTGCGACCGAATCGATCAATACGGCACTGTTTGGCCTGCTGAATCGAGGTGATCATGTTGTGACCACCGCGATGGAGCACAATTCTGTCCTGAGACCGTTGCGTATTCTGGAACAATCGGGTGTGTCGCTGTCGATCGTGGCGGCGGACGAAACCGGGCTCGTCTCGGTTGATGATATTGCGGCTGCCTGCACCGATTCGACTCGACTTATTGTGATGACACACTGTTCCAATGTTTCCGGGACGTTACAGCCGGTCGAGGCGGTTTCTGCCTTTTGCCGTCGTCGCAATCTGCTCTTATTGGTTGATGCTGCCCAGACCGCTGGCCATAGCCCGATTGATGTCAATGCTCTCGGGATCGATCTGCTCGCCGTCCCCGGGCACAAGGGACTGTTCGCTCCACCCGGTATCGGCTGTCTTTATGTCCGTGAGGGGGTGCAGATCCGTCCATTGATCCATGGTGGAACCGGTGGACAGTCTGAACATGAAGAGATGCCTTTGCAGATGCCGGAGCGACTCGAAAGTGGAACGCTTAATACCCCCGGGATTGCCGGGCTGAAGGCTGGTGTTGAATTTATTATGAACGTCGGTATTGACGCTATCGTCGCCCATGAACAGAGGCTGGTTAACCTGTTGGTTCGATCCTTACGTTCTCTTGAGGGGGTGACGGTCTACGGCCCGGCCGGGAGAGCGCAGCATGGGGGGGCCGTCTCATTTAGCTGTAAAAATAGAGATTCCTCGGAGATCGGCTTTATTCTCGATCAGGAATATGACATTATGGTACGCGTCGGTTTGCATTGTGCCCCGGGTGCCCATCGTATGCTCGGCACCTTTCCTGAAGGGACGGTTCGTGTCAGTCCCGGCTATTTTACAACGGTTGAACAGATTGAATGTTTTGTTCAGGCTGTTACAGATATTGTTCACGGAAAGAACCGTGGTTAAGAAGGAGGATAGGATGATTCGTTTCATTATGTCTCTGATTGTTGCAGCCGTTCTGCTGAGCTCTTGTGCTCTCCCCCCGAAAAACCGGTGACGCGCGAAGAGCTGATGAAGACCCATATTTATCAGAAATTTATTATTGTGGAATCACCTGAGCAAGTTCTGAATCTGCTGAACAGTTATGGGGAAGCGGTTCTCAGCGCAAAGCGGAACATCCCGGGGAAAGAATATCCGGTACATGTCAAACTTCTGGCAACATCGGAAGGGATTGAAGTCGCCGATTACGACCGAAAATAAGTGCTAAGTAAGGGATGAACTCATGATTAAATCTTATGTGCTGGACACCAATGTCCTGTTGCACGACCCGCAGGCGCTGTTTAAGTTTGCCGATAACAATCTGATCATCCCGATCACTGTTATAGAAGAGATTGATCGATTTAAGAAGGATCTGAACGAGACCGGACGTAATGCGCGCTATGTCTCCAGGGTTCTCGATGGGTTAAGACGTCAGGGGCATCTGATTACCGGGGTCAAACTCGAATCGGGGGGGAGCCTCCGGGTCGTTCTGCATACCGGTAAGGCGATGGATCGTCTTCCTCCAGAGCTGGTGGATGACCGTGGGGACAATCGAATTCTGGCTGTTGGTCTCGATCTCAAAGAGGCGGGTGAACATCCGGTTTTTGTGACAAAAGACACCAATCTCCGGATCAAGGCAGACGCTCTTGGGCTGGTCGCCGAGGATTATTCGTCCGATAAGGTCGAAGTTGATGATCTCTATTCCGGTTTCAGTGAACTGATGGTTGATAAAGCTCAGATCGATCAGTATTACGAAGCGGGTTTTCTCGATCTCGATGGGGATTTTCTCCCCAACCAGTATTTGACTCTGATCGATTCATCGAATCCATCTCATACCGCTCTCGGCCGCTATGATCGGATCATGCGCCGCGTTCTTGCTCTGATCCCGATGCCAAAAGAGGGAGTCTGGGGGATTCATTCCCGAAACCGCGAGCAGCAGTTTGCTCTCGATCTGTTGATGAATGATGACATTCAACTCGTCAGTCTGGTCGGCAAGGCAGGGACCGGGAAAACTTTGCTGGCGATCGCTGTGGGGCTCTATAAATCGGCCGACGAGGGGAGCTATAATCGTCTTCTTGTTTCACGCCCGGTTTTTCCGCTCGGCAAAGACCTCGGGTTCTTACCTGGAGATATAGAAGAGAAGCTTGCACCCTGGATGCAGCCGATCTTTGATAATGTTGAATTGCTCCTCGGCACCGTCGAAGAGCAGGGGAAGCGGAAGCGGGGTTATAAAGAGCTGGTCGACCTCGGTCTTCTCGAAATCGAGGCGCTCACCTACATTCGTGGTCGTTCCATCCCGAAACAGTACTTGATCGTGGATGAGGCGCAAAACCTGACGCCACACGAAATTAAAACGATTGTGACCCGGGCCGGCGAGGGGACAAAAGTCGTCTTAACGGGCGACCCATATCAGATTGATAATCCTTATATCGACTCATCGAGCAACGGACTGACCTATCTGGTTGAGAAGTTCAAGGGGGAGGAGATCGCAGGGCATATCACCCTCAACAAAGGGGAACGTTCCCCGCTGGCCGAACTTGCGGCAAACTTGCTCTAAAGTCAGATTTTAGCGCTTTTATTTGGGATTGGCTTTAAGCTAAATGATTGTCTTGACACTCGAATCATCCTGTGATGAAACCGCCGCGGCCGTCGTTAAAAATGGTCGGACGCTCCTCTCTAATGTCGTCGCATCTCAAGTCGATATTCATGCCCGGTTCGGTGGTGTGGTTCCGGAAGTCGCTTCCAGACAGCATGTAGAGGCGATTTCCATGGTCATTGACGAGGCGCTGCGTCAGGCCGATCTGTCACTGGATGAGATCGAAGGGATCGGAGTGACAACCGGTCCGGGGCTGATCGGCGCACTTTTGGTCGGAATATCAGTCGCGCAGGCGATCGCCTACGCGACTGATATTCCTCTCGTGGGACTTCATCACATGGAAGGGCATATCCTCGCCCCTCTACTGGAGCAGGAGGTCGAATTTCCGTTCCTGGCTCTCGCGGTATCGGGCGGTCATACCCACCTCTACCGGGTCGATGGGGTGGGTCAGTATCGAACGCTGGGGCAGACCCGGGACGATGCGGCCGGTGAGGCGTTCGACAAGGTCGCCAAACTGGTCGGACTCGGTTACCCCGGCGGTGAAAAAATTGATCGTCTCGCACAACAGGGTGACCCTGCGGCGATCACATTTCCCCGCCCGATGTTGCACCGGGGGCTCGATTTCAGTTTCAGCGGTATCAAGACATCCGTTCGTAATTACGTCATGGCACACCCTGAATCGACTCATCCGGACAACCTTCCGGATTTGGCCGCGGGATTTCAGGCTGCTGTCGTCGAGGTTTTAATCAAAAAGAGTTTCAAGGCGGCGGCAGAGAACGGACTGGAGAGGATTGTGGTCTGTGGCGGGGTGGCTTGCAATAGTGGTTTACGACTAGCTATGCAGGCCATGGCGAAAAAAAAGAGGGTGCAGGTCATCTTCCCGTCGCCGTCACTCTGCGGTGATAATGCGGCGATGCTCGGAGTTGCCGCCGATTATTATCTCTCTCATGAAATCCGTACGCAAGCGATCAAGGCACGTGCCAGTTGGCCGCTTGATCTGGTAGTAACAGGGTAGGTTATGTGGCGTTATTGGCCGGTGGTTCGGCAAGGAAAACTGAATTTTATCCGTTTTGTGCGACTCCGGGCGACCCCGGATGAGATCGCAAAAGGGGTTGCACTCGGTATCTTTATCGGGATGACGCCGACCTTCGGTTTCCAAATGGCGCTTGCTTTTTTTTTCAGCTGGATCCTCAAAGAGAACAAGATTGCCGCACTTCTCAGCGTCTGGGTCACGAATCCAATTACGGCGCCCTTTATCTATGCTGCGCAATACGAGACCGGTCGAATTCTTCTCGGGATGGAACGTTCAAGTTTTCCGTCAGCGCTTACTTTTGACGCGTTTAAAAGTCTCGGCTATGAAATTATGGTTCCGCTCTGTTTCGGTTCACTGCTTCATGCTCTGCTCTGGGCCCTGCTCGCCTATGCATTGACTTTACGTTTTATCCCTGCCTTACGCGTTACCAAGTTCAAACGATGGCCACGCCGTCACAGGAAGTTTGAAGAATGATTTTATCGGAGAAAAAACATGGCTGAAGCTTATCGTGCAAAAAAAAGATACGGACAACATTTTTTGCACGAACGTAAATATATCGATGATATCCTGTACGCTGCAAAGCTGACAGCATTGAGCCAGGTCCTCGAAATTGGACCGGGTCTCGGGGCCTTGACCAACCCCATCCTTGCCTATGGGGTTCCCTTACAGGTGATGGAGGTTGATCAGGACATTGTTGCCCGATTCAGACTCCGTTCCGAGCCAAATCTTCAAGTCCACGAGGGGGATGCGCTCCGTCTCGATTGGCGATCAATATTGACCGATCCGCCGTATACTCTCATTTCCAATCTCCCTTATAATATCTCGAGCCAGATTCTATTTCGTCTACTGGATGAACGGGATCTTTTTATCCGGGCTGTCCTGATGTTTCAAAAGGAAGTGGCTGATCGAATTGTCGCCAAGCCTGGATCGCGTGATTACGGTATTCTGTCCGTCCTTTGTCAGCTCTACTTTGATGTCAGGTGTGTTGTCTCCGTCCCTTCAGGAGCTTTTACCCCCCCTCCTAAAGTCGATTCAGCGGTGATTGAATTGATCCCTCTATCAGAACCGCGTTATCCGATGGCTGATGAACTCTTTATGCGGCGCGTCGTGAAAGCCGCCTTTGCGCAGCGACGCAAAACCTTGCGTAATACTTTGCGCACCGCCGGTTTTTCAATCGAGGAGATTGAGTCTGCCGCTGCTGTTGTCGGTATCGATCTGAAACGCCGGGGTGAAACTCTGGAACTCAATGAATTTACAGCGCTGGCGAATACCCTTTTGTCGCAAGGGGCAGGGCAGGCAGCGGTAGATTCTTAACGAATAAAGGTTGATGAAATGAATGAAATTGTTGTAACCGTTAATGGCCAGCCGATCCGCAAGACGGATCTTGATAATACGATTCAAGGCTTTTCTCTTGAGCAGTATCGCAAAACAGCGGATCAGTTGACCGCGACGGAACAGTCTGAATTACACGCCTTTGCTCTGGAAAAGCTGCTCGCTCGTGAGCTGATTTTCCAAGAGGCTATGGCTTGTGGTGTTGTTGCCGATGAGGCTGCAATCGATGAGGAACGTCAGAAAATAGTTGCCAATTTCCCGAGTGAAGACGAGTTTTTTGCTACGCTTGAGAAGGCGGGGATTGACGCCATGATGTATCACAGGATGATGCGTCAGGATATTACTGTTAATATGATGACCGAGAAAAAAATGGAAGAGGTCCCGGAGCCGAGTGAGGCTGCGATCAATGAACTCTTTTCAACGCGATCAGCGCAGATGATCCGCAAGGGGCGGGTTCGGGCCAGTCATCTTCTGGTTAAGTTTGATGCCGATGACAAGGGTGCAGCCCTGGAGAAGATTCGGATTTTAAAGGAGCAGTCAGCAACGGATGGTTTCGCGGCTCTCGCCAGAGAGCATTCCGCCTGTCCGAGTTCCACCGGCGGTGGAGATCTCGGCTGGTTCCGCAAGGGGGATATGGTGAAACCGTTCGAGGAGGCTGCTTTAACGCAGGAGATTGGGGTCGTTGGTGAGCCGGTCGAAACCCAGTTTGGTTATCATCTGATCAAGGTGACTGAGCGGGAGGAGAACAGTCCGTTGACCTTTGATGAGGCGCGTCCACAGATTGTTGCTGTTCTGAAGGGCGAAGCGGGGAGTCAACTGATCGGTGAGTGGGTCGAGGAGCTAAAGCGGAGGGGTGTGGTAGAATTCAGTGCTTAGACACTCAATCTGTACGAAAGTCAGTACATAAAAAACTGTTCAGCATGGAGGTTAGTTATGAAAGTTGTTGTGACATCTCACGATCGTATGTCCGTCAGAGACAATTTCGCCGAAAAAGTTGAACAGACCATCGCCTTGCTCAAACAGCGAAAGGATAAAGATCGCGTCGAGCTTCTGGTTCAGTTTGCCAATCTGCTCGCCGTGTCGACACCGAGCCATTACCTGACGAAACAGACCCCGGAACAAATCGCCGCGCTGACCTGCAGCTTTTTTGATTTTATTCTTTTGAGACCGTCTGCTACTGCTGTCGATTGCCTGAAAGTCAATGATTCTGACGGAATATTTCTCGTCACAAACTCCCTGGATGCCCCTTTCTTGATTCACTCGATTCAGCTCTGCCTGAATCGTATGCATGTTCACTTTCGGGTCGTAACGCATCCCATTCTGAATATAGAACGAGTGGAGGGGCGAATCGTTTCGTTTGGTGACAGCTCATCAAAAGGGGTCCCTGAGTCATTTGTCGTGATTGAACTCGAGGGGCGGGGTGTAATCGATTGCACGGGTGTGAGTGCGAATGTAAGGGCAGTCATTGACAACGTCATGAGCGTTGCCGCTTCCAAACAGCTGATTGCTGATCGTATCGATACTGTCGTCGCCTCGAAAGTCTGTGCCTCTCGCCGCGATTTTTTTGCTTGGTTACTAAATGGGAATGTCGATTTTTTTGCCTGCCGAACGGCTCGGATCGATCCTGTCTCTGCCGGTAATCCGAGGATGGTGACATTGCTGGAAGAGTTTTCGGGCGGTCTGATCGATTTTTTCCCCGATCAGATTTTCTCCCGCCACGAATTGGATGAAGATTCTTTCCTTTTCTCGATTATCGACCGGCCAGATGCGATCGGTATTGAAATTCTCGATAAAAAGAGCCCTATTCTGCGCGATGAACGTCTGTTCTATCTCGGAATTCGTGAGACACTTAAAGATGGTGCGTTGATCGAACATGGCTTTATCGGATTGCAGACCGAGAAAGCCTTGATCGAAGCCTCGATCAATGTCCCCGCCTTGCGTGCTAAATTTGAGCTGGCTCTCAAGGCCGTTCGGATTCCGGTCGATTCGTACGATTATCGAAAAGTCCTTTCAATACTCAACGCCTATCCAAAAATTGAACTTTTCTTCATGGATGAGCAGACTCTTGTCCAGGCGGTTCGGACCTTTGCACTGTTGCAGCGTCATGGGGCGGTTCGCGTTATTCCGGCGTTTGGTCTGGCGATTCGTGGGCTGACACTTGTCCTTATCATGCCGAAAGGGTTTTTTAATGATCGGGTTCTTCAGCGGATAGAATTCTTCCTCTGCCGATATTTTCTCGTCAGTGACCTGACGACCCGGGTGATCCCTCTCTCCACTGATTATCTGACACTGCATATCAGTCTGCGCCCGAACAGTGAAGAGGTGTCGATCGACCTCGATCGTATCGAGCGGAGTCTCACCTATATTGCTGAACCGTGGAGTGAGAAGCTACACAGGTTGATAGATCGAACCTATGGTGAAGAGGACGGGGCGCGACTTCTTGAAAAGTACAACGATTCTTTTAGTCAAGATTATCGGAGCATGATGCACCCGCGGTTTGCGGTACGCGACATCCAAAATCTGGAGGAGGTCCTTGTCGACGGTCAGGAACGGGTCGATCTCTGGGGGCCATTCAACGGGAAAGTTAATTTCTATCGATTACAATTTTATAGCATCAAAGAGTGCTACCTCAACGATTTGATGCCTTTTTTAGAAAATCTCAATCTGGCGGTTATTGAAGAAGTCGATTATGATATCTTGACCGCATCCGGGATCGTTTATATCAAGTCTTTCTCGGTTCATACCCGTGATGATTATGCACAAAAGCTTTTGACTGTACGCGAAAAGCTACTTGAATCATTGCAGGCGCTCCGTCGTGGTCATGTTGAAAATGACTATCTGAACCGGCTTCTGGTGTTGACCGGTCTCAGCTGGAAGCAGGTCGACATTTTTCGCGGCTATCGAAACTACTATTTTCAGATCGGTTGTCCCTTCACCAAGAAGCGTGTCGCTTTTTCTCTGATTAATAACCCGAGGGTCGCAATCCTCCTCTATCGTTATTTCGAGGCCCGTTTTGGTCCGAATGAGGAGTGGGCAGGTATACTGGACCGTGAGGAACACGGCATGATGCCGATCCGCATTGAACTGGCCGATGTTCTTGAATCGGTTGTCGATATCAATGAGGATAAGATTCTGCGGACTTTTTTCAACTTGATCGATTCAACCGTCAGGACCAATTATTTCTTGCGTCAAGGCGCTGCCGACTACTTTTTTTCGTTTAAGATCAGCGCCCTCGGGATTATCGATATGCCAGCCCCCAGGCCGCTTTTCGAAGTCGTTGTTCATTCTGCGACTATGGAGGGGATCCATCTGCGGGGTGGTCTGGTTGCCCGTGGCGGTATTCGTTGGTCCGATCGTCCGGATGATTATCGAACCGAAATTCTCGGCCTGATCAAGACCCAGATGACCAAAAATGCTTTAATTGTTCCGGTTGGGTCGAAAGGTGGTTTTGTTGTTAAAACCCCTTTCAACAGTCGCGAAAAAGGGGGGGCGTTGTCTAAAGCCGCTTACCAGACCTTGATGCGCGGCCTGCTCGATCTGACCGATAATCGGGTCGGCGGGGAGATTGTCCCGCCGCCGGGTCTGATCGCTTATGATGATAGCGACCCCTATTTAGTCGTTGCCGCCGACAAAGGGACCGCTCATCTTCCCGACACGGCCAATGCCATTTCGGCCGATTACCATTTCTGGCTCGGCGATGCCTTTGCCAGTGGCGGCTCACAGGGGTACGATCATAAGACTCTCGCAATCACTGCGCGAGGTGCCTGGATCTCTGTGCAACGGCATTTTCGGGAGATGGGAGTCGATATTCAGACTGAGCCGTTTACGGTGGTTGGGGTCGGAGATATGAGTGGTGATGTGTTTGGCAACGGGATGTTGTTATCAAAACAGATCCGGTTACGCGCCGCGTTTGACCATCGACATATTTTTATCGATCCTGACCCTGACATCAGCACTTCCTTCGAGGAGCGAGTGCGGATGTTTGCCCTGCCGCGTTCTTCCTGGGACGATTATGATCGCAGCCTGATCTCTGCGGGTGGTGGTGTCTGGTCCCGCGCAGATAAAGAGATCCCTCTTTCTGAACAGGTTCGCGAGTGGCTCGGTGTCCGACATCAGTCCCTCGATGCGAACAGTCTGATTCGTCTGCTTCTGTCGGCCGAGGTCGATCTGCTCTGGAATGGTGGTATCGGTACTTACATAAAGGCGACAACCGAAACCATTGAAAGTGTTGGTGATCGCGCCAACGATGCGTTACGTCTCGACGCGACCGAGGTCCGGGCCAAGGTGATCGGTGAAGGGGGAAATCTCGGTCTGACTCAGTTGGGGCGGATTGAATATGCGCTCTCCGGGGGGAAGATTAATACAGATGCCATCGATAACTCCGCCGGTGTCGACTGTTCAGATCATGAAGTGAATCTGAAGATTTTGATGCGTCATTTAATGGATGAAGGGGAGGTCGCCTCGGTCGAAGAGCGGGATGTTCTCCTGGTCAATGTTACAGACGACGTCTGTCATGCTGTTCTGGAAAACAACCGGACACAGACCCTCTGTCTCGTTCTCGATTCCTTGCGCTGTCAGGAGGATGTCGATCCGTTCCTGTCTCTCTCTGAACGTCTGGTTCGTGCGGGTCTGCTCGACCGTCGTGGTGAATTTGTTCCATCAAGGCGGGATATTCAGAGTCGGACAAAACCGTCTATGGTTCACCCCGAACTCGCAATTTTACTGGCCTACAGTAAAATGCATCTCTATCAGGCGATGTTAACCAGTGACCTTCCGGACGAATCCGGTGCCTTACGGTTTTTGCATGACTATTTTCCGGAAAAGATCGAGAAACAGTTTTCTGGTCAGCTTAAATCACACCCTCTGGCCCGTGAGATCATTGCTACGGTGATCAATAATATTGTCACGGATCAGGCGGGGAGTACTTTTGCCGTGTCGGCTGTTGAGAGAACAGGAGCACCCCTCGCCGATGTTGCTCGCGCCTACCTGATATACGATTCTGCCCTCGAGGGGAAACGTTTTCGTGCGGCGGTATCGGCCCTGGATAACCGCATGTCGTCCGATCAACAGTATTCACTTCTCCTTAAACTGGAGAAGACCTTGGCCACCCTGGTTGTATCGAGTCTCTTGGCGGGGCGTCAGCATCAATTGACCGAAGAGGGGGTCGAGAAAATCAAGGAAGAGTTGCATCACTATCTTTCTGCTCTCCCCGGAATTGTAAACGCCGAAGAGTGGCAGCTTTGCTCGGATAGCGCAGACCGATTGATGGAAGACGGACTTCCTAAGGAAGAAGCGAGGCTGTTTTCTCTTCTCGATTATTTGCCTGATTATCTGCCGATCAGCCATTTGATGGCGCAACATTCCCAGGATGTTTTTTCGGTAACGCGGACCTATCGCGAGGTGTTTCATATTATCGGTTTAAACGCGGTGTTGACGGATTTGTCCCTGATACAGATGCGGGATCGTTGGGACCGTCTCGCCCAGCAGACTCTGGTCGAGCGTTTTCATCGTCTATTTTTAAAACTGGTTCAAAATGTCTGCGTCGAGTCGTCCTGCAATCCTGAAAGTTATTTTTCCTCCCGGCGTGGATTGTTTAAAAAATGGAAAGCGTTGAATGATGATTTGAAGCGCTCATCACCGGTCAATCTCAATCCCTATTCCGTACTGGCCGACGCTCTCGAATCGATTCTGGAAAAAAACTGATAATATCAACATAAGAAGGGTGTTGAAAAGCTCTCTAGCGAAGCCAGTTTATGTTAGCCCTTGATGCATTTTAAAGCACTTTTTTTGTAGATTCTCGCTATCAGTAATTGCTGCCGAGGCCTATCCTCTTGTTTTGTAAGCTGTTAAATCCCATTTGGTGGGTAGCTTTTATCTTTTGCGATAAGCGGACATGCAAAAACTATGGTCTTTAGTCCAAGACTTTCAGTTGCTACTCAATTTTTGAGTCTTGAAAATTCTCAAAATAGTCTCTTAATCGTCATTCCCGCGAAGGCGGGAATCCAGTGG
>Ga0314774_1001815_pt1 | contig 12967 bp, 13 predicted proteins | sample MetaGCBIA2018_FD_204515 | JGI IMG/M metagenome (GOLD analysis project Ga0314774, IMG submission 204515) | Cryopeg brine microbial communities from Beaufort Sea near Barrow, Alaska, United States - CBIA 2018 | ecosystem: Environmental > Aquatic > Marine > Coastal | place: USA: Alaska | collected... | reverse complement strand
CAGAATTAAAATACATAAGAAATAGCGAAAAAGGGTAATTCCTTTTTCGCTTTTATCAAACAAAATTAACAACACCCTGTATGGATAGCACGCTTAATTACATACTGAAATTCACATCCAATGCAGACAAGGTTACTGCAGGCATAAACAAGCTGGATGCAGGGGTGAACAAAGTCAACGGACACGTTGGCAAACTTGGTACTAATTTTTCCAAAGCAATGGACAAAATTAATTCCAAACTTTCAACCATCCATCTTTCTTCCTTAATTCAAAATGTACAATCTGTTGCGACAGGATTGGATTCCTTAAATGCGCCAGGACTGAAACTAAGTTCTTCATTGGCCGATTTATCGGCAATTACAGATGTTGCAGGGGAAAAATTAAAAGAAATTGAAGGCTATGCACGTGAAAGTGCCAAAACATTTGGTGGTGAAGCCGCCGCTGGTGTTGAAAGTTACAAACTTATCTTATCACAATTAACACCTGAACTGGGTAAAGCACCAAAAGCTTTGCAGGCAATGGGCGAAAGCGTGAACATTCTATCCAAAACAATGGGCGGTGATACTGCAGCAGCAACTGAGGTATTGACCACTGCAATGAATCAATACCAAGTATCAACAGACGACCCCATAAAAGCTTCCGCAGAAATGGCTAGGATGATGAATATTATGGCTGCAGCTGCAAAAGAAGGCTCGGCAGAATTGCCACAAATAAAAGCTGGTATTGAGCAGTCAGGTTTGGCGGCAAAAACAGCCAACGTTTCATTTGCAGAAACCAACGCAGCACTTCAAGTGTTGGATAAAGCAGGTAAAAAAGGAAGTGAAGGTGGTGTGGCATTGCGTAATGTAATGGCTTCATTGGCGCAAGGCCGTTTCTTGCCAAAAGATGTTCAAAAAGAATTGAAAGCGGCAGGTATTGATATCAATATTTTGGGTGATAGAAGTTTGTCATTATCAAATCGTTTAAAACCTTTACGTGGCATTATGAATGACCAGGCATTGGTTACAAAAATGTTTGGTAAAGAAAATAGCAATGCTGCCATTGCAATGATTAGCGGTATTGATGAAACAGAACGTTTAACAACTGCCATACAAGGAACCAACACTGCTTATGATCAGGCTGCCATTGTTATGGATAGCCAGGCAGAAAAAAACAGCCGACTTACCGCAAAAGTTGATGATTTTAAAATCAGCTTATTCAATGCAACGAATGGTGTGATGGGTTACGCTTCCGTTTTGGGTGGGATGGCTTTTGACATTTCAAACTTATTGCCATTGTTTGGCGGTTTTGGAAAAGTACTTGGCTTTGTCACCAGTGCCACAAAATTACAGGCAGCGTGGACAGGAATTGTTTCCGGTGCCACTGTTGTTTGGACAGGTGTGCAATGGGCATTGAATGCTGCAATGTCACCAATCTTTTTAATTCCGGCAGTCATTATTGCTTTGGGCGCAGCCATTGTTTGGGTAGTTTCTAAAACAGAAGGATGGGGTGAAGCCTGGAAGCATACCGTTGAAGGTGGCAAATTGTTGTTTCAGTTGTTTGGTGAAACCATTAAGTTGGAATTCACCACGCTGGTAAATGTATTGCTGATTGCCCTGGACAAAATTAAAAAAGGGTACTACGAATTTAAAGAGGCCGTTGGTTTGGGCGACAGTTCAGAAAACCAAAGAATGATTGCCCAGATAGATGCCCAAACAGAAGCACGCAAAAAGGCCATTTTGGACCAGGCTAAAAAAGTGGCAGATACTGCTTTAAAAGCCAAAAATGAGTTTGCATTGGCAGGCGGTGCATTGAGTTGGAAAACCGATGTGCAAGTAAGTCCGGATGGCAGTATTACAACACCGGGCATTCCAGGACTTGGAACTGAAGGCGGAGGCGGAACAGGAGGGAAAGGAACCGGAACTGGAGGAACAGGAACCAAAACAAATGCAGCCATTGCCACCGGAGGAACAAAACATACATACATCACCATTAACTTAAAAGAAATGGTTGGCGTATTGAATATTCAAGGAAACGATTTTAAAGACAGCGCCAAGCAACTGCAAGATCAGGCAACCGATGCCTTATTGCGCACATTGGCTATGGCAACAACAGCAGGGAACTAATGAGTTTAAACAACACAGACATATTATTTGCTTCATTGGTTGGATCAAAAATATCCATACCACGGTTTAACGCAGTTCAAAATGAACTGATGAAACACGTATTGCCACCCATTCCTTTTTTACCATTAAAGAACCAGGAAGAAATTGCCACGGTGAATTCACAAGCTGAAGGAAACATTTGGATGGCTGATATGCCACTATCTGAAGAGGCGCAGTTTTTTCCTTTCTCCTTTGTTGGCGACAATGGCGTGAAATACTTATTGCCTTACGAACCAATGATTTCAATTAACGGTAAAAACACCATCGTAAGAAGAAATGTTGCAAAAGCAAAAGGACTCGTTGGATCTATAAAAGAACGTTGGAACCAGGCCGATTGGGAAATTACCATTACAGGGGTGTTGATTGGTTCTATCCTGACCGGTTCTGTCTCCGATTGTTATCCGAGAGCTGATTTTGAAAAGTTAAAAGCTTTTATGACCAAAGCAAAAAGTCTGGAGGTTTTTTGTGAACCATTGCATTTGGCAGGGATTGACAATATTGTGATTGAAGATTTTAGTTTTCCATTCACAAAAGGCGAAAATGTACAGGCTTATGAAATAAAAGCCTATTCAGATTCTAATTACAATTTATTAATAGACATCAATGATTAAAAACAATAATATGAAAGCGAAAGCGTGGATTTTAACCTTGTTTATCTGTATGGTAGGCTTGGTAGGATTCGGGAATACTACACCCGACCTAGTCCCAAATTCAAAAGCTGAATCCAGTGTCTGTATTACACAGTCAGTTGATTTGGTAAGTGTGGTAAATTTTGCAGTGAATGATGAATTCCAATTGTTTCAGGGCCATCCAATGCGTGAATGGTATGATGCTTATTTGAATTCAGAAACGCAGTCTTGTTTAAACTCTAATGCTACGAATGAAATTAGACCAGGACTCAATTGTGAACAGATAACGATATCCAATTGCAAGCTTCAGACTTTTAATAACTATTTACCTGATAAAAGGAACTTAATTAAAGCTGTAACTCAATATGATACTCGATTTGCGAGAGACGGCCTGCAGAATAGCGAAGCTGCACACACATAAACCATACTAGAAGATTAAATGATAAAAATCACCTGCTCAGGTGGGTGATTTTTTAAACAAAAAAACAAATGTATAACCTCTATTGGTACATAGAATTCGACACAAACGGCAAACGCACGCAATTGGCTTTATTGGCTGAATGCGAGGTGGTTTCTTCTGTGGACAATTTGGCGGATATGGCAACCATTATTTTGCCTGAAGCTGTGATGAATGAGGTTCTAAATTTTGAAAACAAAATTGCAAGAGGCACAAAGGTATTGATACAAATGGGTTACGACGGAAAGCTGGAGACAGAATTTTCAGGTTATATCCAGGATATTGTGGCCAATGACAGTTCTTTGAAAATTGTGTGTGAAGATGCCTTGTTTTTATTCAGAATTGATGTTAAAGATGTGGAATTGAAACCGACATCGTTAACCAAAATTGCACAATATTTAATTGATCAGATAGATGCTTCTTACACATTGCAATGTGATTATGACCTTGATTATGAAAAGTTCACCATTCACCAGGCGACAGGTTATGATGTTTTATTAAAAATTCAGGCAGAAACCAAAGCGAATATATTTTTCAATACCGAAAAAAAGGAATTACACATCCATCCGCCTTATGTAACCAAAGGAGGTGAAGTCTATTATTCTATGCAAAAAAACATTGAAGCTTCAAGTTTAGAGTTTAAAAACAAATTAGATTTTAAAGTTGAAGTGACCATTGAAAGCACAGACATAAAAGGCAACGTCCATAAAGTTACTGCAGGAACAACCGGAGGCGATAAAGTAACCTTAAAGGTTGGCGCTATGAGCGATGCTTCAATGCAAAAGATTGCAGATGCTGAATTGCTTAAAAGAAGTGCTGCAGGTTATGAAGGCAGTTTTGATGCCTGGCTTGTGCCCATGGTAAAGCCAACATATTCCGCAAGAATTAAAGATGAAGATTACCCTGAAAAAACAGCATGGTACTATGTGGCAAGCGTAACCACAAATTTAAGTCCTGCAGGAGGAAAAAGAACCATAACGCCAAGCATAAAATTAAGCTAATGGATAAATTATCTGAAGTAAAAAGATTTATGAAGCAAATTGTGGCGGCAAATCCAAATTTACCCATTACTGCCATTGTTAAAAGCGTGGAAGGTGACAGTTGCACGGTTGAGTTGATCAGTGGTTTAATATTAAGCGATGTAAAACTAAAAGCCACCATTGGCGGGCCAACAAATTATTTAACGCCAACGCCAAAAGTGGGAAGTACGGTGGTATTGATAAGTTTATCGGGAAGTTTAGACAACCTGACAATTATCAAGTTTGATGAAATAGAGAAACTTGCATACAAACAAAACGGTCTTGAATTTATTGTTGACAGTACCGATGGCAAAGTGTCCATAAAAAATGAAACGGTGAGTTTGTTGGAAATTTTAAGCGATTTGGCCACCACTTTAAAAGAGCTGAAAGTGTTTACGCCAGTTGGCCCGAGTGGAACGCCATTGCCTCCAACAATATTGGCCATTGAAGATTTTGAAACAAAATTTAACCAGCTATTAAAATGAGTTTAAACAAGGTTGCATTAAAAGCAGAAATAGTGAGTTTGTTGACAGATTTGTTAACCAGGGAAAATTCTTCCATAGAAGAGTTTGCAGATCGTTTGTCGACTTCAGTTGATACTTATGTTAAAACAGCAACCATAACATATACAAGCGGATTGACCAGTGCCACAGGAGGTGCTGTAACAGGAACATTTGTTGGAAAATTAGAATAATGAAAGATAAAGCGATACAATTTATTGACAATGCAGATCAGGGGACAGTACTTGATTTAAAAATTGATCCTATTCGTGATGTTGACGGCAAAATAGTGAGTGGCGTTGTGATTGGCAATACGCTTCAGCAAAACAAAGCTTTTATTTTATTGGCGCAACCAAACGATTTTAAAGCAAACCCGACGTTGGGTGTTGGCATTGAAGATTTGTTATTGAGCAGCGATTTGTTGGAATACCGACATAAAATAAGGTCTCATTTTGCCATTGATGGTTTGGTGATCAGCAATTTGGATTTGTACAGTTTGGATAAAATTAAAATTGAAGCGCATTATGAAAATAATTAAACAGGGCCAATCCTTTTTGGATAAAGTTACCCAGTTCACCGGGAGTTTTGAAAATGCACTGGAAAATGCCATTTTAAATAAAGTAAGCATTACAGACGATGCTATCATTGGCAACAGTTTGGTGTATGGGAAAATTACCAATAAAATGGTTGTTCAGTCAATACATCCGGAACGTGAACCGGCAACATCTGCAGTATATGATGATGCAGTTGTATTAAATGACATGGGAATTGGAAATATGATTATCGGAAGCACATTTATAATAAGATAATGAGAACAAGAAAAGACATAAAAAATCAGATTACCGCTTCATTTATTCTGAATGAATATATGATTGCGCTTTACGGCCTCACAGAAGGCAAATCCTTTGAAGAGGAATTTAGCCTTGTAAGCTTTGAAAATATCTTATTCGACATTTTAAGCTATTCCATTTACTTGCTTGAGCAATTGTTTAACCAGCATCAAAAGGAAGTTGATTTACAGTTGTACAATCAGAAAAGCGGTCGGTTGCCCTGGTATCGGTATATGGCTTTAAAGTTTCAGTATGGTTTTGATTTGATCACCGACAGCGACGAATTCGATAACACAGGATATACTGCAGCACAAATTGAAGCTTCAAAAATAATTAAATATTCCGCAGTGAATGAAGGGGATGTTCAGGGTGTTATTGTAATTAAAATTGCCGGGGAAACCGACGGTAAGCTGGCACCAATATCCGCTGATGCAAAAACAACTGCTGAAGCTTATTTCAATGAAATTAAGTATGCAGGCTCGCGTATTAATGTGATCAACTTTTTACCGGATCGTTTGTTTTTAAACCTTCAAATTTACAGAGATCCTTTGGTATTGGATGCCAATGGAAACTCCGTTGTAAAAGGTGGCAATCCTGTTGAAACTGCCATTAATGAATTTATGAAGGAATTGCCATTTAACGGGGAACTTGTTTTGTTGAAACTAATAGACAAGCTTCAATTGGTTGAAGGTGTTGTGATTCCTAATTTATTGGCTGCATCGAGCAGCTGGATAGATATTGCAACCAATGATTATGGACAGGCAACAGTGATCAATGTAAAAAGAGTACCTGTAAGCGGATACTTTGAAATCGTAAATTTTGACAATATAACTTATGTGGTTTAATGTAAATTTTAACAAGCTGGTGTTGTTGTTAACGCCCACTTTTTTACGGAAAGATGCTTTTTTGGCATTTGTGGTAAATATAGTGAGTGGCGTAGGTTCCATTTATAATGACTGGTTTACAATGCGCCTGGACAACTTGTATAAATTAGAGCATAACGGGCAGGTTGTCTATTTAAGAAAACTATTGAATGACCAATTAGACCAAAGTTTACGTCGCATTTATATTGCGGATGGGAATTCATTTGCGAGAAAATATATTTACAGTAACGTGGAACAGAAGCCTAAATTTTTAGGAACGATGTTTTTATATTCAAAAGATGATTATGGAGACACAGGCGTGGACTTTATAGTTTATGTGCCTCGTGACATTATTTATGTACAATATTATGAACTGAAGGCTTTGATTGATTTTTATAAAGAAGGCGTAAAAAGATATAAAATAGAAAAAATATGAATACAGTAAAATTAGACCAGACAGGTGGTTTTCCTTTAGAAACGGAAATTTTGGCACATATGCAGGATGCTTACAGCATTTTTCAGGCATTTGGCGATTTGGTTGGTACCAAAAGCATTGTAAAAGGTTGCGTGGTGACAGGAAGTAACGTTAGCGACGGCGTTGTTTATTTAAACGGCGAATTGCTGCCATTTGTTGGCGGTGCCGTACAAACAACTGTTGTGGTCATAGAAACGTCGGTAGACGGTGAATTTGAGGACGGATTGTTAAAACCAATTTATTATACACGTTATGCCACATTTGGTGTTGGTGTTGGATCGGTAAACTGGGCCGACTTTGTGCGTGCTTATCCGCTAACATCGGCATTATTTGTTGATGAAGTACGGATGTACACTGGATTAATTGCAGACCTTAAATGGGGATGGTATTTAGCTGATGGACAAAATGGAACAACTGATTTAAGAGATAGTTTTCCAATTCCTTACAATCCAGATAATCCTGATTATGATACCATAGGTAAAAAAGGCGGTTTAGAAGAGGTGACTTTAAATACAAATCAAATTCCTGCACATAATCACAATGGGACAACCAATTCAGACGGAACTCACGTACATAATATTAATAATGTGCCGGCTGATTCAGGCGCAACAAGGCCGTATGACAGCAATGCAGGTGAAGGATATAAAGGGACTATTCAAACGGAAATCTCAGGAAATCATTCACACACATTTATAACAGATAATAAAGGTGGAGGACAGGCCCACGAAAACAGACCCCCATTTGTGGCATTGGGATTCATTCAATTTAAAGGAATATAAGTTATGGCAAAAGTAAATATCACCACCGTAAAAAACTGGTTTAAAACCGGATTAAAACCAAACCAAGCACAATTTTGGGATTTATTTGATTCCTATTGGCATAAAGATGATAAAATACCCGTTGGCAGCATTGAAGATATTGATAAAATATTGCTTGATAAGGCAGATAAAGGGACATTGACAAATCATAATATTTCACCTGATGCTCACGAAAACATCATGTTATCAAAAGAGGATGCCATTAATAAGTCATTGTCATTTATTACAGATTTAGACAGTGATCTAAAATATCCTTCCGTAAAATCGGTCTATGATTGGGTAGTTACGAACGTTCAGGGCGTTCCTTTTTTAGGTTCTGTAACGCCAACCACCACACCAGCCGGAACTGGTAAGGCCACTTGGTTTGCCGCACAGGCAGGAACATACACCAATTTTGGCGCTTTGGTTGTAAATGCCAATAGTTTGGCTGTTATTTCAAGAGATGACCTTGGTGCATTTAGTATTTCGCAGACGGCTTTTGCCTTGCCTAAAGATACATTTGACGACACAAACAACGTTGACGCTTCAACAATGAAAGCAACAGGTGGTTATGTGAAAGGGCGCGAAGGTGGTTTGGTTGCAAGTGGTGATACTAAAAATGTTAGTGGTGATACTGTATTTAACTATACAAAAAACTTTATTGGTGATTTATTACAAGGCGGTGTTTATTCAGACCATAGAAATTTATTAAATGACGTAATTACAGATATTAAAATAACGGGTCAAAACGATTATAAGGTTTATATGCTTGGTAGTATTGCTTTTAATGATGCAACATTTAAAGATTACACTAAATTTTACGAGGGTACTATTGTTGGTGGGGTGTTTGTCAACGATAGGACTTTAACTGCGTTTCCGTCAGGTAGTGAGAATGTAAAAATACCAACTACATTAGAGGGTATTGTTACGGTTTCATATCAATTACCAGATGGTATAAATATAAAAATGACATTTGATTTTGATAAAATAGCTGGATGGACTACTTCTTTATTTAATATATCTGGGAGTGCGGCTTATGTTGCTAACGGGGCATACATAAACCCAAAAAAGATTGTAAATTATCAAAGCTCTATAATAAGGAACTATCAGGGAAATAATTTTAGTGGTGATTTTCAATATTCATCATCTTATGCCAACGCTCAAAATTTATTAACAGATGTAATAGTTGATTTAAAAATTACAGGAAGTGATAAAGATGATATTTATCAAATAAATGGGTTTGCATTTAAACACGCAACACTAAAGGATTATTTTAAAATAAGAAAGGGATATTTTGATGATGCCACAGGGCTTCCTGTTTGGACTTCTTCGGACATTTTATATTCGGGTGCTTTTCATCCAGACTATCCAGACACGCCTACGGGAAAAGTAAAAGCATCATACATTATTTTTAATGATACGGTATTAGAAATATGGTTTGATTTTGACAAAGCGATTTTTTCAGAGGGTGCTTTTATAAGTGTTTCTGCTCAAACTTATGATTATGGCTATAAGTCATATATGAATACTTTGAAACAGATAAACATTAAAGATTATGTTAAGAGAAATACATATCAAGGTTCATTGTATGGTGGAGTGTTTCAAAGTGCTACAAGCGATGCTAAAAACTTGCTTAATGATGTAATTGAAGATTTTAGAATAATGGGTGCGGAAGATGTCGATATTTATAAGATATCGTATTTTTGCTTTAACAACACATCATTAAAAGATTACATTAGGTTTTATAAAGGACACATTGATACGGGAACAGATTTACCTGTATGGGATTCAAGTCAGGTTTTATTTTCGGGTGTTAAAAACCCTGATTATCCAGCTACTTTAACGGGTAAAGTTCGGGTTAAATATGTATTATCGCAAAATGTAGATATAGAGATATGGTTTGATTTTGATAAAGCAACATTTGCTGATGGTGCAAATATTTCAGTTGGTCAAGATACTTGGGATTACGCTTATAATACTTGGATTGCAAAAACAAAAATGATACCACAAAACAGAAGTATTCCAACGGCTTCATATCCAACTTTTGCAGATAAAAAAATATTGATATTTGGGGATTCAATTACAGACCAAAAGGCAAATACTTCGTGGGTAGATTTTGCAATCCCTGCCTTAGGAGGTTCAACTTATGTAAATTATGCCGATGGTGGTGCAGGATTTATTCAAAATAATGTTGTAGGTATTGACGATATGCCAACTCAATTAACAAATGCAAATGCACAAACTGGAGTCGACGCCGTAATTGTTGCTTTAGGTACAAATGATTGGCACGGGCAAGTTGATGATCCAACTTTAGGCAGTTATGATTTAACAATGGCGAAAGCGATAGGAAGTTTAGATGTTGAGAATATTATGTATGATGCTATTAGATTTGCTTTTTATACTATTCAAAATAATTGGGATTGTAAATGTTATGTTGTTTTACCAATACAGAGAGCTTCTTATAATTATCAAAGAATTGATGAATTGTATTTAGCATTAACAGAACTTGCGATTGGTTATGGTTTTGAAATAATAGATGGTAGAAAAAGTGGAATTGTATTTGATTTTGAGGCGTCAGGCGCAGAGGGCAGAGATTTAATAGATGGATTGCACCCAAAAGATGATGAAGCAAAAGGAAAGCTCGCTAAAATAGTTGTATCGTCTCTAAGAAATACATTCACAGATATTTAAAGTAACTAATTAAGCGAGTAAACAAACAATAACAAATAAAGAAAAGTAATATTTAAATGGAGGTAAAAAGAGCCTCCAGATTTTAGGGTCGTCCAAAACCATAAAAATTAAAGCACTATATAGCACCGACTGGAGGCAAGCTCTTAACGATGATATATGGTGCTTTTGTTGGTTTTGGACACCACAAATGTAAACTAAAATCTTAATTTAAATGATGAAAATGAAACAAAAAACGCCAATTAGTTATTATGGCGGAAAGCAAAGTATGTTAAAACACATTTTACCGTTAATCCCTGAGCACACAATTTATGTAGAACCATTTTTTGGTGGTGGTGCCGTATTTTGGGGAAAAGAACAAAGCGAAGTGGAAATTATTAACGATTATAACGGCAACGTTATTAATTTTTATGAGCAGCTAAAAACCAATTTTAAGGAACTTAAGGCATTGATAGATGCCACGCCATACTCCCGGGAAGTTTATAAACGTGCGATCACTATTTATGACACGCCGTATATATTTAGTCCGGTACACAGGGCCTGGGCTTTTTGGATGGGCTGCATCCAAGGCTTCAGTAATAAGATTGGTTCCTGGCGTGCCGGACAGCCGCGAGTTAAAGAAAGTCTACTTAACAGCAATAAAAAGAATGGCCTTACAAAAGATTTTTCTTTAAGATTGAATTTGGTGCAAATGGAGCACGTAGATGCGGTTTATCTTATAAAAAGGATAGATACACCAGATACCTTCTTTTACGTTGACCCACCTTACGTGGGTACGAACCAAGGGCATTATGGTGGTTATACGCAGGAGTATTTTAATAATCTGTTAGACGTATTGAGTACTATTAAAGGTAAGTTTTTGTTGAGTAGTTATCCAAATGAAACATTGGAAATTTATCGCAAGAAGTTTGGTTGGTTTGCCTCTGATAAGGATATGTGTTTGTCTGCCTCACGTAACAGTGATAAGCGTAAAACTGAGGCATTAACGTCAAATTATACTATAACTACTTAACTGATGGTTAAACCCTGTTTAAATCAACTTTAAACAGGGTTTATTATATTGCTAAATACGTGAGCAATCACAACAATGAAGTTGACTTATCTTTGTAAAAAAATGTGCATTTGGTTTTTAATTTGTGTGCATTTGGTTTTTGCGATTATAAAAAAATGTATTTAAACACCCATTCATATTATAGTTTAAAATATGGTACAATAGCGCCGGAATCCTTATTGCAGCTGGCGTTTCAGCACAATATTACGGCAATGGCCATGACTGATATCAACAGTACTTCGGCCAACCTGGATTTTGTGCGTTTGGCTCCAAAATACAACATAAAACCTGTTTTGGGGGTGGATTTTAGAAATGGTGCGCAACAACAATTTGTGATGCTGGCGAAAAATAATGATGCCTTGCAGCAAATGAATAAATACCTGTCAGAATTTTTGCATTCCAATAAAACAGAGATTCCCAAACGCGCAAAATACATTCCGGATACGTACGTAATTTATCCGTATCAAAATACGCTCATGGACCTTCAGGAAAATGAATTTATGGGCGTAAAACCTTCCGATTTAAATCTGCTGAAGTTTTCAAAATGGCGGTCGCATCAGGAGAAATTGGTGGTGTTGAAAACGGTTTCATTTCAGCATAAAAAAGGATTTAACACGCACAGATTGTTGCGAGCCATTGACAATAATGTTTTGCTCAGTAAACTGTCAAAATCGGAGCAGGGAGAAGCATCGGATGTGATGATTTCTGAAAAAATATTGAAGGATATGTTTGAAGAATATCCGAAAATTATTGAAAACACAGCACATATTTTGAACCATTGCCACATCGATTTTGATTTTTCAAAGAATGCACCAAAAAATCAGAAAACCCACAGCAACAATTCGGCACTGGATTTTAGGCTGCTGAAAAAACTGGCTTATGACGGCTTAAATTATCGGTACAAAAAATTGGGAAAACGTGTATTTGTCCGATTGGAAAAAGAGCTTGAAATGATTCGGCAAAAGCAATTTGTTTCCTATTTTTTAATCAATTGGAAAATATTGAAATATGCCAGAAGCAAAAAATATTACTATGTTGGCAGGGGAAGCGGCGCCAACAGCATTGTGGCGTATTTGTTGCGAATTACCGATGTTGATCCCATAGAACTGGATTTATATTTTGAACGTTTTATCAATTTACACAGAATAAATCCGCCCGATTTCGATTTGGATTTTTCCTGGCGAGACAGGGATGACGTGATGAATTTTATTTTTGATCGATTTAAAAACACGTCGTTGATTGCAGTTTACAACACTTTTAAATACAGAGCTTCGGTTCGGGAATTGGGGAAAGTTTTCGGGCTTCCGAAAGAAGAAATAGACAAGCTCTCCATAGGGAATTTCAACCCAAATGAATTGGATGACTTGCCGAAATTGGTGTTGATTTACAGCAAATATATTCAGGGATTTCCAAATTATTTGGGCATTCATCCCGGCGGAATTCTAATTTCAGAAAAACCAATTGATTATTATACAGCCACTTATTTGCCTCCAAAAGGATTTTCGACCACCATG
>Ga0314774_1001813_pt1 | contig 12972 bp, 11 predicted proteins | sample MetaGCBIA2018_FD_204515 | JGI IMG/M metagenome (GOLD analysis project Ga0314774, IMG submission 204515) | Cryopeg brine microbial communities from Beaufort Sea near Barrow, Alaska, United States - CBIA 2018 | ecosystem: Environmental > Aquatic > Marine > Coastal | place: USA: Alaska | collected... | reverse complement strand
GCCTATCAATAACATCCAATCGATTTAAACAATTTTCTCAAGATTAAATGCCCTGTCCAGACAATCTCTGACAGGGCATTTTTATAACAAGCCTGTGGATATGCCTAAGCAGTCTCATTGAGACACCGCACTGAAAGTAAAACTCCACCACACCAGCCTTTCACTCAGCCTTATTCAAGCCAAAAAACTTTAACTTTATTACTTTTCAAAACAGAACACCTCATTTCGTGCAGAAATTACCCTGCTTTTATCGGTTTTAAATAGCAGTCAACTCTACTTTCAGTTATAATTTTGCAATTCGATTTACAGGAATAAGCTTTATGCGAACACTTCTCGTGATTAACGGTCCAAACTTAAATATGCTCGGTCGTCGCGAGCCTGAAATTTATGGTCGCCAAACCCTAGAAGACATCATTGAGTCTCTAGAAGCCCTGGCAGATATTCATAATATTCGCTTATTCAACTTTCAAAGTAATGCCGAACACGAAATTGTAGAGCGTATCCACCAGGCGATGGATGATGGGACTGATTACATCCTTATCAATCCCGCTGCATTTACCCATACGAGTGTTGCGATTCGTGATGCATTAGCGACGGTAAGCATCCCTTTTATTGAAGTGCATCTCTCAAATATTCACAAACGTGAAGACTTTAGGGCACACTCTTACTTTTCAGATTTGGCCGATGGTGTCATTGCAGGATTAGGCACCAAAGGGTACGAACTTGCATTTTTAGCGGCCTCAGAAAAAATGAGTTAATCACTTTTTATTAAGCGGTGCTTACTTTTCGTCGTTAAAAAAATACACAAAATCAAATACAAATAAAAAAACAAAAAACAAAAAACAATCAAAGCAGAGGATTCACCAAATGGATATTCGTTCAATTCGTAAGTTAATTGAAATCGTCGAACAGTCAGACATTGCTGAAATCGAAATTAAAGAAGGTGAGCACAATATTCGCATCACCCGCAGCAAAGAACCTGTTTACATTTCAGCACCTGCTGCTTCAGCCCCATATGCAGCGCATGCAGCACCTGCAGCTGCGCCAATTGTTGCAGCCACTTCAACGCCAGCAGCCCCTGCAGAAGTCAGTGGTCATGCCGTCACGTCACCCATGGTTGGAACCTTTTACGGCTCTCCTTCTCCTGAAGCTGGCGCCTTTGTACAAATCGGTGACCAGGTGGCGACAGGTGATACACTGTGTATTATTGAAGCCATGAAAATCATGAATCCTATTGAGTCTGATGCCTCTGGCACCGTCAAGAAAATCATGGGCATTAACGGTGAAGCGGTTGAATATGATCAACCACTATTCATCATCGAATAAGGAAGATTGTAAATGATTGAAAAAATCCTTATTGCCAATCGTGGCGAGATTGCAATGCGCATTTTACGTGCTTGTAAAGAGTTAGGCATTAAAACGGTTGCTGTGCATTCAACGGCTGATGCGACTCTGAAACACGTCCTATTAGCAGATGAATCGGTGTGTATTGGCCCCCCAGCTTCAACCAACAGTTATTTAAATGTTCCGGCCATCATTGCAGCGGCTGAAGTCACAGACGCTGGTGCGATTCACCCAGGTTACGGCTTCTTATCTGAAAACGCCGACTTTGCCGAACGTGTCGAAGAGAGTGGTTTTGTTTTTATTGGCCCTAAAGCGGAAACGATTCGTATTATGGGCGATAAAGTAATGGCCATCCGTGCCATGAAAGCCGCTGGCGTACCAACCGTACCTGGTTCAGGTGGACCTTTAGGCGAAGACGATGCCGAAAACCATCGCGTTGCCAAAGAGATTGGATACCCAATTATTATCAAAGCTTCTGGCGGCGGCGGCGGACGAGGTATGCGTGTGGTACATACTGAAGCCAGCCTTCTAAAATCGATTCAGCTGACAAAATCTGAAGCGGGCAGTTTCTTTGGTAATCCGGAAGTTTACATGGAAAAATTCCTGGAAAACCCTCGTCATGTCGAGATTCAAATATTAGCCGACGGTCAAGGCCACGCGGTTCATTTGGGTGAACGTGATTGCTCTATGCAACGCCGTCATCAAAAAGTCGTTGAAGAAGCGCCCGCTCCAGGGGTGACGGAAGAGCAACGCGCTCGAATTGGTGCGGCTTGCGTGAATGCATGTATCGAAATCAACTACCGTGGCGCAGGTACTTTCGAATTCCTATATGAAAATGGCGAGTTCTTCTTTATTGAAATGAATACCCGCTTACAAGTTGAACATTGCGTAACTGAAATGGTTACGGGGATTGATTTGGTGAAGGCGCAAATTGAAATCGCCATGGGCAGACCGCTTAGTTTGAAACAGGAAGACATCAAAATCACAGGCCATGCCATTGAGTGTCGTGTAAATGCAGAAAACCCTTCTAAAAACTTCATGCCCTCTCCTGGCACCATTGAGCGTTTACATTTGCCAGGTGGTCTAGGGGTTCGTTGGGACTCACATATCTATACTGGATATGCCGTTCCACCACATTATGACTCTATGATTGGTAAACTAATCTGCTTTGGCAGTGATCGTACAACAGCGATTCGTCGTATGGACAGCGCATTAAGCGAGATGGTCATTAAGGGAATCGAAACCAATATCCATCTACAGCGTGAAATCATGAACGACGGTGGATTCTGTGACGGTGGACGTAATATTCACTATTTAGAAGAACGTTTAGAACATTTAGTTTAGATTTACTTCGGCTAAAAAAGATTTAACCACAAAGGCACGAAGACTCGAAGTTATTAAACTTTGGTCTTCGTGCCTTTGTGTTTTAAAAAAGGAGATAAAACAGTGGCTTGGATTCAAATAAATACAGTGGTCTCAGAAGCGATTGCAGAACCTCTATCAGATGCTTTTATGGAGAATAACGCTGCGTCAGTGACGTTTGAGGATGCTCAAGACCAACCTATTTTTGAGCCTGAGTTGGGCACAACCCCTATTTGGGACAGAACCAAGGTGGTTGGATTATTTGATGCCGAAACCAATCCTCAAGCCATCATTCAACAGCTGACTCAACAGGTTCCCGAAGTCCCTGCATCGGCCTATAAAATTGAGCAACTTGAAGACAAAGACTGGATTCGTGCCTGGATGGATCTATTCAAACCCATGCAATTCGGAGACAATCTGTGGATTGTTCCCAGCTGGTTAGAAGCACCTCAACCAGACGCTGTGAATTTAATGCTAGATCCCGGAATGGCATTTGGAACCGGAACACACCCCACAACCTCGCTCTGTTTAACTTGGCTGGATCAACATGCCCCAAAAAATCTCAGTGTCATTGACTACGGATGTGGTTCCGGTATTCTTGCCTTAGCGGCTCAAAAACTGGGTGCGGCCTCTGTGGTGGGTACCGACATTGATCCGCAAGCGATTACTGCCAGCCGACAAAATGCTGAACGCAACCATGAGAATATCTCTTTTGAACTCGTTAAAGACTTTGATTCGGAGCCGGTTGATATATTGGTCGCCAATATTTTGGCAGGCCCCGTTAAAGAATTAGCAGGTGAGTTTATCCGTCTACTAAAACCTGGTGGAACATTGATTTTGTCTGGTCTGTTAGCCAATCAGGCAGAAGGATTAGTAAACCATTATCGTGGCCTAGGCGTTGAACTCGACACCTTTGAGCAACATGAGGAATGGGGTCTTTTAGCAGGCATCCGGACTTAATATGCTCAATACAAAAAAGACAGTGTTACTTTTAAGCACTCCAAATGTAAACTTACCAGGCCTGGTCAGTTTACAGTTGAGTCTTTAGACAAATGTTGCAGATTGGTTCTCACCTTTTTGAACACAATATCGTGCTTGCCCCCATGGCGGGGATTACCGATTCTGTTTTTAGAGACATTTGCCGACAAAATGGCGCCTGTTATACGCTCGCCGAAATGGTGGCGTCTAAAAAACAGTTATGGGAGTCTAAAAAATCTTCCACTCGCCAAGCGAATCTGAACGATCCAGAACCGCGTGCCATTCAATTAATTGGTACAGACCCAAATGAACTTGCCGAAGCGGCTGTTTGGCAAGTCTCCTTAGGCGCACAAATAATCGATTTAAATATGGGCTGCCCTGCTAAGAAAGTCTGCAGTGTGGCAGCCGGTTCCGCTTTAATGGCTGATCCAGGTCGAGTGACCGATATTTTTGCCGCCGTTGTGTCAGCGGTCAATGTGCCTGTGACTGTCAAAACACGCACGGGTACGGATGCAGAAAATCGCAATGCTTTGCAAATTGCACACATTGCTCAACAACAAGGTCTACAAGCCATCACTATCCACGGTAGAACTCGTGAAGATAAATTTAGAGGCTTGGCAGAATATGAGACCATCAAAGCCGTTAAACAGGCGATCGACATCCCTGTGATTGCAAATGGTGACATTTGCACACCCGAACAAGCCGAATTTGTATTAAAATATACGGCCGTTGACGGCATTATGATTGGCAGAGCCGCACAAGGCTACCCATGGATCTTTCGTGAGATAAATCATTACCTTAAAACGGGTAGTAAATTTGCTGAGCCCTCGTTCGATGAATTTTATCAAACGATTATTCGACATATATCAGGCATTCATACGTTATATGGTGAGTTGCTCGGGGTACGGATAGCTCGTAAGCACATCGGCTGGTATGGACAACATCTTCCGGCAGGCCTAGAGTTACGCAAACAGTTCAACCAACTACAAACACCAGAAGCCCAGCTTGCAATCATCGAGCGTTTTTTTGAGCCTTTATTGAGTAAGCCATATTAACGTTCAGTGTCTATTTTTTTGTACATCATTTTTTGAAGTAAACACTACCTGATATTTAACATTAACTAAACAGATTGAATTGAATATTCTATGAGTAAACCAGCCGCCGAAAAACACACTCTTTCACTGAGCGAACAAGTCACCCAGACCCTTGAGGTTTATTTTGACACGCTTCAGGAACAGACGACCTGTGATCTTTATGAAATGGTCATTCATCAGGTTGAAAAACCGATGTTAGAGTTTGTCTTAGCGAAGACAGAATACAATCAAACTCAAACAGCACTCATCTTAGGCATTAACCGCAATACCTTAAGAAAGAAGATGCAGAAGTTTCAGTTAATTTAGACCTTTTGACGATTTATCCCCTATTTTTGTAGATTTTAATTTTTGGAGAAAGTTTCATGAAACCAGTACGTCGCGCATTAATTAGCGTCTCAGACAAGACCGGCATTTTAGAGTTTGCTGAGTCATTAATTGCAATGAACGTTGCTATCCTCTCAACGGGCGGCACTTTTAAGGTATTGTCAGAAGCTGGCCTAGCCGTGACAGAGGTCTCTGAATACACTGGTTTTCCAGAAATGATGGATGGACGTGTTAAAACCCTTCATCCAAAAATTCACGGTGGTCTTTTAGGTCGTCGTGGAACGGATGATTCGATTATGGCTGAACATGGCATAGATCCAATCGATATGGTCGTGGTCAACCTTTACCCATTTGAAGCGACAGTAGCCAAAGCGAACTGCTCTTTAGAAGACGCTGTTGAAAACATCGATATCGGTGGACCAACCATGTTGCGCTCTGCGGCTAAAAACCATAAAGACGTTGCTGTCGTCACCGATCCTATGGACTATGCACGAATCTTGGCTGAAATGACCAGCAATAACGGCCAACTTTCACAGACTACACGTTTTGATCTTTCGATTAAAACCTTTGAGCAAACGGCACGTTACGATGGCGCGATCGCTAACTATTTCGGCACCATGTTTAACACCGAAGAGAATGATGCATTTCCACGTACCTACAGTTCGCAGTTTGTAAAAAAACAGTCCATGCGTTATGGCGAAAACCCCCATCAAAAAGCCGCTTTTTACACAGAGCACAATCAAAAAGAAGCCTCTATTTCAACGGCTACACAACTGCAAGGTAAAGCGCTCTCTTTCAATAATATCGCGGATACGGATGCGGCTCTTGAGTTAGTTAAAACCTTTGATGAAATCGCGTGTGTGATCGTCAAGCATGCCAACCCTTGCGGTGTTTCAATTGGCGATACTCTTTTTGAAGCTTATGATCGTGCTTACAAAACCGATCCTACCTCCGCTTTTGGCGGAATTATCGCTTTCAATCGCGAGTTGGATGCCCAAACAGCACAAGCGATTGTTGATCGTCAGTTCGTTGAAGTGATTATCGCTCCAACGGTGACTGACGCAGCGCAAGCCATTATCGAAGCGAAGAAAAATCTACGCTTATTGGAATGCGGCGCACTTATCAGTCAACAGCCCGCATATGACTATAAGCGTGTCACAGGTGGATTATTGGTTCAAGACCGTGATTTAGGATCGGTCGCGGCTGATGACCTAACCGTTGTCACAAAACTAGCGCCGACCGATAAGCAGATGGCTGACCTGTTATTTGCTTGGAAAGTCGCAAAATATGTTAAATCTAATGCGATTGTTTACGTTAAAGATGGCATGACAATTGGTGTCGGTGCAGGACAAATGAGCCGTGTTTATTCTGCGAAGATCGCAGGCATTAAAGCGGCTGACGAAGGCTTAGTCGTACCAGGGTCGGTAATGGCTTCAGATGCATTCTTCCCATTCCGTGACGGAATTGATGCTGCGGCAGAAGCAGGCATTACAGCCGTGATTCACCCAGGAGGTTCCATGCGTGACCAAGAAATCATTGATGCCGCCAATGAACATGGTATTGCAATGGTGTTTACAGGAATGAGACACTTCAAACACTAGATTTTTCCGGAAGGGCTTGTTTACTCAATTTCTGCGTTGGGTAAAAGCGGCCGATGCTCACGTACTTAATGTACGCTCCGCTTCGGTTCTTTTACCCGCCTTGAACTAGAGCAAACGGCTCCTTCCTAATAATACATCTGATATTAGGATGTTCAAAAACAGAATTTAATACCCTATTTTAATAATGCTTTAGGTTATTTAGAAATGAGCTAAAGCATTATCCCAACATAGAAAGAGTAGTTAACAATGAAAGTATTAATTATTGGTGGCGGTGGCCGTGAACATGCCTTGGCTTGGAAAACCGTTCAAGCAGACACCGTTTCACAAGTCTTTGTAGCACCGGGCAATGCTGGAACAGCACTTGAAGCAAATTTAATCAATGTGAATATCGCGGCGGATGACCTACCAGGCCTGGTCGCTTTTGCAGCCGAGAATACTATCGATTTAACGATTGTTGGTCCGGAAGTTCCTTTAGTCTTGGGTGTGGTTAATGACTTTAGAGCGGCTGGCTTAAAGTGTTTTGGTCCTGATAAAGATGCCGCACAGCTTGAAGGCTCTAAAGCGTTCTCTAAAGATTTTTTAGCCAGGCACAATATCCCAACTGCGGCTTATGACGTCTTTACCGAAATCGCACCAGCACATGCTTATTTAGATAAAGTGGGCGTGCCTATTGTCATTAAAGCCGATGGATTAGCGGCTGGAAAAGGTGTTATTCTGGCGGATACGATGCAAGAAGCGAAAGATGCTGTGACAGACATGTTAGCTGGCAATAAGTTTGGCGATGCCGGTTCTCGTGTTGTTATTGAAGAATTTTTAGTCGGTGAAGAAGCCAGTTTCATTGTTATGGCAGATGGTAAAAACATCCTACCCATGGCCACCTCACAAGACCACAAAGCACGTAATAACGGTGATACAGGCCCCAATACCGGTGGCATGGGTGCTTATACGCCTGCCCCTGTGGTCACACGTGAAATTCATAATCGTATTATGAAAGAGATCATTGAACCGACCATTAAAGGCATGGCAAAGGATGGCCTACCTTATACTGGTTTTCTATACGCAGGCGTCATGATTGACCATAATGGCATCCCTAAGGTACTTGAATTCAACTGCCGTTTTGGCGACCCTGAAACGCAACCCATTATGATGCGTTTACAATCTGATCTAGCAACACTGTGCTTAGCGGCAATTGCCGGTAAGTTGGATACCGTCGCGGCTCAGTGGGACAGTCGAGCGGCGCTAGGAGTGGTGATGGCCGCTGGCGGCTATCCTGACGAATACCGAAAGGGTGATATCATTTCAGGTCTAGACAAGGCCGACGCTCCAGACCTAAAAGTTTTCCATGCTGGCACAAGTTTAAATGAAAAGGGAGAAGTGATCACCACAGGTGGACGTGTTGTCTGCGTGACAGCTTTAGGTGAAAACGTGACCGCTGCGCAAAAGCGTGCATATGAAGGCCTGAAAATGGTGACATGGGAAGAGGCATACTACCGTAATGACATTGGTCATAGAGCCGTTTCAAGAGAGCAGTAATTTTTTCATTAAGCTCTAAAACTGGACTTATAGCATCTTTAAAAGCCTCTAGCGATGAATCCGCTTGGCCGCTTTAGGGGTGCTTTTTTTTTACTCTTTTTTTATCGAACAAACTGCGGTATAGTTGAGCTCTAAATTTAATTAAAGCTGACTGAAAAGCTGAATTAAATAGTCCTTAAATGCACACATTAACGTTAGCGACACATTGGAGCCACGATGGCGATGGATACGGTTCACAACTATTATGAACGTTTGGTTTTTAATGAAATCAAAGAGCATTATGCAGATAAGATTAATGATGAAAACACGTTAGCTGATATGGCTTGTATCGCTTTAAATCGTATAGCACCGCGTTATATTCGCTACGATATTGATATGTCATTCTATATGTCTACCGATGAACATATCGAAGTAGAAAACCGCGTTTCTAAAGCGGTTAGAAAAGCCTATAAAAAAATCAAGAAAGCCGATAACATCATCGAGTAATCTCTGATTAACTTTTTCTAACTTATCCAAACAACGTTCATTAAAGTTGTCACTATGGATACAAAAAAGCCACTTACTCCTGTAAGAGTAAGTGGCTAACCTCAAAATTTCAATTTATCAACCTTCAATAAATCCCTGTCGGAATTAATTAAATTGGATTGCTCCGTCTTGCAACGTAACATGAATCGTTGACCCCGCCGGATATTCACCCTTCAGTATTTTCTGAGCTAATGGATTTTCAATACGTTGTTGAATAACGCGTTTTAATGGCCTTGCTCCAAATACTGGATCAAAACCTGCCTCGCCCAATAAGTCTAAAACAGCCTCATCCAATTCCAAGTTAATCTCAGAACCCGCTAAACGACTTCTTAAACTTTGTAACTGAATCCCAGTGATGGCACGGATCTGCGCTTTATCTAATGGGTGGAAAACAACAATATCATCAATTCGGTTAATGAACTCAGGTCTAAAATGTCCGCCAACGACTTCCATCACATCCGCTTTCATCTCTTCATAAGAAGCTTTACCGGTTTTTTCTTGGATGATTTGCGAACCTAAATTAGAGGTCATGACAATCACGGTATTCTTAAAATTGACTGTTCTCCCCTGACCATCTGTGAGACGACCATCATCCAACACCTGCAGTAGAATATTGAACACATCAGGATGCGCCTTCTCGACTTCGTCTAATAAAATAACGGAATAAGGCTTACGGCGAACCGCTTCGGTTAAATAACCACCTTGCTCATAGCCCACATACCCTGGAGGCGCCCCCACCAAACGAGACACAGAATGTTTTTCCATAAATTCCGACATATCTATTCTGACAATGGCATCCGTGGTATCAAACAAGAAATCAGCTAATGCTTTGGTCAACTCTGTTTTACCCACACCTGTAGGCCCTAAAAACAGGAAGGAGCCATTTGGACGTCCAGGCTCAGACAAGCCTGCACGAGAACGACGAATCGCATCTGACACGGCCTTAACCGCTTCATCTTGACCAATAACTTGCTTACCTAAAGCTTCTTCCATGTTTAGAAGCTTTTCACGCTCTCCTTCCAACATACGTGAGACTGGTATACCCGTCCAACGCGCGACTACTTCGGCAATTTCATCCTCAGTCACTTTATTCTTTAACAGATGCATCTCATCACCAGACTCGGCTTCACTTTCAGCCACTTCAGCGGCTTTTATTTTAGCTTCAAGGTCAGGAATTTTGCCATACTGAATTTCTGACATTTTTGCCAAATCACCCGCTCTTCGAGCCGATTCTAATTCTATTTTGGCGGCTTCTAAGGCCTCTTTAAATTTTTGTGCACCTTGTAATGCGGCTTTATCGCGTTTCCAGATCTCTTCTAAATCTGAATACTCTTTTTCAAGAGATTTGATTTCATCTTGAAGAATTCTAAGACGCTTCTTAGATGCATCGTCTTTTTCTTTCTTCAGTGCTACTTGCTCTATTTTTCGCTGTATAAGACGACGATCCAGCTTATCCATAATTTCTGGTTTCGAATCAATCTCCATACGAATTCGTGAACCCGCTTCATCAATCAGATCAATCGCCTTATCTGGCAGTTGGCGGTCGGTAATATAGCGTTGCGATAGATGTGCCGCAGCGATGATCGCGCCATCGGTAATATCTACTCCATGATGGATCTCATAACGTTCCTTTAAACCACGTAAAATCGCAATAGTATCCTCTTCTGTAGGCTCATCGACAATGACTTTCTGGAAACGTCTCTCTAAGGCCGCATCTTTCTCAATATTTTCTCGATATTCATCCAAAGTCGTGGCACCAATAGCGTGTAATTGACCACGTGCCAATGCCGGCTTCAGCATATTACCTGCATCCATGGAGCCTTCAGTTTTACCTGCCCCAACCAATGTGTGAATTTCATCAATAAAGAGGATCACCTTGCCCTCTTCTTTTTCTAAATCTTTCAATAAGGCTTTGAGACGTTCTTCAAATTCTCCACGGTATTTCGCACCTGCTAAAAGCGCCGCTAAATCTAAAGATAAAACTCTTTTATTCTTAATCCCTTCTGGCACTTCACCATTCACAATACGTTGTGCCAAACCTTCGACAATTGCGGTTTTACCGACGCCTGGTTCCCCTATGAGCACGGGGTTGTTTTTAGTACGGCGTTGCAACACCTGAATGGCACGACGAATTTCATCATCACGCCCGATAACAGGGTCTAATTTACCGGATTCCGCAAGTGCAGTTAAATCGACGGTATATTTTTCTAATGCCTGACGGTTCTCTTCTGCATTTTGATCGTTCACTTTTTCGCCTCCACGGACTTGTTCGATTGCATTATTAATTTGTGCGGCATTGGCGCCGGCTTTTTTAAACAGTTGTGCGGCCGTATCGTTGGTCTCTAATAAAGCGACAAAAAATAATTCACTGGCAATAAAAGCATCACCGAGCTGTTGCGCTTGCTTTTCCATGGCATTCAATAAGTTTGCCGCTGGCTGTGACAGGTGCACATTGCCCTGGCTACCAGACACTTTTGGTAAACTAGAGATTTTTTCAGCCAACGATTGACTCAAAAGGGGCACATTCACTTGTGCCAACTGCAATAGATGGCTCTGCTCACCCACTAATACTGACAATATATGAACAGGATCAATAAATTGATTATCATGGCTTATGGCTAATGTTTGCGCCTCACCGAGAACGGTCTGAAACTGCGTGGTAAATTTATCCATCATTACGGGCAAACTCCTTAAGTAAATCGTCTTAACTAAATAAAATATAAGGACAATAACTCTACATTCAAGGACAAAACTTTCTTTTCATCCCATTTTTTCTCTTAAAAACAGCTAAACTTACTTTAAATCAAATAACGGAACACCAGGACAAATCTATATGTTACTTTTCGATGACCTGTTTTTTCAACTGTCTAAAATAAGTTGGGCTTTTTTAAGCCCAGGCAATTTAATCATCTTTGCATTATCACTTGGTGGGTTGCTACTGGCATTCAATAAAATACGCGCCGCTAAAATAATCTTGATTCCGAGTGCACTCATCAGTTTTATAATCATGGCTTACCCTGTCAGTGACTATTTAATGCAACCTTTAGAAGCTCGATTTACCATGCCTGAAAAATTGCCTGCCAATATTGATGGTATTATTTTGCTCGGAGGTGGTGAAGATTTAAAGCGTTCTCTCAGCTGGCAAGTGGCCGAATTAGGCATTGGCGGAGATCGTTATATTGGTGCTGCCCATTTAGCGAAACTTTATCCAAACGCGCCAGTGATATTTACCGGTGGTAGCGGTTCTTTAACCCTACAAAACAGGAGTGGTGAAGGTGCAATTGCCCGAAAAATTCTGACGACCATCGGCATCGATTCAAATCGTTTAGTTATTGAGTCCAAATCTCGTAATACCTATGAGAACTTTAAAAATACTAAACCACTACTGCCTAGACCTTCCAAGGGCAAAACAACAGGGACTTACTTTCTAGTCACCTCGGCGTTTCATATGCCACGCGCGGTAGGCGTTGCTCGACAACAAAATATCAAAGTGATTCCTTACCCAGTTGATTACCACTCTAATCGCGCCACATTAAGACAATGGGATTTTGATTTGTATGATCACCTTAAATCCCTTGAACCTGCTTGGCGAGAATGGATTGGCTTAACCGTTTATTATTACACGGGCAAGACGGCTACTTGGTTTCCAAAGCCAAATGTAATCTCAAGTTAAACAATCCATCTAACCAGGCCAGGCATGCCCTGCGGCTTTAAATAATCATGTGAGCGTAGGGTCAAGTAAGAACCCTAGCTTTTAGGCATAAAAAAACCGAGCAAAGTCTCGGTTTTTTATATTTTTATCTGTTATTTAATTAAAAGTGATCTTAAATCACTCTTGAAAAACGATTCTCTGCCCCGGGTTTTAAATAAGCATCAAAGACCATACAGATATTACGAATCAATAGCCTTCCTTTTGCAGAAACGTATAAGTCATCCTCTGTGAGGCTAATCAATCCGTCTTCTATCATGGGTTGTAAATTGACCATCTCTTTGGCGAAATATTCTTTAAAACCAATGTTCCACTGAGCTTCAATCTTTGAGAAATTCAGATGAAAATGGCTAATTAAACCGGTAATAACATCGCGGCGTAACTCATCATCTTCACTCAACTCAACCCCTCTAAAGACCGCCAACTCACCCGCATCGATCGCCGTATAATAGTCATCTAACCCTTTACGGTTCTGTGCATAGGTATTGTTGATCAATGAAAT
>Ga0314774_1001812_pt1 | contig 12974 bp, 13 predicted proteins | sample MetaGCBIA2018_FD_204515 | JGI IMG/M metagenome (GOLD analysis project Ga0314774, IMG submission 204515) | Cryopeg brine microbial communities from Beaufort Sea near Barrow, Alaska, United States - CBIA 2018 | ecosystem: Environmental > Aquatic > Marine > Coastal | place: USA: Alaska | collected... | reverse complement strand
ATTCCAAACAATCTAAATCGGTTTTAAATTTATCAAAATATTCCAGAATCCCTTGGCCCTTGAATTTTTCCATTTTCCTTTTATTTTACCTAACAAATATAAGTATTTAGGTAGACATCTCTATAAATAGATATGGGAATTTCAAAACAATTTTTAAAGACAAAACCAGTGTGTAAAGTCACATTTACCGTTCCGGCACAAAATGCAAAAAATGTTACCGTAGTGGGTGATTTCAACAATTGGAACCCAAAGGAAAACGAATTGAAAAGATTGAAAAATGGCTCTTTTAAAGGGACCTTCGATTTTCCGATGGAAAATTCATATGAGTTTAGATACATTATTGATGGTAATTTTTCCAATGAAGCTGAAGCTGATCGTTTCGAATGGAACGAATATGCAGGGACAGAAAACGCTGTTTTAGAACTACAATCTATTTTCTGAAGGCAGACATTCCGGGACTTTCCTATCGAATAAAAAAATCCATCGCTTTTTGAGGTGGATTTTTTTGTGTTTGAAGTCTCATCAGCTATTTTTAATACCCCGAATGCGTGATTTCCAATTCCCCCCGGAAAACATGAAAGTCATTCTCTGTTTATGTTTTTTTCTAACACTTCAAAAACCTATGATCTTATTCGAGTTTAATACCCAAAGTGAGCTCCATAATTGGGTTATTGTAGATGATGTGGTAATGGGCGGTCGCTCCAGCGGATCTTTTAGCCTGAGCCCGGAAGGTCACGGACTTTTTAAAGGCCGGATTTCCCTGGAAAATAACGGTGGATTTTCATCGGTGCGTAATCGGTTTGAATCAAAACAAGTGGGAGAATTTACCAAAGTAAAGTTGCGGGTTAAAGGGGACGAAAAATCCTACCAGTTCAGGGTTAGAAGCAGAGCCGGGGATTCCCAAGCGTATGTCGCAACTTTTAAAACCAGCTCAGCCTGGAGTACGGTGGAAATTCCTTTTGCAAGTATGTATCCATCCTTTAGAGGCCAAAAACTGGAGCTTCCAAATTATCCCGGCCAAAGTATGGAAGAGATCGCCTTTTTGATAGTCTATAAAACAGCAGAAACCTTTGCCATGGAAATTGACAGGATTGAATTGGAATAGAAAGCACGCAATTTTTGGAGTGGGTTTAGAAAACCATTTTTAATTAATCAATCCAAAGCTTCTTATTAAAATATGATAACTTTAGAAACTTCCGGGCATTAAAAATTCATAAATTTTTAATTTCGATATATCGCCTAATAAACTTATTTTAAGTCTGTTTTTTCTTTATACATCATTTATTTGCTGTATAGAGTCATATATTTGATTCTATTTAGTATTTTTATATAAATTAAGCATAAGGATGTTAAAAGACGTAGCTAAATCTCAGGTATTAGATCGAATACGATTTGAAAATCCCTGGTGGGTAACAAATACTATTGATCCCTTCTATAGCGAAATGCCAAAACGAATGTATTACAATCAGTTTAAGCATTTAGCTGATGAGAAAACGGTGCAACGGTCTTTAGTTCTTATGGGACCCAGGCGTGTGGGCAAAACGGTAATGCTTCATCATTGGGTTCAGGATTTAATAAATAATAAGATTTCAGCCAGAAAAATTCTTTTTATTACAATAGAAAATCCCATTTATAATAACATCGGACTGGAACAATTGTTTTCCTATGCCCGTGAAGCTGTCGGTTCATTAGAAGAGCTGTCAGGCTGGTATGTGATCTTTGATGAGATCCAATATCTTAAAAATTGGGATATTCATTTAAAATCATTGGTTGACAGTTATCATAATACTAAATTCGTAGTATCGGGATCTGCTGCAGCTGCACTACAGTTCAAAAGCAAAGAAAGTGGAGCAGGACGGTTTAGTGACTTTATGCTTCCTCCCATTACCTTTTACGAATTCATTAGCATGCAAGGTTTAGACCACCTGGTTAAGCCAATCCAACTCCCATGGGGAGCAAATAAAGTACCGTTTTTTGAAGCTCCGGATATTAAGCAATTCAATAAATTGTTTATAGACTATATCAATTTTGGCTGTTACCCTGAAGCTATTTTTTCAGAAATAGTACGAAAAAATCCAGAAAGGTTCATTCGTCAGGATGTTTTGGATAAAGTACTTTTAAGGGATTTACCCAGCCTTTACGGAATCGCTGACGTACAGGAATTAAATTCTCTCTTTACCAGCATCGCCTATAATTCCGGACAAGAATTTTCATTGGAAACACTAAGCAGACAATCGGGATCGCCAAAAAATTCTATTAAAAAATATCTTGAATACCTTGAAGCTGCATTTTTAATTAAAATAGTGAGAAGGATTGACCAGTCAGGAAAACGCTTTAAGAGAGATAATTTTTTTAAAATATATCTCACAAATCCATCATTACGAAGTGCGCTATTCTCACCTATCGGTCCTTTAGACGAATTGATGGGCGCCATGGCAGAAACAGCTATTTTTTCACAATGGATGCACCGGCAAAATTTCACACCATATTATGCCAGGTGGAGCAATGGAGAAGTTGATATGGTTGGTATTAACCAAAAGAATTTAAAGCCAGCCTGGGTCCTGGAAATAAAATGGAGCGATAAATACTTAAAAGAACCGAAGAAGCTAAAAAATCTCATTAAATTCTGTCATGAGAACAACCTTACACAAGCCTTAGTCACCACCATAAACCACTTTGAAGTAAAACAAGTACACGGAATAGAAATTACCTTTATACCCTGCTCAACATATGCTTTCACAGTAGGCTTGAATACTATTCAAAAAGAATAGAGCCTATTGGAAATTGACAGGATTGAATTAGGCAACCTTAAATTTTCGGTTAAGTTTAAAGGTAACTGATGAGTTCATAAAATTTTGAGTACCTAAATTGCCTAAAGAAAAGTTGTCCTCAATTTCTATTTTTCTCATAATCAAACCCAGTTAGACTTTAGGCTCTTTAAGTATTGATTGGATAATGGATTTATTGTAATTTCAAAATTCTTAAAATACTGTTTATGCTCCAGGTAACCTGCGCCATTATTGAGAACAACGGAAAGATCCTTTGCGCGCTGCGAAGCGAAAAAATGAAACTTCCCCTGAAATGGGAATTCCCCGGCGGCAAAATTGAAGCTAATGAAAGCCTTGAAGCCTGCCTAAAAAGGGAGATCCGGGAAGAGCTGGGCATTGAAATAGACATTCTGGAACAACTCCCATCCTTTAAACATTCCTATTCTGCAAATTTCAGCATTGAACTCTTACCCTTTCGCTGTAACTTATTAAGTCATGAGATCCATTTGGCAGAGCATAAACAAATAAAATGGCTTAGTTTAGAGGAATTAAAAGAATTGGATTGGGCAGAAGCAGATTTGCCGATCGTTGATTTTATCAAAACACACAGGAATGGGAATTGAAACAGGTCTTTATGAACAACTTATCAATCAACTTGTTTCCAATAAACTTGATTCTTTAGATTCCAAAGAATTTTATATTAGTCAAACTCCCATTGACAAACAGGAAGCCTCTAGGTATTTGAGCCTTTATCTTGCAGAAACTATCAAATTTGCTCTTAATGAAATTAAGGATATTGATAGACCACTTAAGCAAATTGAACTTTCCAATAAAATTATACAACTCCTTGCTACTGAACTGAAAAACATTGATCTGACTGAAAATATTATTGATGCTGAAGGAAAAATTCTTCAAGCTGTTTTTTCCAAAATGGATTTTCCGTATTCTGATATTGGAAAACGGTTGAAGGAAATTACTCCTTATACCAGACTTACCCAAAGCGAACTTTTCACTGGAAACCCAGTAGGATTATCATTTGAAAGTGAGATTAGAAAAGAGATTCTTTCTTCAGATGAAATTTGTTGGTTGGTTTCATTTATTAAATTCTCCGGAGTGCGAATTTTTAAAGATGAGTTGGAAGAATTTACCAATCGTGGTGGAAAGTTAAGGATAATTACAACATCTTATATGGGTGCTACTGAGGTTAAAGCCGTTGAATTTTTGTCCTCTTTACCCAATACAGAAATCAAAGTTTCATATAATTCGGCTCACGAACGTTTGCACGCGAAAGCCTATTTATTTCTCAGAAATTCAGGTTTTCATACCGGTTATATTGGGTCGTCAAATATTTCTCATTCTGCTCTTACAAAAGGTTTAGAGTGGAATTTAAAAATCACAACTCAGGAAATTGGGCATATTATTGACAAATCTCAAAAGACATTTGACACCTATTGGGAGGATAAAGAATTTGAGAATTATACAGCAGGAAAAGATAGAGAACGGCTAACAAAATCCCTTAAACTTCAGAAAAATTATAACAACAATGGAATCACAACTTTTTTCGATTTGCAGCCATTTGCTTTTCAAGTTGAGATTTTAAACAAATTAGAATCTGAAAGAGAAAATCATAATCGATTGCGAAACCTTATTGTTGCTGCTACAGGAACTGGAAAAACGGTAATTTCAGCATTTGATTTCAAGAATTTTCGCCAAAAATTTCCAAAAGCAAAATTACTTTTTGTCGCTCATCGAAAAGAGATTTTGGAACAAGCTAAAAAAACATTTCAACATGTGTTACGGGATGCCAATTTTGGAGAATTATGGGTTGATGGACAGGAACCCGAACATTTTGAGCAACTTTTTGCTTCAGTTCAAACTTTAAATAGCAGGATTGATGGATTAAGTTTAAATGTAGATTTCTTTGATTTTATCATTATAGATGAAGTTCATCACATTGCCGCAAATAGTTATCGACCAATTTTGAATCGTTTTCATCCTCAAATTTTGCTTGGACTTACAGCTACTCCAGAGCGAATGGATGGGGCTGACATTTTAAAGGATTTTTGTGATCTTATTGCCGCAGAAATAAGACTTCCTGAGGCTTTGAATAGAAAACTATTATCACCTTTTCAATATTTCGCAATTTCTGATACTGTCGATATTTCCAAGATTTCCTGGAGAAATGGGAGGTATGAAATCTTAGAATTGACAAAGATATACACTGAAAATGATCGTCGAGTTGGAGAAATACTTAAAAACTGTGAAGAATATTTAACCGATATAAATGAAGTTCGCGCATTGGGTTTTTGTGTAAGTCAGGAACACGCAAAGTATATGGCTGAAAAATTTACTCTTGCAGGTTTAAAAGCCGATTATCTTACTAGTAAGAATTCAAACGATCGTGGAGAAATCCGGGATAGACTTTTTAAGAAAGAAATCAATTATCTTTTTGTTGTTGATATTTTTAATGAAGGAATTGATATTCCAGAAATTGATACCGTATTGTTTCTTCGTCCTACTGAAAGTTTAACTATTTTCCTTCAACAACTTGGCCGTGGACTTAGACTGTCTCCTGATAAAGACTGTTTAACTGTTCTGGATTTTGTTGGAAATGCTAGACCTGAATACGATTTTGAACATAAATTTCGAGCTTTAATTGGGAAAACCCACACTTCTATAATTAAAGAAATTGAAGATGAATTTCCACATCTTCCACTTGGATGTTCTATTGTATTGGAGAAAAAAGCTAAAGAAGTAATTCTGGATAATATTAGAGCTGCAATTGATTTTAGAAGACCTCAGTTATTAGTGAAAATTCAGAATTATAAACATCAATCTACTTTACCGTTAAACTTAAAAAATTTCCTTTCTTTTAATCATCTTGAACTACCTCAACTCTATAAAAAAGGAAGTTGGAAACGTCTATGTGCGGATGCCGGTGCAATTTCTGATTTTAAAGAACCCAATGAAAAAGAATTTACAAGAGGAATAAGTAAAAAACTTTTGGTTTGTAATTCGCTGAGTTATTTTAAATTCATTCAAAAACTAATTCTTCATAATTTCAAATTAGACCAGCTTTCAGAAGAGGAAAAATTAATGGCTATTATGTTCCATTATGACATTTGGCAGGTTGCTGGATCAAAATTAGGATTTAACAGTATTCAGGAAAGTCTACGAGCACTTTTGAATAATCCTGTTATGATAGAAGAACTAAATGAAGTTATAGATTATTTAATTTCCCAAGTTGACGTTATTGAAAAGGATATCCATTTGGGATATCCTTTTCCGCTTAAATTATACAGCCGTTATAATAGAGATCAAATTTTAGCTGCATTGCGCTTACATAAATTTGATAAAGCATCTTCAAATAGGGAAGGTGTAGCATATAAAAATTCAATAAATACCGAAGCTTTATTTATCACTTTAAAAAAATCGGATAAAGAATACTCTCCCACCACGATGTATGATGATTATGCATTGAATGAATTTTTATTTCATTGGCAATCACAAAATAGTACTGCACCAAATTCACCTAAAGGCATTTCGTATATAAACCATAAAAATATGGGTAAAAAAATTCTTCTTTTTGTGCGAGAACAAAATCAGGATGAATATGGTTTAACGATGTCTTATGTGTTTATAGGAGAAGCAAAATTCATTAAATCTTATGGAGCAAAACCTATGAATATCGAATGGAAATTAGCTGAACCAATGCCGAGTTATCTTTTAAAAGAAAGTAGGAAATTAGCGGTTGGGTAAATTTGAACAGAATCAGACAGTTTTTAATAGAAAATACACATTAAGTCTAATGGTATTTTAAGCGTAACTTGTTATATAAAACCTCAACCTAACTCATTTTTTCCAAACTCCGCTCCCTCTTCAAAAACCGCGGTGCGATTTCATCTTCTCCAATTATTTTATTGGATCTAAGAACCATTTGGGTTTTTCCGGTGAGCGGGTTTTTAAACAAGGAGAATCCCCCACGGCAATTTTTATAGCGAAAAAAAAAAGCTTTTATCCCGACCTTAAAGCCGTGTGCAGTTGTTTGATCGTAAATATGATGCGAACAGGGTTTTTTGAACAGGCAGGGACTGCGTTTATAAACGGGTACCATATTCCAATACATTCTTATTATTGCCAGAAGAAGCTGTTTCATAATCTGTCTCTGTAAATATTTAAAAAATAAACCCCGGGTGTGATCCTTCTTTATTCCCTACAAATAAGAAATTGATCCCCGGAGCTTATTTTGTAGAACCTAAAGGTAAAGAGAGCCGGCAGACTTTCATTACGGTTTCCCGTAATCAGGGGGAAAAAATTTAAAATTTAAAATTCAAAAACAACAAATTCCAAATTACCTTCGGAGCCTCTCCCAACTCTTTGGGGCACTTTCAACTATTCAAATCTCAAATTAACGAATTGACCAAACCCATTTATCTTCGGGAAAATTTCTTCAAACATTTTCAGAATTCGGCTTTAAAAAATTCTTAACTTTAGTAAAATTAAATATCATGGAATTAATCATTTCAGGAATAAACAGAAAAAAACTTGATCAGGTTGAAATGCTAGCCATTAAACTTGGCCTTTCCGTAACCAAAATTCCAAAAAAAAAGAAAGCGAAAAACAGTCAAAACCTTCTTAAATTAATGAGAGATAAAGCCTCCACTGGCGGAATTACTTCCATAAAAGATCCTGTGGAATGGCAAAAAACCCTTAGGGAAGACAAAGCTTTATATGGAAGGGAATAATTATGGAGCTTCTACTGGATTCGAAAATTTTGATTTATTCCGAAAGCCCTTCAGCAGAAATATTGCAAAATTGGTTAAGCGAAAACAGTTTGTACATTTCAGATATTACCTTATTAGAGGTTTTAGGTTATCACAGACTTTCTAAATCTGACCTTGGATATTTTGAAAATTTTATTTCCTATTGCAACCAGATTTCAATATCCCCGGATATAATCAAAAAAGTCATCTCCCTCCGACAATCGAAAGCCATGAGTTTGGGTGATAGCCTATTTGCATCATCTGCATTGGTATTTAAAATTCTATTAGTTACATTAAATATTAAGGATTTAAGCATATCTCAAATTTGGAATTAATAGAACCGGTAGGCTATAAGTTTTAAATTTATTTTTAGCTTGATCATCTCAGCAAACGAAGACATGAGAATCCCGAAGCTTCGGGAGAGAAGAGAAATAATAGTTAAGAGACAATAAAAAAGACAACCTCAGACCAGACCCCGAAGCATCGGGGCACTAATTCAAAATTACACCCCATAAAAAACAATAAATCCAAATTTGAAATTAAACACCTAAAAACTTGCCTATAGATCTGATTTTTATATTTTTGGAAATCAATTTTCAAAAAAAATGTTATAAAGCTTACAAAATAGAACTATTGACAAAAAAAATTAAAGATGATGACTACCGGAAAATTTAAAATTAAAGAGCTGCTGCACCAAAAAACATACCTAGTCAATGGGAAATTAGTTCCCTGGAAAGGTAAAACAGATAATGTCTATTCTACTATTTCATCTACCAAAGCATATAAGCCAACCTTATTGGGAAGCGTTCCCCATATGGATGAAGCCACTGCTCTGGAAGCTATGAATGCTGCCTGTGACGCTTATGGAAAAGGTCAGGGAGAATGGCCAACTATGAAAGTTTCCCAAAGAATTGCCTGCATGGAGCAATTTGTAATCCAAATGAAGACCAAACGGGAGGAAGTCGTAAATTTATTGATGTGGGAAATAGGAAAAACCCTCCCCGATTCACAAAAGGAATTTGACAGGACTGTGGAGTATATCAACGATACTATAGAAGATTACAAACAACTGGACAGGAATAGCGCCAAATTTTCAAAACGCGATAATGTACATGCTCATATTCGCAGAGGGCCTTTGGGCGTAGTGCTTTGCCTGGGACCTTATAATTATCCTTTAAATGAGACCTTCGCTTTATTGATCCCGGCTATAATTATGGGAAATACCCTTATTTTTAAACCGGCAAAACACAGGGTATTGCTTATTTCTCCCTTACTGGAAGCCTTCAGGGACTGTTTTCCAAAAGGAGTGGTCAACATACTTTATGGCCGGGGCCGGGAAGTAGCCGCGCCTATTATGAAATCGGGAAGAATTGACGTTTTGGCGTTAATTGGGAACAGCACTTCAGCAATCGCATTGCAGGATCAGCACCCGCATAAAAACAGGTTGCGTTTGGTATTAGGCCTGGAAGCTAAAAACCCGGCGATTATCCTGCCAGATGCTGATATGGACCTCACTATTGACGAATGCATCTCGGGTACTTTATCTTTTAACGGCCAGCGCTGTACCGCCCTCAAAATTATTTATGTTCATGAGGATATCAGGGAAGAGTTTAACAAGAGATTTGCTGCCCGCGTGGATGCTTTAAAATTCGGAAATCCATGGGAACCTGGCGTGATGCTTACTCCCCTGCCGGATCCCGAAAAACCTGCATATATCCAGGAACTTATCGATGATTCCCTGGAGAAAGGAGCTTCAATTTTAAATAAAAAAGGAGGGGAAACTTCTGAAAATTATATTTTTCCCGCGGTATTGTATCCCGTAACCCATGAAATGAGGGTTTATAAAGAGGAGCAGTTTGGTCCCGTAATTCCTATAAAACCATTTTCCGATATTCAGGAATTGCTGGATGAAATTGCGAATTCCAATTACGGACAACAAATAAGCCTGTTTGGCAAAGACGTGAAGGAACTCGCTCCGCTGATTGACACTTTGGTCAACCTGGTTTGTCGTGTAAACCTGAATTCCGCCTGTCAGCGTGGCCCGGACGTGTTCCCTTTTACAGGTCGCAAAGATTCTGCTGTGGGAACACTGAGCGTTCATGACGCCTTGCGATCGTTCTCCATCAGGACTTTTTTAGCCTCCAAGGACAACGCCATCAACAATGAAATCCTCCGGCAATTGCTGGAAACCAAAGGTTCTAACTTTGTGAGCACGGATTATATTCTTTGATAGATGTGAGATGTGAGACAAAAGAATATAGAGAAGAGAGAAAAGACTTGTTTCTCAAGGCTTCAGGATGAACTTTTCTATATTCTGTTTTCTCTTTTAATGGATCTGAAATCTGAGAAAAAAAGTCAAGATCAAAACAAAGTGAGGATTGAAGGAATTCAAGTCTTGATTCTTGACTCTTTTCTCTATTTTCTATTCTCTTTGCTCTATTATCTCATATCTAACCTCTAAAATCTAATATCTCAATACTCGCTACTCAATACTCAATACTAAACAACTAAATCGTACTTTCGGGCCTTAACATTTCTGAATTTATGTCTGAATTTTGGTTTTACATTAGATTAGGCCTGGAACACGTATTGGACTGGCAGGCTTACGATCATATTTTATTTTTAATCGTTTTGGTAGCGGCATATTCTTTTGCCGGCTGGAAGCGCGTTTTATGGCTGGTCACCGTCTTTACCATCGGGCATACCCTAGCCTTGTTTTTATCGGTTTATGGACTTATGAGACTCAGCAGTAGATGGGTAGAATTATTGATCCCGATTACTATTCTGGTCACGGCGTTCTATAATATTATCAGCGCCAAAAAAAAGGAAAAACAAAGGAGTGCGGTTCTTTTATATTTTGCCACTGCCTTCTTCGGAATAATCCACGGATTGGGATTTTCCTCCTATTTCAAAATGATCGCATCAAATACCGAAAACAAGTTTCTCCCTCTGATCGAATTCGCCTTAGGGATTGAAGGAGCCCTTATAATTGTCGCGACATCTGTCCTTATCCTGGCATTAATTTTCCAGAATATACTCAGCATTACAAGAAGGGACTGGATCCTGGTAATTTCCTCTATAGTAATAGGGGTGATTTTGCCAATTTTAATGGATCATATCCATGTGATTTTGTAAAAGTTTAACGCCTATAAATTGTTTTAATCTACACCTTGCAATACTTTAGAGAGCCTGAATTTTTTAATATGAATAAAGCTTGAGAAGGAAACCGGGATCAGTTTTAAAATTATGCCTGAAAAGAAGCAACATAAATACGACAAGGCTTACCTGAGGATCGCCCGGGAATGGAGCAAACTTTCTCACTGCAAACGCAAACAGGTTGGCGCACTTATTGTGAAAGATAGAATGATAATTTCCGACGGATATAATGGTACCCCCTCCGGTTTTGAAAATTGTTGCGAAAATGAAGAAGGCGTTACCAAATGGTATGTGCTTCACGCCGAAGCAAATGCGATTTTAAAGGTAGCCGCTTCAACACAATCCTGCAGGGGAGCTACCCTGTATATCACCTTATCCCCTTGTAAGGAATGCAGCAAACTAATACATCAGGCCGGGATTACAAGGCTGGTGTACCATATAGATTATAAGGATAATGTGGGACTTGAATTTTTGAAAAAAGCCGGGGTAGAACTCTGTCAAATAACTGAATTGGACAATTGAAAAAAAGGTCAAAAATATATCTTCCTCTCCTATTGGGATTGGCTTGTGCTGCAGGGGTCCTGTTAGGCGCAAAACTCAACTTTACCCCTACTCAAAACCTGTTTTCTTCCAATCCTAAAAAGGAAAAACTTAACAGGCTCATAGATTATATAGACTATGAATATGTGGATAAGGTAAATACAGACAGCATCGTGGATGTTACGGTAAACAATATCCTGAAAAATCTGGATCCGCATTCGGTTTATATACCAGAACAGGAATATGCCAGGGTAACCGAAAATATGAAAGGGGATTTTGTAGGCATTGGGGTTAGTTTTTATAATGTTAATGATACAATTGTTGTCATCCAGCCCCTTGAAGGAGGACCCAGTAAAAAAATCGGGATCAAGGCAGGTGACAGAATTCTTTATGCAAACAAGAAACAGCTTTTTGGCAAAAAGATGACTAATGATTCTATTATAACCCAACTTAAAGGGATAGAAGATTCCATGGTTACGCTCACCATTTTCAGGAAAGGTCTGAAGGGACTGCTTAAGTTTGACGTAAAAAGATCACGGGTGCCGCTTAAAAGTGTTGATGCGGCCTATATGCTCACAGAAGAACTGGGATATATCAAGGTAAACCGCTTTTCAGAAACTACTTATAAGGAATTCAGGGAAAGCCTGGCTAAATTAAAATCAAAGGGAGCGACAAAAATCGCACTGGATTTGAGGAACAATCCCGGGGGATATCTTTCTGAAGCCGTCAATATTGTAGATGAGTTTTTAAAAGATGGTAAACTCATCTTGTTTACAAAAAACAGGCAGGGAACTATTGAAGAAACCTACTCCAACCGAAAAGGCACTTTTGAAAACAATGAGATCTTTATTCTTATCAATGAAAATTCCGCTTCGGCAAGTGAGATCGTGGCAGGGGCTTTACAGGACAATGACAGGGGAACCATTATTGGAAGGCGCTCTTACGGAAAAGGGCTTGTTCAGCGCGAGATGGAATTGGGAGACGGCAGCGCCGTGAGGCTTACCATTGCCAGGTACTACACCCCAACAGGCCGATCCATTCAGAAATCCTACAAACTGGGAAATGAATCTTATTTTAACGATTATGAAAGACGTTATAAAAACGGGGAACTGGCACACGCAGATAGCATCCACGTTACCGATAGCTTAAAATATGTGACTCCAGGTGGAAAAATTGTTTATGGTGGCGGAGGAATTATTCCTGATATTTTTGTCCCCAAGGATATTAATTTTGAAAGGGAAAACCTCACCTATATCCTGCGCAGCGGATTTTTAAACAGATTTGTCTTTGAAGTGCTGGAAAAAGACCGGGCTTATTTTAATTCCCTAACCCGAGCTGATTTAGAAAATGATGAAATCGTCACCAAAAAGATGATCACAGATTTCTTCCAATTTGCAATTAGTGAAAATCTGAAGTTTAAAATCGACATTTATGAACCTTTGTTGAGAAGCTATTTGAAGGCAAGTATGGCCGAACAATTATTCGATTCAGATGAATTTCAACGGATAATTAATGCCGATGACCGAATTGTTAAGAAAGTGATCGAATTATCTAATGCAAACTAGTATATTCGTTAGTATGGATGCCTACAATGATTACACATCTATTTCCCTACTGCTATCCCCGCTCTTTTTCTATATAATAGCTGTGATATTCAGACTGTTGGACAACAGCGCGTTGTTGTTCTTACAGAAGGAGATCTTTGTAGAATCGTCCAATGTTCCCCTGAAAGCCATTCGGGAACAAT
>Ga0314774_1001811_pt1 | contig 12987 bp, 9 predicted proteins | sample MetaGCBIA2018_FD_204515 | JGI IMG/M metagenome (GOLD analysis project Ga0314774, IMG submission 204515) | Cryopeg brine microbial communities from Beaufort Sea near Barrow, Alaska, United States - CBIA 2018 | ecosystem: Environmental > Aquatic > Marine > Coastal | place: USA: Alaska | collected... | reverse complement strand
CACACTCACCTGGGGAATGTTTTCAATAGATTCAGAGGTGATTCTTGAAACAGAACCTGTAATATTTTCCTGTAACTGTGAACCATAACCAATTACCACTACCTCATCCAGGGCTGCGGCATCTTCCTGAAGGGAGATACTAAGTTCCTGTGGTCCTGAAACCGTAATCTCCTGACTTACAAATCCTACGAAACTGAATACCAATACGGCATTCACCCGGGTCGTGATAATTGCATAGTTACCATCGAAATCTGTTGTGGTTCCATTGGAAGTATTTTGCTCAATGACATTCACTCCCAGAAGGGGAACACCATTATTGTCGGTAACAAACCCTGTTACCCGACTTTGCGCCTGACTCATTTGTGCCGCTGTGCAAAAAATTAACAGGAATAATAATTTGCCATACCGATAGAAAACGTTTTCGGTTTTGATTGGAATTTTGTACATAAGAACTGTGATTGTTTAAAATTGCTAAAACAATAAAGGATTAAATTTAACTATTGGCCCAATGCATTTAATTGCTTTTTAAGGGATAATGCTTTAAGATTCCTCAAATTTAAAGTTATTGTTAAGTTGTTGTTAATATTATTTTATCATTTTATAATCATATTTTTACGCAAAAAGAAAGGGCAACAAAAGGAGAGTAAAAATTATCGATATTCTGGATCATATTTTTCTAAAGGTTTAATAAAATAACGTATCGTAAAAAAGGATCTATTTGTATCTAATAAATTATGTTAGGTTATTTAATTTTAATTACTCGATACTTTCCCTCTAAGGATAAAAACTTACTACCACGAGCTTTTAAAAAAAATGAATTATAAATTTTCTATATAGCTTGTAAACAAATTCATCAAGATATTTCTGCAGGTTTTCTCCAATGATTTTATGACAGAGGCGTCCTAAAATGTTTCTTTCTGAATTCCTAATAGCATTATGTACCAAATTGCAGCATAACAATCGTTTGTTGCTTATTTAGTTTTTTATTTATATTAGCTTCCACATAATATTAATTTTCTGGACAAAAGCTGTTGTATTCTCCGATAAGAGCACAAGTTATTAAAGCTTTGAATTTTGATACCCCAAAACTCTTTCACGAACACGACATGATATTTCGCACTTGTAAAAAAGTGATCAAACAGTTATTTATTAAAAAACGACAAAAAAAAGATAGATATTCTAAAAATTGTAGAATTAATTGCCGCTTTTTAAAAGTTCATCCCTAACGAGTTTTCCCGAAGCGGAAATATTTTCTTTCTTATTTATTCCGGATGGAGTTGTGCCTGGCAAAAGAGCGGCAGAGGATTCATCTTTGGCAGTTATCGACCAATTGCACCAGGAAAGATTATTTTGGTCCATAAATTCAAACCATTCCCTGCTTTCTTCAGCATAAACAGGACCGTCCCCATCTGCATTGGTAGTTCCAAATTCTGTAACAAAAAGTGCTATTCCTTTTTCCATAGCAATTTTGGCAATATTCCTAAGTTCCTGCCTATGTGTTCCCGCATAAAAATGCAAGGTGTAAGCAATGTTTTCTCCTTCTATAGGATCTTCGGCAGCAAGATCGACTTGTTGAGACCATCTTGGGGTGCCGACAACAACTATATTGTCATCATCATGTGCCCTGATCGCAGAAATGACCTCTTCATGGTAAGGCTTTAAAACATTGCTCCAGGAAACATCCAAAGGTTCATTGTAGATCTCGTAAATGAGATTTGGGTGATGTCCGTAGTCTCTTGCTATCCCGGCAAAAAACTCTTTTGCTTCCTCCAGATGATCTTCTGCGTGGTGATCGTGCCAGTCTACAATCACATAAAGATCCAGATCTATGGCAGCTTCAATTATTTGTTTGACCTTCTCTTTCTCACGCTGTGGATTTTCCAGGTAACCTTTATTTTCTACTGCCATTGCAGCCCTAATAATATTTATATTCCATTCTTCCTTTAAATTTCTAACAGTTTCAAAATTGTAAAACTCCGGTGCCCACTGGCTCCAGAATAGAGACATTCCTTTTAGCTGAATCTTTTCGTCTTTTGAATTCATTAGGTGGCCATCTTTTATTTTAAGGGCCAATGGAGAGTTGGTATCTTCACCTGCATTCGGTTCTGGCGAATTGGGTGCATCAGGATTTTCCACTGGTAAAGGCACAACTACTTTTGTGACTTCAGGAAGTTTAGGTTCCAAATGCGGAGAACAGCCTATGATAAGTATTGCTAACAATAGGAAGATTGGCAGGAGTAATTTTCTGATATTCATATTTTATTTTTTTGTTATAAAACTCGTTTAATTCCACTAAATTCTTCCCTGTATTGGCTAGGCGTGGTAAATTTGCTTTTTTTAAAGACCCTGTTGAAGTTGGCTATATTATTAAAGCCGCATTTAAATGCAATCTCTGCAATGCTCAAGTCTTTTTCTATGAGCCAACGGGCGGCAAAACCAATCCTGGTATCGTTTATATATTCTATAAAGGTTTTCCCTGTACGCTTTTTTATAAACCTGTTAAAAGAGACAGGGCTCATATTTACCAAATTTGAGATTTCGTTAAGTGACATTTTATTTTGATAATTCTGCTGCACATATTCATAAATAATTTTAATCTTGTCGCTGTTTTCAAAACTCCTATTGTTGGAAGTGTAGGAGGACAGTAAACGCTGATTGCGGGATGTTGCCAGGTCCTGTAGAATAGAAATCAGCTCCAAAAAATAATCTATACTGTCTATTTTCGAGAGTCTAAGAATCTTGACCTTTACCTCCTCTGCTATTTTTTCTGAAAATAAAATCCCGTGAGCAGAGCGGTCAAACATATCTTTTATAGGTTTCATAATTCTTCTTGCCAGCAATTTTGTGTCGAAAAGATCATCGTGAAACTGTATGGTGATTTCGTGTATGTTCTTATTTTTACATTGGTGGAGTTCCCACCCATGTTGAAGATTGGCTCCCACTAGAACCAATTCAATATCCATAATCTCTTCCATACTATCCCCTACAACGCGGCGTACTCCTTTGCCATTGAGAATAAAATTGAGTTCAAATTCGGGATGAAAATGTATGGGAAAATCGAAATTATCTTTAATCCTGTCAAATACAAGAAAGCTGTCCTCAGGGGACATGGGAGTAATTTCACGGTGAAAATTATTTTCTATCATTCAGTATTTTTTTTGCCAGGGAAAAAAATATGATTAATAAATGACAAAATTCTATTAATTTAATAATTACCCTAGGCTTACTTTTGGAATTATATATTTAGGAAGCTAGAAAAGAATTTTTATACTTTTCCTGTTGATAAATATAAAACAAGATTTACCAACCTAACCAATTTTATCATTAAAATTTTTATTTTGACACCTTGCATGAAATATTTTATCACATTTTTATCAGTTTTTGTCTTTATCACTATGCTCACTTCCTGTAGTTCTACCTCTGGCATAGATTATAAATCTATAAAAGTAGCCGATAACGATGCTTCTATTCAAACAAAAAAGCTGTATCACCGAATCTCTGAAATATCAAAAAAAGGTATTGCCTTTGGCCATCAGGATGCCACAGCATACGGAATAGGGTGGAAACATGAGGTTGGATCCGGTTTGCGAAGTGATATAAAAGAAGTTGCAGGTGATCTTCCTGCGGTACACGGCTTTGATATTGGGCACATAGAGTTGGGTAGTTCTATAAACCTGGACACAGTTTCCTTTGCCCTTATGAAAGATCATATAAAGCAGTTGAATGCAAAGGGCGCTATTATAACTATAAGCTGGCATTTGGACAATCCTGTTACAAACGGGGATTCATGGGATACTACTAAGACTGTTGTCCCTGCGATCTTAAAAGGAGGAACCCACAGAGAAAAATATGAACTATGGATAAAAAGATTATCTGTTTTCTTAAATTCAATAAGAGATAAGGAAAATAATGTGATACCTGTTATCTTCAGGCCTTATCACGAGATGAACGGTTCCTGGTTTTGGTGGGGAGCCAATCATTGTAATCCTACAGAGTATAAACAGCTATGGGTAGAAACACTGCAACTTCTTCAAGAGAATGGAGTGCATAACCTCTTATATGCATATTCTCCCAATACTCTAGGCTCTGAAGAAGATTTTGAAACCTATTATCCTGGAGATGAGTATGTAGATATCCTGGGGGTAGACATCTATAATCATGGAGGTAATGAAGAATTTACTCAAAATGTGAAGTATAATCTTGAAATTTTAAAGAAAAAGGCAAGTATTAATAATAAGCCATATACCCTCAGTGAAAGTGGGAATGTAAATTTTGGCTTGGATGCAAACTGGTGGACACAAACCCTATATCCGGGAATAAAGGATTCGGGGATTTCATGGGTGTTGTTTTGGAGAAATGCCAATCCCTCACATTATTTTTCAACTTATAAGGGTGAAATATCGGAAGAAGACTTTATAGAATTCAGTCAAAAGGATGAAATACTTTTTCTTAAAGAAATAAAAAAAATTACAAATTAATTTAAAACTATAACCCACTCCATGTTACAAGGTTTAGACATTGCCATTATATTACTTTACTTAATAGGAACCATATTCATTGGCCTTGCCTTAAGAAAAAAAGCCCAAAGAAGTAAAGATGATTACCTGCTTGGTGGTAAGAATTTACCGTGGTATATGCTGGGACTTTCCAATGCATCGGGTATGTTTGATATTTCGGGTACTATGTGGCTGGTTACCCTCACTTTTGTTTATGGGTTTAAAAGTATCTGGATACCCTGGCTTTGGCCCGTTTTTAATCAAGTTTTTCTTATGGTCTTCCTTGCCACCTGGTTACGACGCTCCCAGGTAACAACAGGAGCAGAATGGATACATTTCCGTTTTGGGAAAGGTCAGGGAGGTAACAGGTCTCACAGTATCATAGTTATTTTTGCCATTTTGAGTTGCCTTGGTTTTCTTGCATATGGATTCATTGGACTTGGAAAATTTGTCGAGATCTTTATCCCCTGGGATATTGTATCGGCCTACATCCCTTTTGATGTTCCTGCAGAATATATTCCTCATTTCTACGGAATAATTTTCACTTTGTTCGCTGTGTTTTATTCAATTATTGGGGGTATGTCCGGGATAGTATGGACAGATCTTTTGCAGTATTCAATTATGACGGTATCCTCTATTGCCATTGCTGTCATCGCCTGGCAGGCAATAGGTGAAAATTCTTTAAATGTGCCTGAAGGATGGTTTGACCCCTTATTTGGGTGGGAACTTGATATGGATTGGACAGGGATAATCGATGAAGTGAATCAAAAAATTGCATCAGATCAATACTCATTGTTCGGGCTCTTTTTTATGTTAATGGTCTTTAAAGGAATTCTTTCCAGCATAGCCGGTCCTGCTCCCAATTACGACATGCAAAAGATCCTTTCTACAAAATCTCCTCTCGAAGCAGCAAAAATGAGTGCTTTTTCCATAGCAGCACTAATTCCCACGAGATATCTAATGGTAGGTGGTTTCTCGGTCCTTGCAATTTTATTTTACGATGATCTAAGGCTTGAAACTGCCGGAATCCTCGATTTTGAGAAAATATTACCTGCGGCCATTGAACAATTTGTACCGGTGGGATTGCTGGGCCTCTTGCTTGCAGGTCTCCTGGCCGCCTTCATGTCTACCTTTGCAGGCACCTTAAATGCTGCCCAGGCCTATCTTGTAAATGATATTTATCTTAAGTATAAACCGGATGCCACTTCTGAAAAAATAAAGAACATGAACTACGGAAGTGGGATTATAGTAGTATTGGTAAGTATTGTTTTAGGATTTTTTGTTCTTGATGTAAATTCTATTTTACAATGGATCGTCTCTGCCCTTTATGGAAGTTATGTTATTTCGAATACCTTGAAATGGTACTGGTGGAGATTTAATGGAGAAGGTTATTTCTGGGGAATGGTTTCCGGAATTATTCCTGCGATGATCTTCCCCCTTATCACCGACACCCTGGACCTTTATTATTTCCCGGTTATCTTAATTATCTCTATTGTGGGCAGCATTGTGGGAACTTATTCAGCCCCTCCTACCAACGAGGTCATATTAAAAGATTTTTACAGAAAAACCCGCCCTTGGGGCTTCTGGAAGCCTGTATTGGAAAAAGTGAGGCAGGAAGATCCGCAATTTGCTAAAAACACAAATTTTAAAAGAGATATGTTCAATGTATTGATAGGGGTAATAGCACAAACCCTGCTGGTAGTGATGCCACTCTATCTCATACTTCATAAAAATATTCCTTTTATAATCTCAACAGCTATACTACTTGTATGTGTGTTTATTCTGAAAAAAAACTGGTGGAATCATATTAAAGAGGAACCAGATGTCAATATTAAGTAACAACATATATGAGCCATACCAATACAAAAACTGTCATGAAAAAAATCCCAACATATAACGAGTTGATGAAATCGCATGCTGATTTTTTGCAGACTCCCAATCAACCTACGGAAAAATCCAACGGAATAGTACAGCGATATAAAAACCCGGTGGTTACAGCTCAGCATGCTCCACTACATTGGAGATATGATTTTAATGCAGAGACAAACCCACTAGGACTGGAGAGAATAGGCATTAATGCTGCATTTAATCCTGGTGCTATGAAGTGGAAAGGCAAGTATATCCTTGCTGTGAGAGTGGAAGGGGTAGACAGGAAATCTTTTTTTGCAATTGCCGAAAGTCCCAATGGCACCGATAATTTCAAATTTTGGGAAAAACCGGTGGTATTACCCCAAACAGAAGATCCAGATACAAATGTTTATGATATGAGGCTCGCTGCCCATGAAGATGGCTGGATCTACGGGATATTTTGTACCGAAAGCAAAGATAATAGCACAGAAGACACAACAGCAGCAATAGCAAATGCGGGAATTGTACGGACCAAAGACCTGCTTAACTGGGAGCGGCTCCCGAACCTTATTTCCAACTCCGGCCAGCAACGTAATGTAGTATTGCATCCAGAGTTTGTAAACGGAAAATATGCACTTTACACAAGACCACAGGACGGATTTATAGAAGTAGGAAATGGAGGGGGAATTGGATTGGGATATATAAAAGACCTTAAAAACCCGGTGCTGGAAGATGAGAAGATCATTAATCATAAAAAATACCATACCATTTATGAAATGAAAAACGGCCTGGGACCGGCACCTATCAAAACAGAAGAAGGATGGTTGCACCTGGCCCACGGGGTAAGAAATACCGCCGGAGGTTTACGCTATACCTTATACCTTTTTATGACAGACCTTCACGATATTTCTAAAGTAACCTACCAGCCGGCTGGATATTTTATGGCACCCAACTACGAAGAAACAGTGGGAGATGTTCCCAATGTGCTTTTTGGGAACGGATGGATAGCGGAAGATGACGGCAAAGTATTTATTTATTACGCGTCATCAGATACACGCTGTCATGTTGCTGTTTCTTCGGTTGAAAAAATGTTGGATTACGTTAAAAATACTCCTCAGGATGGCTTAACATCAGCTGCTTCAGTAAATGCCATTATAGATCAGGTAAATAGAAATAAAGAAATTGAATAATGAAAAATCAATCTCAATATTACTCCGAAATCGCTTTAGAATTAAATAATATCCTGCAGTACTGGAAGAATTATTCAGTAGATAAAAATAACGGTGGTTTTGTTGGGCAAAGAGATCATTATAACAGGGAGATTACAGGGGCCAATAAGGGGGTTATCTTAAATACCAGACTGCTTTGGACATTTTCGGCCATTGGAAATTTTAAACAGCCGGAAGAGATAAAATTTTATGCTGATAGAGCTTTCCTCTATTTAAAAGATCATTTTAATGACCACAAATACGGAGGGATTTTTTGGGAACTCGATGCCGAAGGAAATCCTGTAAACAGAAGAAAGCAAATCTACGCACAGGCTTTTGGCATTTACTCACTTTCTGAATATTACCTCTTTTCAAAGGAGCAGGGGGCAAAGGAAATGGCTATAGCGTTGTTTAAACTAATAGAGGAGCATGCGCTGGACAAATACCAAAATGGTTATTTTGAAGCCTTTCAAGAAGACTGGTCCCCTATTGAGGATATGCGCCTCAGTAAAAAAGACAGGAATTCTGCCAAAACAATGAATACGCATCTTCATATCCTGGAAGCTTATACGCTCTTAGTAAACATTACCGATGATACACAGGTAAAAAAGGCACTAGAAAACCTTGTTCTACTTTTCCTGGAAAAGTTTTATAATGAAAAAAATCAACATTTTAAATTGTTTTTTGATGAGCAATGGAACCCGGAGGGAAATGTAATTTCCTATGGACATGATATAGAGGCCGTTTGGTTACTCATTGAAGCAGCGAAGGCAGTGAGTAATGATGACCTTTTACAAAAAACCAAAGAGATTGCTATAAATATAGCCAATACCTTTTTAAAAGAAGCCTATGTCCCCAATGCAGGGATAATAAATGAAAAAGATAATGAAACCGGGAAAGTGGATAAAGACAGGCACTGGTGGCCACATGCTGAAGCGATGGTAGGCTTACAATATGCCTGTGAAATTTCAGGAGAATATAAATTTCAGGAAGCCGCTATAGACATCTGGAATTTTACAAAGGCTCATATTATAGATCATACCAACGGGGAATGGTTTTTTAAGATTGATGAAAATAATTCACCTTACAAAGAAGAAGATAAAATTGGGATGTGGAAATGCCCCTACCATAATTCGCGAGCCTGTATCCAATTGCTTAAAAATAGTTAATTATGAAAAATTCCAGATTTTTAGTGTTATTGCTTTCATTTTTATTGGCAGTGAGTTGTAGTAAAGATGATGAAGTTTTTGAAGAAATAGAGGTGGTAGACCCACCTGTTGAGACTCCGGAAGAACCTGATGAAACTCCGGAAGAACCCGTGGGAATGGCTTATTATCCTGATGCGGGAGATGCCCGGTTTTATATGGTGGACCCTGAAGCCACAGTAGAAACTGTAGCCCTATTTTATCATTTAAAAAATCTTTCCAAAACAAATTTTATAGTTGGACAGCAGGATGCATTCAGTTCATTTTATGGCGGTTTTTCAGGAGAATCAGATATGAAAAAGCTAACAGGGAGCGACCCCGGAATGCTGGGTTCAGATTTTATGTTTATAACCGATGATGCCAACAATGGCCAGACTTCTAACTGGTTTTTCCAGCAAGAACAAATGATCATTGAACACGCTATAGAAGCTTATAATAAAGGAATGATTAATACCTTTACATGGCACTTAAGGGAACCTTATGAAGGATTAAATTTCTATACCAGTGAAATGACAGAATTTCAAAAACAGAATGCTTTTAGAAGTATTCTCCCGGGAGGTGCCAACCATCAATATTATAAAGAAAAGCTACAAAAGGTGGCACAAGTTGTAAAAAGCATAAAAGGGAATGATGGCTCACTTTCTCCTGTAATCTTTCGTCCATTTCACGAATTTGACGGCGATTTCTTCTGGTGGGGAGCTCCGTACTCTACAAATACAGAGTTTAAGGAACTGTGGAGATTTACAGTTACCTATTTACGCGATGAGCTGGATGTTCACAATATTTTATATGCCTATGCTCCAGATAATAGCTACACTACCAAAACAGCATATTTAAGCCGGTATCCCGGAGATGAATACATAGATATTCTTGGAATGGACAATTATAGAGATTTAATCCCTCAGGATGGAGCTGGTGTTGCTCTTGCAAATCAAAAATTAAAAGTAGTCTCTAACCTGGCAAAGGAGAGAGTGAAAATTGCCGCAATGACAGAGACCGGATATTTTGTAGATGCACAAAACCCTTTACCTTCGGCGTTTTATTCAGAAAAACTATACGAAATTTTAACGGGTGATGATGTAGAAATTTCTTATATGATGTTCTGGCAAAATTATGACAATACTTATACTGTTCCTGTTCCAGGTGTTGCAGGCGATGAAGATTTTAAGATCTTTATAAACAAAGATGAACCTATTATTTTAAATGAAAACCCTGGGTTTTATAATTAATCAAATTAAATGAAACACATATTTTATTTCATGGCCTCCCTTATTTTACTGAATTCCTGTAATTCCGTAAAAAGTGTGGCCCTGGCCAATGAGCCTGTTACGGTCTCTAACGGGAAGTTTTTAAAAGGGAATAAACCCTATTATTTTGTTGGTGCCAACTATTGGTACGGGCCGTTAATTGCGGCAAAAAATATAGGGGACCGGGAAAGGCTTAAAAAGGAGTTGGACCTTATGAAAGACAACGGAATAAACAACCTGCGCATTTTGGTTGGGGCAGAAGGAGGAAATGAAGATTTCCAGGTAAAACCCGCCTTACAGCCTAAACAGGGTGAATATAACGAAGATCTTTTGGACGGTCTGGATTTCCTGATGGCCGAAATGGAAAAAAGGGAAATGTATGCCGTGCTTTACCTAAATAACAACTGGATATGGTCCGGCGGCATGTCTGCCTACCTGGAGTGGAATGGTTATGGAGAAGTGGCCAATCCATTCCTGGAGAAATACAGCTGGGATGATTATTTTGCCTATACCGAACAGTTTCACACCTGTACATCTTGCAGGGAAGCTTTTAAAGAGCATTTAAGGTTTATAATTGGCAGAACTAACTCTTATACCGGTAGAAAATATACCGATGACAATACGGTAATGTCTTGGCAGGTAGCCAATGAACCCCGCATTTTTACAGAAAATGACAGGGAACCATTTAAAGACTGGTTGGATGAAGTGGTAAGCCTTTTAAAAGAACTTGATCCCAACACCCTGGTTTCCACAGGAGCTGAAGGAAAAGCAAGCTATTTACAGGATATTGATGCATACCAGATGCTGCATTCCAATCCTAATATTGATTACCTTACAATGCATATGTGGCCCAAAAACTGGCAATGGTATTCTACAAAAGATGAAAAAGGAACTCTGAAAATATCTATTAAAAATGCCAATGATTATATAAACGAACACCTCGAGGTTGCTCAAATGCTTAATAAACCCATTGTGATTTCAGAATTCGGGTTTCCCAGGGAGCAGGAACGGCTTGAGCCGGAAGCTTCTGTTGAAAACAGGAATACTTTTTATGAAGCCGTTTTTAAAAGACTGGAATATAGCTTTAAAACCAGTGGAATTCTGGCCGGAGTGAATTTCTGGGGATTTGGAGGGTTTGCAGATACCAGCGGGCAGGTAAACGGAAAATGGAAAGCAGGCGATGATTTTAGTGGTGATCCACCGCAGGAACCACAAGGGCTCAACACCGTTTTTGCTTCAGATCGGGAGACTTTGCAACTTATCAAGAAATACAATGAAATGCTCCAAAAGTGAGTTTTAAACCTAAATTATTTTAGCTGAGGATTAATTTAAGTGTTTACTGCTTAAAGTTGATTATATTTTTTTTAATTTTTAGCAAGTAAATCTTTAAAAAATGGAATTAACTTTTTTGCCATTTCCCGGTGGTCTTTAATGTTTGGATGGGAATTACAGCCCTGTGGAGCCATTTTCTCAAATTCAAAAATGGCAATTTCGCTGTCAGTAAAATGATCCTGGACCTTCTTTAGACAGTCTATTAAAATTTTGTTTTCCTTTTCACCAATCATAGGGCTGGATAAGAGTGCGATTTTGGTTTCTGGGTAATATGTAATAATATTTTCTACAAAGGAGATGTAATTTAATGTGAATTTCTCCGGATTAAAAGGTTTACGTTCTTTTGCGCCATCACCCAAAGAGAGGTCGTTGGTACCCAATGCAATGCTTACAATATTTGGTGCTTTGCCCTCAAAATTTGCTTTTTCAGCCTGGCTCCCATTAATGCGTAAATTGGCATATACGTCAGGCATTACTGGCTGGTCTTCATCATTCCAATTGCGATACCTTCCCATGCCGGAGACGCAACTCAGTTCAAATTCAGCATTTAATGCTCTTGCCACACGTGGCCCATAAGCTAGGTATGCGTTATGCTGATTATACCATTCCCCTTCTCCACATTCAATTTGGCGGGTATCGGCACCCATCCCACAGGTAATGGAATTGCCAATAAATTCTATCTTATATTTTTGATTTTTGGTTACAGGCCTGATTTTTTCTGCTGAAATTCCTTTAAAAATTATACTTCCATTGGAGGCTTCGGTATCTTTTAAGATCACCAGTTCATTGAATACTTCCCTTTCCGGGAGTGACAGGCGCAGAGAGTCCTGTTGTACTTTAAATCGGCCTCTATATTCCCCATTGATTTCAAGGCTAACATATTGGTGATGTTCATTGCCACTCTGAAAGTAAATGGTTATACTGTCTCCTAAAACGGAAACTTTTACGGAAGCTCCGGAATTTATGAGTTCTGTTGCGGCGGAAGTTTGAGTATGTCTGCCGCTGTATTGAAAAGCCGAATCGTTCGCCGTAAAAAATTGGGTTGTAGATTGGTTACGGGAATTGCCGCAACTAAAAAGAGTGAAGGCCAAAATCAGTAAATAAAGAAGACGCATAGTAAATACTTTATTGCTAAATTACCCTATTAAGCGGAAATAATATGGACATATTTTCACATAACCCCCAGAACTTATTCGCGACTTTCTTCATAGTGCCTTTTAGAGCCCAGATAATATTTTTTGTTTTTATTTAGAAATACCGATATTCTTCTCAATACTAAAAAAACTAACACTTAAAAACAATTCAAATTCAATTCCTTATCTTGAGGAGTTACTTACAAAAGAAATATGCTTACTATCTGGCGACCATGAGTTAACATTAAAAGTTCCCTGACCACCATATAAGTATGCAATAACCTTTGGAGCACCTCCTGAAACAGGCATTAACCTCAACATCACTCTTTTGTAAGAAGGATGTGAATTTAACTCGATATCTGGCTCAAATGATATAAATGCAATCCATTTTCCATCTGGTGAGATATGTGGAAACCAATTATTATACTGATCAAAAGTCAACTGCTCTTTGTTGCTTCCGTCTGGTTTCATTCTCCAAAGGTGCATAGTGCCGCCTTTTTGTGAACCATTGTAATAAA
>Ga0314774_1001805_pt1 | contig 13011 bp, 11 predicted proteins | sample MetaGCBIA2018_FD_204515 | JGI IMG/M metagenome (GOLD analysis project Ga0314774, IMG submission 204515) | Cryopeg brine microbial communities from Beaufort Sea near Barrow, Alaska, United States - CBIA 2018 | ecosystem: Environmental > Aquatic > Marine > Coastal | place: USA: Alaska | collected... | reverse complement strand
AGCTGTGGTTCTCTATTACAGGAATCTTTAGATCCATCAATTTTTGGATGTCTCTTATAAATGCTTTCTCTTCATAATCACTGAAAGAAATCGCTTTCCCACTTGCACCTGCTCTACCTGTTCTTCCGATTCGGTGAACGTAAGTTTCCGAAATATTTGGAATTTCATAATTGATCACCAATGCGAGCTCGTCAATATCAATTCCCCGCGCTGCAATATCGGTTGCGACCAATACCCGGGTGGTTTTATCCTTGAAATTTTTCAAGGCTTTTTGACGGGCATTCTGGGTTTTGTTTCCGTGGATCGCTTCCGCTTTAATTCCTTCCTTTATCAAATCCTTCACTACTTTATTAGCGCCATGCTTGGTCCTGGTGAATACCAAAACCCGATCTGCATCAGATAATTTCAGCAAGTCAGATAATAAATTCTTTTTATTGGTTTTATCAATATAATATAACTCTTGCGTTATTAGTTCTGCTGTTGTGGTAACGGGTTTTATTTCCACTTTCAATGGATTGGTGAGGATGCTGTTAGCCAAAGCCATAATAGAATCTGGCATAGTAGCCGAGAAGAACAAGGTTTGGCGTTTTACTGGAATTTTTTTGATCACCTTTTTCACATCATGTACAAAGCCCATGTCCAGCATCCTGTCGGCTTCATCTAAGGTAAAAATTTCAACTTTGGACAAGGAAATATATCCCTGATCCATTAAATCCAAAAGTCTTCCGGGAGTTGCAACCAGGATATCCACTCCGTTTCTCAATGCCTGTACCTGGGAATGTTGGGATACTCCACCAAAAATAACCAAATGTTTAAGCCTGCTGAACCTGCCATAATCTGATAAACTCTCGCCAATTTGAATCGCGAGTTCTCTGGTGGGAGTAAGGATCAGGCTTTTAATATTCGCTTTTTGGTTAAGTGGTTGTGTGTTTTCGTTTAATAATTGTATTGTTGGAATGGAAAAAGCAGCGGTTTTCCCGGTGCCGGTTTGGGCACATCCTAAAATATCCCTGCCAGCTAAAATGGCGGGAATGGATTGTTGTTGTATAGGTGTTGGAGTTTTATATCCTACTTGATGAACTGCCTTTTGTAGGGGTTCAGTTAATTCTAAATCGTTAAATGTCATGTATGAGTTATAAATGCTGCACCGGGTTTAAAATTTGTGGGCAGACTAATGTGTAACATGTTGCCTTTTTGGAGAAGATGGCAACCGGCCGCGAAAGTAGGGCTTAATTTTATAATAATCGCTATTGAGTCTAAATAAACCAATGTTGGTAAAAATTAAATACCTGATTTTCAGTTATTGAAATGGAATAATTATTGAATTGAGAAAATTAATTTTAGTTAAATTTTAGTCAATTGTAATTTATTTAGTAATCGTTCGACTACTCAATAGTTAAATTTGCCCAATAATTGAAAAGACTATGAAAAAGTACACATTAGTTTTCCTGATTGCAACCGCCTTAACTGGCTTAATAGGTTTTGCGGGGTTGACTTTTTATGGAGTTATAGCCGTGAGGGTTTTGTTCCTTATTTTTGCAGATTTACTTATAGTATCTGTAATCGCTCAAATATTTTTTTCTGATAAAAGTAGAATGAGGTTAAAAAGAGTTAAAAAATAATACCAATTCTCAATTTTAAGAGACTAAATAAAAGACTCCTACCCAGGGGTCTTTTTTTATGTTGTTACAAAACCTTAATTTTATAGGAATAAAATTAAATTAAGTGAAAAACATATACATCTTACTATTCCTTTTCTCATTTTCAATTGTTTTTGCCCAGGAAATTACTCTCAGAAAAGGTGCTGTTAACGATAATCTTTCAGTAAATGATAGCCTTTCTGAAACCTTTGCGATTTATCTCCCTACAAATTATTCAAATGAAAAATCCTGGCCAGTTTTTTTTGTATTTGATCCTGATGGCAGGGGGAAATCCGTGGTTCAGCTGTTTAGACAGCCTGCCGAAGAGCAGGGATATGTGATAGTCGCTTCCAATAATATAAATAGTAAAGATTCTTTACTGAATAATTTAGAGGTTGGTACAAGGTTAATGTCCCGGGTTTTTAATTTATTTTCGGTTGACAGAAAGAGAATCTATACAGCCGGTTTGGCTGAAGGCGCAGAGGTGGCAAGTGCAATTCCGGCTGTTTACAACAATATTCAGGGGGTCTTAGCGGTTGGGGATATCTGGCTAAAAGCTGATCTTTTAAAAAAGGATGTAAATTTCTCAATTGTAGGATTGGTTGGGACTCACGATTTCATGTTTTACAAAATGAGAGAAAGTATCCGGTTTTTGGGTGAAAAGGGAAATAACGCGAGCTTGTATAAATTTGATGGTGCCTACCAATGGCCCAATGCAAATGTAATTTCCGAAGCTTTGGGAGATTTCACGCTGCAAGCCCTGTCTAAAAGTTTAATTCCGCAAGATCCTATCTTGATGGAAAGTTTATATCAGAAGGAAATTAAAACTGCAGAAGTATTAAGAAGGTCATTACAACTATTTAAATCTTATGAGTTGTTGGACAAAATGAAAGATAAATATGCTTTGTTTGATAAAAATAATGATCTGAAAGACAGGCAAAAAAATCTGAGGCGTGAAAAAATATTTAAAGAACAACGTCGGGAATATAGTCGTGCCGCTATAAAAGAAGCTGAACTCAAAGAACAATATATTTATTTTTTTAATGAAGATGTTATTTCCTCAAATTTTGAAAATATAGGATGGTGGAATCAACAAATAAAGGAGTTGGAAGGATTTCAACAAAATGAAAATAGGGCAGAAGCTGAAATGGCATACAGGCTGGAGGGACTTTTACAATTCCTGGCGAAAACTACTTATAAGGAATTAAGTGAGACAGAAGCCCATATAGATAGATTGATATTTACCGCAATTCTTCAAACTGTTTTTGACAGGGAAAATCCTGAAGGTTATAGATCAATTATATCCTTAAGTGCTGGCGATGGTGATTATGAAACGGCTTTACTTTACCTGGAAGATTTATTAAAAACGGGGTATAGGGAGATAGATATGTTATACAATATCCCGGGAACCCTGAATTTGAAATTAAGCCCGGAGTATAATGCACTGATCAAAAAATACCTTGGGGAATCAAGATTTTATGATATTTGAGCAATTTATTATGTAATCTTTTCTTTTTTCAGCAAAAACAGTAGCCAAATAAGTAAGCCGCAGGAAATTACAGACAAGCCAATCATTACATTCCAGGTAAAGGCATACCCAAATTTACTTATCAGTTGCATTCCGGAATTATGGCCAAAAATATGGCTTACTGAAAAAGCGATACTGTAAAGGGCCATATATGAACCTTGTTTTCCTCGATCAGATCTATGCAGGGCGAAACTGTTTGAAAATGGAAATGCGATCATTTCTCCCAGGGTCATAAATAATATCCCAACCAAAAGAATCCCGATCCAACCTGAAGAGTTGATCGCCACAAAACTCAGCCCTACCAGTAATGTTCCGGAAATTACATGAATTATAGCAGAGCGATTGCGGTTTTCAAGGTACTTGATTAATGGCATTTCCAGTAAAAAGATCAAGAACCCGTTAAGGCCGAGTAATAACCCGATCTCAAATTCGGAAAGCCCATGCTTTTCAGCATAAAATAAGGGCATGGTCGAAAAATATTGGAGGAATATAAATCCGAACAAGATCATCCCGGCAATAAAAATAAGATAAGGTTTGTCCTTTAAAACACCTTGCGGATCCAATTTGATCTCCTTGACGTTCTCTATCGATCTCTTAGGATGAAGGAGTTTTAACAGTAAAATCCCTGCTGCAAAACAAGTGATCCCGTCTACCCAGAACAAGCCGCTGTAACCGGCCCCGGCAATAATCAATCCGCCTACGGCAGGTCCTGCTGCAAAACCGAGATTTATGGCCAAACGAATCAAGGTGATGGATCGCGTTCGATTTTGGGGTTTACTATAAGCGCTTATTGCAACAAATACTGCAGGCCTAAAAGTATCAGCTACAAGCATTACCAGGAAGATACCTGTGCAAATTCCCCAAAAGGAAACAGGGAACTGCAACAATACAAAAAGGATTGAAGATATCAGTAAACTTCCGGCCATGGTTTTATAATGTCCTATGGAATCTACGAGTTTACCTCCCAGCCAGGAACCTGCCACAGAACCTATACCGAAAAATGTTAGGATCCAACCTACTTCTTCCAAGGAAAAACTCCTGCTTTTGGTGAGGTAAAGCGAAAGAAACGGAATTACCATGGTCCCGGCACGGTTGATAAAAGTAATTAGTGCCAACAGCCAAACCTCCCTCCTTAGGTCGCTGAAAGAACTAATATAATACCGGAAAAATTTCTGAAACATTCTGAATGAATAAGATTCAAAACTAAACAAATTTCAGTTGCGATTATTTTTTTTAAATCGGAAGTTGGCATTGAAAAAAATATCCCAATTTTGTAAAAAGAAACTTATTAAGATGAAACAAATTATTTTAATCTTTTTACTGGGAAGTATGATGAATGCTTATGCGCAATCATCCAATAAAATTAGAAGTGTAGAGGAATTCCAGGTTCAAATAAATGCAGATTTCAAAAATCCCGGGGAATCTCCGCTTTCGGCTAAAGATTTGAAGAATTTTGAAGGATTGGAATTTTTTGATATTGATACTAGTTTTATACTGACAGCGCAGTTTGTGCGAACCCCGGCTGAAGCTCCTTTTGCGATGCCCACCACCACTGCTAGAAAACCGGTTTACGTAAAATACGGGGAAGTATATTTTCAACTTAAAGCATAAACTATTAAGCTGAATACTTATCAAAATCAGGATTTAATCAAAAAACCTGAATACGTGGACTATTTATTTTTGCCTTTTACAGATAAGACCAATGGCGAAACCACCTACTCCGGCGGACGATATTTGGACATAAGGATACCGGAGGGTGATTCCATCATTCTGGATTTCAATAAAGCGTACAATCCATATTGTGCATACAACCATACATATTCTTGCCCAATTCCACCTTCAGAAAATAATTTGCCTGTTTCTATTCCTGCAGGAGTAAAGGTTTATAAAAATTAAAAAAGGATGACAGTATTTCTCAGTAGGCTTTGAAATTTTATGTGCTATTTAAAAAATGATAAATATTTAAGTCTCAAATTGTGTAGTTACCACATAAACTAAAATTTGGGATAAGCATTAAAGTATTGTTCACCATAAATAATACTATTTTTTTCTAACTTTAAATATGGCGGTAGTTTTATTTTAGCAAGTCAATTCCTTTTTTTTTGGTTCTTATTCTGTATGGTTCTTCAGAATTTGAAAGGAAAATTTTGACATACCCGGCAACTCCAGTAAAACCTGCCCAGTTATATTAACCGGGCAGGTATAGTTTAATAATTAATCTATATAATTCTTTTTTATAGAGAAATCATGAATACCAAATAAGCATCTTCCGTATCTGGATTAAATATAGCTGATGCAGACAGTCTTAAATCAAATGAATCTGTGATTTTAAGGGCTTTTGAAGCTGATACACCAAAATTAGTGACGGCAAATTCACCATCTACGGAATAAATTTCATTTCCCGCTCCAATAAAAGTTGTTAGTCCTATTTCTCCAATTTCAAACGGATACCCAATCTCCGTGTAAACAGAATTTTCATCATCGTTATATACATTTATTCCAATCATTGCTGTTAAAGGAAATTTTTCTACACCGTCAAAACTTAATGTTGCCTCACCAATATGATTTTTCATTTGAAAGTAACCATCTGAAGAACCATCAACCGGGAATGAGTAATCAGTGAAACCCACTGAAATCGGACCAAAGGAATAACTTGCGTATAAATCAAATTCTTGTCCCACAACTTGCCCTCCGGTTTCATAAGAAGCCCAGGCGCCTACCGCAAAATTTCCATAAGAAAGCTCAACATACGGCTGAACTGCCGGAGAATCTGAAAATTCAAGACCTCTCCATACGTACCTGCTCGCAAAATCTGCCCCTAGATCTAGGCTGGCTTTTGATTTTTCTTCGTCTTGTGCGTATATGGTACTAAATGAGAGTACCGCTATTAATACTAGAACTGTTCCTTTAATTGTTTTCATATTGTTGAATTTTTTTGGGTTAATTGATAGTTATATTTAATTAATTGTAATCTTTGGTTTTATGCTTATGGCCATCTAAGCCATCGACTTCACCCTCTTTGGAAACTCTTAATACTATTGTTTTCTTCAAGATATATATAACTATAAAAGAGGTTACAATTGCCCGTGCCCCAATAGCTAAAACACCATTGCCTGTACACCTGGCAGATTAAAATTGCAATTAGGAGCGCTGCGCCAAGCGCTCCTTTTTATTTTTATAAAATTGTTTAATATTTTTTATCGGACAACCCGAATTCGGCATAGGCATCCATTCCGTGTTCGTGAATATCCAGGCCTTCTGTTTCGCCCTGACTATCCATTCGCAATCCCATTGTTTTCTTTATGGTAAAGAAGATGAGGAAGGCCGTAATACAGCAAAAAGCTCCAATTATTGCTACACCAGTTAACTGAGTGAAAAACTGATCTAAACCTGCCATGTTCCCAAAAACACCGACAGCCAGGGTTCCCCAAATTCCACAAAGGAGATGCACCGGTACAGCACCAACAGGATCGTCAAGTTTTAATTTATCAACTAGTGCAACTCCAAAAACAATAACAACCCCGGCTATTAGACCAATAAAAACAGAATCCATTGGAGACATTTGATCTGCACCTGCAGTAATACCTACCAATCCACCTAAAATTCCGTTCAGGAACATGGTAAGGTCATAATTTTTATACATAAATGTAGAGATCAAAAAGGCCGAGACCCCTCCCGCAGCAGCAGCAAGGCAGGTTGTAACTAGGGTTAATGAAGTCAAAGAAGGATCGGCAGATAGAACAGAACCACCATTAAAACCAAACCATCCCAGCCATAAAATAAAGACCCCTGCTGTGGCCAATGGAATATTGTGGCCCGGAATCGCATGAGATGTTCCATCTGAACCAAATTTTCCAATACGGGCTCCCAACAGGTATATTCCTACTAAAGCAGCCCATCCTCCTACAGAATGTACAAGCGTGGAGCCTGCAAAATCGTAAAAACCTAATTGGTCCAAAAATCCGCCTCCCCATTTCCAGGATCCTGTAATAGGATATACAAAAGTCAGATATATTATGGAAAAAAGCATAAAGCTGGTAAGTTTAATTCTTTCGGCTACAGCACCAGATACAATGGTTGCAGCTGTTGCGGCAAACATTCCCTGAAAAAGAAAATCTGTATAATAAGTATAGCCTTCATTATATGTTAAGTCCAAAACACCGTCCACTATTGGTGGGTGCAATCCAAAAAGTCCTATAAAATAATCGGGGATAACCCCGTAGAGGAAAGTACCGGGATACATTAGGTTAAAGCCTACTAAGCTGTATAGCAATAATCCGATACAGATTATAAAAACATTTTTAAATAAGATGTTAATGGCGTTTTTTTGACGTGTAAGTCCAACCTCTAAAAGTGAAAATCCGAGGTGCATGAAGAATACCAGGGCGGTACAAATCATCATCCAAATATTGTTGGCAGTAAGTAAATCCATTGTAATTAGTTTTATTTGTGATTTATAAATTGATGTTAGCTTAGTGAATCGGTTCCGCCTTCTCTGGTTCTTATCCTGTAGGTTTCGTCTATGGTTGAGATGAAAATTTTTCCATCTCCCACAGTTCCTGTATTAGCAGCTTCAAAGATCACTTTTAGGGTTCTGTCTAAAAATTCATCTGAAACAACTATGGAAAGCATCCTTCGTTGGATATCAGTTGTGCTATAGGAAACCCCTCGGTACACATGGCCTTGTTTTTCGTTACCTACCCCGGTTACGTCCCAATAAGTAAAAAAATTCACCCCTGTTTCATGTAGGGCCTTTTTCACTTCGTCAAATTTTGACTTTCTGATAATGGCTTCAATTTTTTTCATTAGTATATTTTTAATTGTTTTTGAAAGGTTTTATAAGTCGGATAAAGTGTCTCTGTATTTGCATTTAATTTTTGTTTTTCCATTTCATAATATTTGATGTTTTACTTCGGGTAAATATATATTATTATTTAATATGTATAAAAAAATAGGGGGTGTTAGTGTAAAAATTATCATTTAACATAAAATTGCCCTATAAAATTAGGGGGTGTTATTGATAAAAGTGTGTTTTTTTTTAAAAATGCAAAAAAATGAAAGGGTTGGTTTGATTAATTAGAAGAAAACGCCTAAAAATTTGGTTAAAAAACTGAAATTAACCTTCAAAAAAGCAGAAATGGGTGAATGAAGCTAATTTTTAGAACAAAAAGTAGCAAGTATGAAGATCAAAGAAGGAAAAAGGAAAAAATCGGAAGATGAAGTTTAATTTCATAAAATTATTCCAAAGAAGAAAATCCGAAATCGGAAGATGGAAATTTTTGGCCCGGAAATCCCGGAATTGGAATTGGGTTCCTAAGAATGCGACCTATTTTTAATTTTAACACAAAACCCAATATTCAAAATTTGAATATTGGGTTTTGTGTTAAAATTTTGAGTCTTGAATCTTTAAGATAAAGACAACATTTTTTCAATGGGTAAAAGTGCTTTCTTACGAAGGGTTTCATCTATAGTAATCTCTGGCAACTCATGACGCAAACAGAGGTAGAGTTTTTCTATAGTATTTACTTTCATAAAAGCACATTCACTGCAGGCGCAGGTGTTATCTTCATGAGATGGTGCCGGGATAAGGATTTTGTTGGGTATCTTTTTTTTCAGTTGATGTAAAATACCAACTTCTGTCGCTACGATAAAAGTGTCGCTCGGACTGTTTACAATATAATTCATCATCTGGGAGGTCGAACCAATACTGTGGGCCACCTTAAGAATTGGATCTTCAGATTCAGGATGCGCCACAATTTTAGCTTCCGGATATTCCAGGTGTAATTCTATTAATTTCTCCAAAGAAAATGCTTCATGAACAATGCATGCTCCATCCCAAAGCACCATGTTTCTGCCAGTCTGCTTGTTGAGATATGCACCCAGGTTTTTGTCGGGGGCAAACAGGATTTTTTGATCGGCGGGAATAGAATTTATAACTTTAACGGCATTGGATGAGGTGCAAACATAATCGCTCATCGCTTTAATTTCTGCGCTGGTATTTATATAAGTAACTACCTTGTGATCGGGGTAACGTTCTTTAAACTTCCCAAAATCCTCTGCAAGGCAATTATCGGCAAGCGAACATCCGGCAGTCAGGTCGGGAAGCACAACTTTTTTATCGGGGTTTAGAATCTTTGCTGTTTCTGCCATAAAAGATACGCCGGCAAAAACAATGATATCAGCTTTTGTTTCAATGGCTTTTCTGGCCAATTCCAAACTGTCCCCAACAAAATCGGCTATATCCTGGATTTCTTCATCCTGGTAATAATGAGCCAGAATCACAGCGTTTTTTTCTTTGCGAAGCTTTTGGATTTCTGATGTGTAAAATTCTGGTGTATTCATTTGTAATATTTTAATTGTTTTAAGACTCTTTAATCTTAAACTGAATTGAATTTATTTTAAAAATTAGTTCGGATCAAATAAAATTTCAGGATGGCAGCTGATTCATTTCCATACTTATAAATCCTAGAGAGTATTCTTTTTCTGTGTAAAAATACACAAAAATTCTACCTGTAGCTATATTTAAGGAAAGTTAGAATTTAGTATTGAGTTGTGAGGCTTGAGAAATTAGAAGTGATTAGTGCGTCTCCTTATATTATAATTGAATATTATAGGAATCTCTTTTCTTTGTCATTCTGAACGAGATTTTGGGCGAGGAAGAATCCCTACAGTGGGTGGAATGAAATAGTGAGCTTTCATTTATGATTCGCCCATTGAGAACGCGAGATTCTTCACTGCGTTCAGAATAACAAACGAAGGTTCTTTTTTCTAAATGAGTGCGAGAGATTCTTCACTGCGTTCAGAATGACAAGCTCAGTTTGTTTGTCATTCTGAACGAGGTTTAGGGCGAGGAAGAATCCCTACAGTGGGTGGAATGAAGTAGTGAGCTTTCATTTATGATTCGCCCATAGAGAACGCGGGATTCTTAGCTGCGTTCAGAATGACATATGAAGGGAGTTTTGCCCAATGAGAAGGTGGGATTCTTCACCATCATTTAGTAATGACATACCCGGGGTTTGTTTTTTTTGTCATTCTGAACGAGATTTTGGGCGAGGAAGAATCCCTACAGTGGGTGGAATGAAATAGTGAGCTTTCATTTATGATTCGCCCATTGAGAACGCGAGATTCTTCACTGCGTTCAGAATGACAAACGAAGGTTCTTTTTTCTAAATGAGTGCGAGAGATTCTTCACTGCGTTCAGAATGACATACCCAGGGTGTGTTTTTTGTCATTCTGAATATGCTTTTTGGCGAGGAAGAATCCATGCAGTGAGTGTGTGGAATGAAACAACATTGATCTAGCAATTTTATCTCACATCTCAATACTCAATACTCAAATCTCAGTTCTTCATACTAATTTCGAAAGATATAGTCCCACAAATATGGCTGCGAAACCTATTATTATACTACTAAAGGTGTAAAGTGCGAAATGGAAGTAATCTCCAGATTTTAATAATCCCTGGTTTTCAAAAGCAAAGGTAGAAAAGGTGGTAAAGCCGCCACAAAATCCGGTGGCTAAAAATAAGATGGTATTGTTTGAAAGCTGGCCGGTTTTAAGCGCAAGTCCCAATACAAAACCCAGCAGCAAACTACCAGCGATATTTACCGCAAATGTTCCCAAAGGAAACGGATAGCCTGCAATATTTAAAATTTTTGAGATTAGGTACCGGGAAACACTTCCTAATCCTCCCCCCAGAAATACCATCAGCAAGGCTTTCATATTATTCTGTTTTAGGCGCGGGGTTATCTAATTTAAGTTTCTGTTTATCAGAAACAGGGATGTAAATCTCTGTTATCCATTTAGCAGGATTTAGGGTTATTTCGGGATTGGTTTTGTAAACTTCAAAAGGATAACTGTCTGGAGTGGCCTGAAGATTATTTTTTTCAAGATAATTATAAGCCGTGTCCCAGGCTTCCTTTAAATTTTTATAATCGCCTTTAAGGCTTGTTTTAACCACTTTTTGAACCGGCATCATTCCGTTTAGAACGGGGCTTTCGGCAGGTGTGATCACCAGGCTGGGTGTGAATCTACCGCCGGAGTAGATCGCATTATTGTTCTGCTCATCCCAATCGTTATAAATAACAAAAGGATCGCCTTGAACGCTAATATTATTGTTTTCCATATATCTGGAAACCTCGGTGAACATTTCCCGCATTTTCAATTGGATCTGACTGATCTTTGAAGCAGTTGTAATGTACATATAAAATCCCCCTCCAAATTGGGTGACCCCGTCCACGTTAATAGAATATGATTCCATTTTATCCAGGGTAACCAGTTTTAATTTTTCCAAACCTTCAGAAATCATTGGGCGCATCATTTGGGTATACGAACTGTCTGTAAAAGCAAATGCCATTTTTTCCATAAAACTTTGGCGTCCCTTAATTCCCCAGGTAACTTTCGTTCCTTCCTCAATTTTATCAAATTTCCAGTAACCTTCGCTTTTTGTTTCCCCGTACTTCGATACAATCGTAATCTCCTGTTCAATCGTTGAGTCTGGGATTGCCTTTGTTGTGGTTATACTGCCGTCGCCCATTTTTTCGCTTTTCCAGGAATAGCTGGCGCCTTCGCCAATGGTGGTGTCAGAATAAGCGAGTATTAAATCGTCCGTATTGTCCATCCAGGGGCCCCATGCTTCCCAGTTTTTAAAATTATTGACCTCGTTAAAAACCACAGGTAAGGGAGCATTAATAGTAGCAGATTCTTCTATTTGGTAATTCCCGTCTTTAGTAGCAATGTAAATCGAGCCTGCAATAAGTCCAATTAAAATAAGAAAGAATAAATATTTTATTATTTTCATCTGAAACGGGGATTTTAACGTTCAAAGGGCTAATATAGTTAAATAAGAAGATGCTAATTAGTACATTTGCACGAAAGATAAAAAATAAATTATGAAATTTAAATTCATTTTGACGCTGTTATTAGCATCAACACTTTTATTTTCATGCAAAGATGAAAATAAAGACGATCTGCTTGCTGAAGTTCAAACAACTTCCGAGTCTGATTTCAATTACAATGTAGAGGAATTTGCCGATATCAAGATCCTTCGGTATCAGATTCCGGGTTGGGAAAATCTCAGCTTAAAAGAACAAAAACTCGTGTATTACCTTGTTCAGGCTGGTTCAAGCGGTCGCGATATTTTGTGGGATCAAAACTACAGGAACAATCTTGAAATAAGGACTGCACTGGAGAATGTATTCAACAACTATAAGGGAGACAGGGAATCCGAAGATTGGAATGCCTTTGAAACTTATTTAAAGCGCGTATGGTTTTCTAATGGTATCCATCACCATTACTCTAACGCCAAGATTAAACCGGATTTCACCAAAGACTATTTTGACACTCTTCTCGCAGAGACCAAAACCAATTTTACCGGGGAAGCTTATGAAGTGATCTTTAACGACAAGGATTCTAAAAAAGTGAATTTAGATCCGGAACTTGGATTATTAAAAGGTTCTGCTACAAATTTCTACGGAACAAATGTGACTGCGGCAGAAGCTGAAGCCTTCTACAAAACCAAAAAATCTCCGAATCCTTTAAAACCACTTTCTTTTGGATTGAATTCCAAATTGGTGAAAGAAAACGGAAAATTGGTGGAAAAGGTTTGGAAAAGCGGAGGTTTGTACGGTTCCGCTATTGATGAGATCGTGAAATGGCTTGAGAAAGCTCAGGGAGTTGCCGAAAATGAAAAACAAGCCAATGCACTTGGACTGTTGATTCAATACTATAACACAGGAGATTTGCAAGCCTGGGACGATTATAATATTGCCTGGGTTGAAGCTACCGAAGGAAATATAGATTACATCAACAGCTTTATCGAGGTTTACAATGATCCATTGGGATATC
>Ga0314774_1001804_pt1 | contig 13014 bp, 7 predicted proteins | sample MetaGCBIA2018_FD_204515 | JGI IMG/M metagenome (GOLD analysis project Ga0314774, IMG submission 204515) | Cryopeg brine microbial communities from Beaufort Sea near Barrow, Alaska, United States - CBIA 2018 | ecosystem: Environmental > Aquatic > Marine > Coastal | place: USA: Alaska | collected... | reverse complement strand
CTGGTTTTAGAATCCATAATTTCATTTAATCCTACCAATAAAGAATCTGCGCCTACAACAGCGTTTTCAACTTTTGCAAAAAGTGGTTTTAAGTTTTCGGATACTGAAGTAATCACATCAGCTTCTATTTCTCCTTGGAAAAAATCTCCAGATTTAGCAGCCTCCCCTTCATAAGAAGGCACAAGCGCTAAAGATTTTCCACCCATTAAACTGGCACTGTAAATTTTAGCAGTGCTGTTTTTTGAAAATTCCAAATCAGTTTCAACACTAAATTCTACAGTTACCCAACCGTATTTGGCAGGATCTTTATTAAACTCTACTGCAATAACCTTTCCTACTTCCATGCCATTTAATGTAACAACACTTGCCGTATTAAGGCCTTCCACATTGCGATATTCAGTAAAATAAGTATTTGATGCAGCATCAAATAAATTTAGACCTTTCATGTAATTATATCCCCATATAAATAAGGCAATTACTGCGATGGCCACAACACCGGTTTTTAACTCTCTCGTGATTTTCAATTCAATTCAATTTATTTGGGCAATAATACTAATTATTTTTGGTAGTACTAAAAAAAATACGCTACGATTTTTTAAAAACATCTTCAACAGATATCTTTTTTCCGTTTTCAAATGCCACAATAAAAGCAGACGTATATCCTTTCGATTTAGCCAAATCGTGTAATTTTTTTATTTCATTATAATCGGATGTACTGCCTAAATAATATTTATAGAGGCCGTTAACTTTATCACGTTCAATATTGCTGAGTCCATTAAAATTATAGGATTTTGTTTCTATTTTATTGGAACCTGCTGCAATTTGGACTTTAAATACAATATTATTAAAAATATCACTTGCATTATTGGCTGTAGAAGCAGTGATTTTTGACCCTGAGTTGGTTTCATTTTTAGCAACAATTGTATTGCCCACCGTATTTAATGCTACCTGCTGAATGTATTTTATAATATCGGAAGAGATTGAATTAGAATATTGGACCTGTCCATTTTCGGAATTTAAAAAGTTGCCCTCCGCTGTATTCGTTAAAAAACCAGTTTCAATTAAAACACTTGGCATATAGGTTTGATGCAAAACCACGAAACCTGCCTGTTTAACACCTCTGTCCAATAGATTTAAATTTTTTGTAAGCCCTTCCTGAATAATACTTGCCAATTGGATGCTTTGATCCAGATATTCTTCTTGCATAAGTGTTAATCCAATTACGGAATTGGGTGAACTTGGGTCAAATCCCTTGTATTTCATTTCATAATTGTCTTCCAGTAAAATAACTGAGTTTTCAGCCTTTGCAACTTCAAAATTCTGACGGTTGGCATGCGTTCCCAAAACCCAGGTTTCGGCACCGGATGCTTGTGTGTTGTGTGCATTGCAGTGAATGGAAACAAACAAGTCTGCATCTGCTTTATTGGCTATTCTTCCGCGCTCCCATAAATCAACAAATACATCTGTTTTTCGGGTATAAATAACTTTAACGTTTTTTTTCCTTTCCAATATTTCACCCACTTCTAAAACAATTTTCAAGGCAATATCTTTTTCTTTGGCATGATTACGCCCAACTTTACCTGGATCCTTACCACCGTGGCCAGCGTCTAAAACAACAATAAATTCATTTTTTTGTGCAATAATTGACTGATTATTAAATAGAAACACACACACAAAAACGAAAAACACACTGCGTTTCATTGTCATTTTATTTTTAATTAAGAGTTGTGAGTTCATCAATAATTTTAGTTATTTTTGGCAACTGATATTTGTGTTTCAAATATTAAGCCATACATTTACAACCAATCAATAATGCGGTTGATTATTTAGGAAGCTAATGTAAAAAAACTTATGCTATCAACCCAATTTAAAAGACATTTTTATAAAAAATTCATCATTAAAACACCTTGTAAAAATAGTCCTTCTTTATTTTTGCTGCTCATGATTTTTAGCATTGTTAATTTTACCGCTTACACTCAAGAAATTAAGGAAAAATCTTCTGAAAATTTTAAGGTTAAGCTTAAAGACACCATAAAAATTCCAGTAAAAGATTCATTGGCCGTAAAATCAAAGGACTCATTGTTGCTGAAACCAAAAGATTCAATTGCCAAACCCAAAGAATTTCTTGAAAGTATTATTATCCATACTGCAGATAGTTTAATACGGCAAGATATGAAAAACAAAAAAATATTATTATACAAAAATGCGCACGTTAATTATAATGATATTGACTTAACCGCCGGTTTTATTGAAATAGATAACAATACCAGCATCATTACTGCCAAGGGAATTAAAGATAGCATTGGTGGCTATTCGCAGCTTCCGGTTTTTAAACAGGGCTCTGAAGAATCGACCCAAGATACCATTAAATTTAATTTTAAATCGGAAAAGGCCAAGATTTGGGGACTAAAAACCGAACAGCAAGGAATTATTATTAGAGGGGAAGTGAGTAAAAAATACAACGATTCTGTAGTTTTCATAGAAAATATAAAAATTACCACTTCAGAAAAAAAGCATCCCGATTATTATATTGGTATTAAAAAAGCAAAGTTTATTCAGAATAAAAAATTAGTTGCCGGCGCAAGCCAATTGGTCATTGCAGATGTCCCCACACCACTTGTATTGCCTTTTGCCTACATACCCTTAACCAAGGGAAGAACTTCTGGTGTTTTAATGCCTACTTGGGGTGAAAATAACAACCAAGGTTATTTTTTACAAAATGGAGGTTATTATTTTGTAGTAAACGACAATTTTGATTTGGCTTTATTGGGTGATATTTACACCAATGGAAGTTGGGGAATGAGAGCCGAATCCGGATATGCAAAGCGCTACCGATTTTCGGGAAATTTTAATTTTAAGTATGAAAACTTAATAAATAGCCTAAAAGGTTTTGATGATTATTCAAAATCAACGAATTATAACATTCGGTGGAGCCATAGTCAAGACGCAAAAGCAAGTCCAAATTCGAGGTTTTCAGCTTCCGTAAATATGGGAAGCAGCACATATTATAGGGAATCCATTAATGAATACAATTCCAATGCTTTTTTAAATAACAACCTGAGTTCATCTATTTCCTATTATAAAAAGTTTGTGGGAACACCTTTTAACATGTCCTTATCCGCTACGCATTCGCAAAATACGAATACGGAAGAAATAGCCATGACACTCCCTTCTTTGCAGGTTAATATGGATAGAATTTACCCTTTTGCGGGTAAAAGTGGTTCTAAAACAAATGCCTTTCAAAAAACAGGATTAACTTACTCATTAAAAGGCGACAACCGAATCAAAACTTCTGATGATCTTTTCTTCAAAAAAGAAATGTTCCAAGATGCCAAATCGGGAATCCAGCAAAATATTTCCTTAAATACAAATATGAAAGCTTTAAAGTTTTTTACACTTTCACCAAGTGTAAATTATAAAGAAGTTTGGTATTTTGATAGGCTTAACAAAACATTTGATGACGTAAATAATGCGGTTGTCACCGATACAGTAAGCGGATTTAATGCATTTAGGGAATATTCAGGAGCGGTTTCATTGTCAACCACATTTTACGGAATGTTTAAATTCAAAAAAGGGAATCTTGAGGCAATACGTCACGTTGTTAGACCTAGTGTTTCCTATAGCTACAGGCCAGATTTTAGCAGCTACAATGAGCGTGTACAAAAAACAGCAGACCCAGATGAATATCTTGATTATTCTCCTTTTCAAAATGGAATATACGGAAGTCCGGGAACCGGAATTTCGAACAGTTTAAATTTTTCATTAGATAATAATTTAGAAGCAAAAGTCAGAAAGAAAGATTCTACAGAGACTGAAGCTAAAAAGATTATTTTACTAAACAATTTAAATTTTAACACCAGTTATAATATGGCGGCCGATTCTTTAAAATGGAGTCCAGTTGGCGTAAATGCAGGCACCAGAATTTTTAAAGACAAGTTGAGCCTTAATGTCAGAGCAACGCTGGACCCTTATGCAATAGACGCAAACGGCAGGAAAATTAATACATTTAATATCGACAATGGAGGTAGTTTATTCAGACTAACCAATGCAGGGGTAACCATGAATTATTCTCTTTCAAGTAAAAAGGATGATAAAAGCAAGAAAACAGCTGAAGAAAAAAAAGCGGAGGAAAATAATTCTGATGGCATTTTTGGTGAAGATTTAAATGTTTCCAATAGCCAAACTGACAATAAGGCTTCAGACAAGAATAAGGTTAAAGAAACCAAATTATTTCAATCTAAAATACCCTGGACTTTAAAATTAGCGTATTCTTTAAATTACAACAATAGCAATAGACAACAAGAAATTTCTTCCAATTCCCTTATGTTTTCAGGAGATGTCGAATTGACACCTAAATGGAATGTTGGTGTTTCATCAGGTTATGACATAAAAAATAAAGGATTTACCTATACACAATTAAGGTTTTCACGCGATTTGGACAGTTGGAAACTTAATTTTAACTGGGTTCCTTTTGGTGAAAGACAAACCTATTACTTTTTTATCGGCGTAAAATCGTCCATGCTTAGCGATTTAAAATACGATAAGAGACAAGTACCGGATAGAAGGTTGTTTTAAGCCCCCTAACCCCCGAAGGGGAGGATTAAACGTTAAGAAAATGTATGGTATACATTTTTAGTGATAAGGCCAGCCGGCGTGTTGGGCTTTAAAAAAGTTAAAAGTAGAGATAAGTCGCGACCTGTCCATTCAAAAGTTGAAATGTTGAAAAATATTATTCCAATCTCAAATTAAACTCCCTTTCCTTAAGAAAGGGCTGGGAATAAGATAAAAGCAAAATTAAATTTATAGATTATGAAAAAAATAATTAACACAAAAAACGCTCCTGATCCTGTTGGCCCATACAATCAGGCGGTGTTGGCTGGAAATACTTTATACACTTCTGGCCAGATTGCCATCAATCCTAAAACTGGGGAATTGGTTATAAACAACATTGAAGAGGAAACCAAACAAGTCATGGAAAATTTAAAAATTGTTTTGGCAGAAGCAGGTATGACTTTTGAAAACGTGGCAAAAACTTCCATATTTATCAAAAATATGAATGATTTTTCAAAAATAAATTCAGTTTACGGCAAATATTTTGAATCTGGTAATGAACCTGCACGCGAAACTGTGGAAGTTGGTAATTTGCCTAAGTTTGTAAATGTTGAAATCTCAATGATTGCCGTTAAGTAAAAAATTTTATTAGTACTTAAAGTGCCTAAAGTTTGAAGTACTTAGCGTTAAAAAAATGAAATTATTCAACTGAAACGGCAAAATTTATTTAAAAATTATTATCTGTTCGTATGAAAAATTTAAAAAATGTATTGTCTTGTTCAATTGTGAATTTAAGAGCTATTTAACTTTAGGCATTTTAGACACTCCAAACTTTAGTCACTAATACTGTAAAAATTAAATCGACTTAATTAAAAGTTCAGCTGTTGCTGGATTTGTTGCCAATGGCACATCATGAACATCACACAAACGCATTAACATGGCAATATCAGGTTCATGAGGATGCATTCCTAATGGATCTCTGAAAAAGAAAACCATATTTGTTTTTCCTTCTGCAACGCGTGACGCTATTTGCGCATCACCACCATAAGGTCCCGATAAAAATTTCTCCACTTCAAATCCGGCCTTTTCTGCATTTTTGCCTGTAGTTCCCGTTGCTACCAAGGTTATATTTTTAGCCATCATCAGTGCTTTAAAATCCTTTAAAAACTGAATCATTTCGGCTTTTTTGCCATCGTGTGCAATAATTGCTATTTCCATCTTTTAGTATTGAGAAGTGAGTATTGAATATTAAGTTATAAGTTTTAAGTTGTAAGTTGTAAGTTTTAAGTTGTAAGTTGTAAATTTTAAGTTTTAAGTTTTAAGTTTTAAGTTTTAAGTTTTAAGCAAAATTAAATAAACAACAAATAAACAAAGAAACAGTTAAACAGTTAAACATCAAATTTCTTATTCAAGGGAAGCAGCGTATTCAATTAATTCAACTATTTTAGTTGCGTAACCAAATTCATTGTCATACCAGGAAATAATTTTATAAAAATTCGGGTTAAGTTCTAATCCTGCTGCTGCGTCAAAAACCGAAGTTCTTGGTTCCGAAACAAAGTCCTGCGAAACAACTTCATCTTCTGTATATCCCAATATTCCCTTCAATTCATTTTCCGATGCTTTTTTCATGGCATCCTTAATTTCTTTGTAAGAAGTCGCCTTTTCCAAACGAACTGTCAAATCAACCAAGGAAACATCCGAAATAGGAACCCTTATTGCCATAGCCAATAATTTTCCCTGTAACTCGGGCATAATTTTAGTTACCGCGAAAGCTGCATTTGTGGTGGTTGGAATCATGTTGTTTAAGGCAGATCGCCCTCTTCGCCATTGCTTTTCCGGACCATCAACTGTTTTTTGACTGCCTGTTACTGCATGAACAGTAGTTACTATTCCTTCAATTATTCCAAAATTTTCATGCAATACTTTGGCAATTGGCGCTAAACAGTTTGTTGTACAAGAGGCATTTGAAAAAACAAGTTCGTCTTTAGAAAGTTTGGTATGGTTAATACCCATTACAAACATCGGAGCATCTTTTGATGGCGCTGAAATCACTACTTTTTTTGCACCTCCTTTAAGGTGTAATGCCGCTTGATCTTTATTGGTAAATAATCCCGTAGCTTCAATAACATAATCGACCCCAAATTTCCCCCATTGAATATCTTCCGGATTTTTTTCGCAGGTAACCTGAATGGGTTTCCCGTTCACAAACATTGTTTTGTCTTTTACCTCAATAGTTCCTTTAAATCGTCCGTGAACCGAATCAAATTTTAACAGGTAGGCCAGGTAATCAATATCAAGCAAATCGTTGATGGCAACTACTTCAATATTTTCTTTATTAATTGCAGTTCTGAAAGCAAGGCGCCCAATTCTTCCAAAACCATTTATTCCAATTTTAACCATTCAATTTAAGTTGCTGTTAATCTTTAATTTCTCAACACATTCCTTTTATTTCTAAAAAGTAGCATCATCATAACTAAGAGATTGTTATTTTTTTACTTTAAATGGACATAATATCACTAACGCGCAATAATTCTTTGTCTATTTCATGACGGCCTTTCACTGCTTTTTCCAGTTCAATTGTTTCAACTTTATTATTGATTAAGCCCACCATTAAATTGCTTTTACCATCCAATAATAGTTCAACTGCCCTTACGCCTAACCTGCTTGCCAAAACACGATCAAAACAGCTTGGAGCCCCACCTCTTTGCATATGGCCCAACACAGAAACCCGAACCTCATATTGCTGTAAATTTTCTTCTACATAATTTGCCAGTTCGAATACGTTTTTTCCAATTTTATCCCCTTCAGCCACCACCACAATACTCGATGATTTTCCCGATCGCTTGCCTCGTTTTAAGGATTCCAGCAACCGTTCTAAGCCCAAATTCTCTTCTGGAATTAAAATTACTTCAGCCCCAGCTCCTACTCCTGCATTTAGTGCAATAAACCCGGCATCACGTCCCATAACCTCCACAAAAAACAACCTGTTGTGTGAACTCGCCGTATCTCTAATTTTATCTATTACCTCAACAATTGTATTTAAAGCAGTGTCATATCCAATGGTATAATTTGTTCCATAGATATCGTTGTCAATCGTCCCTGGAATACCTATACAGGGGAAATTATATTCTTTGTTAAAAATAATTCCTCCAGTAAAAGTACCATCCCCTCCAATTAATACCAAAGCATCTATCTCGGCATTTTTAAGCTGTTTATAAGCTTTTGCCCTACCTTCTTTAGTTCTAAATTCTTTTGAACGATCTGTTTTTAATATGGTACCTCCTCTGTTTATAATATTACTGACGTTTCGTGCAGAAAGTGGCTCAAAATCCCCTTCTATCATTCCTTGATAGCCTCTATAAATACCCACACATTCAACTTTATAATAAGCACAAGCCCTGACTACTGCTCTAATGGCGGCGTTCATTCCCGGAGCATCGCCTCCAGAGGTCATTAATCCTATTTTTTTTATTTTGTATCCCATAAAGCGAAAGGCAAAATTATAATTATATTTTAAATGAAAATTGTTTTTTGTAATTCATTATGATTAATTACCATAAATTGGTTGGATACACACCGTTGTCCTTTAATTTTTGAATTTCGGACGTCACATATTCCTTATCTTGTTTATAAGTGACCCCAAACCAGCGTGCGTTAGATTTTAATACCTTCATAGTCGCTAATTTATTAACGATAATATGGTTGATCACCAATGGAATAAAAAATTCCGCTTTTGGTTCTTTGTAATTTTTAGACAGGAATTCTTCAAACAGAGATTCAGACAGTTCAAAGTATTTTGGCGTAAACCCGAAAAAATTCATAGACACTATAGTTTCTTCAGAAATTTGAATTAAAGCATCATTCTCGTCTTTAAACTTAAGTTCTCCATCAATTTTTTCAATATGTGTTCTTTCTGTAACACCTGTTAAAAAATCATTTTTATCTACGCTGCATTCCCCTCTTGATACAGATCCATAATTGGAAATGGTGTTTTTTAACACATAGCCCATCATATTAAAATCGGTTGATTCAGGATCCATATTTTTCAAGGATTCTGCCTCCACTTTAAAAGCCTCACTTCCGTAAAAATCATCGGCATTGATTACAGCGAAGTTTTCTTTTACGACATCTTTGGCCATCAACAATGCATGACCGGTTCCCCACGGTTTTTCGCGATTGTTATCCCTATATTTTTCGGGGATATTTTCCAATTCCTGAAAAACATATTCCACTTCAATTTTACCGGCAAGTTTTTTGTCGAAAAACGCTTTAAAATCCGCTTCAATATTTTTTCTGATAATAAAAACAACTTTTCCAAATCCTGCCCGAATGGCATCATATATTGAAAAATCTAAAATAGTGTCTCCCTGTTCTGAAAATGTGTCCAATTGTTTTAATCCTCCGTAGCGACTGCCTACTCCGGCAGCCAAAATTACCAATGTTGGTTTATTCATTCTTTTTATTTTTTTTATTTATAAAATTTAATATTTCATCAACCTTTTCAACGGTATCAAGAGGTTTTAAACCATCAATTGGGTTTTTCAATTTTTTTCTTTTTAAACCTAATTTTTCAAGCAACTCATTACCATTGTCAAAATCTATTTGATAGGATAAACCTACCCCTTGTGTATATCCTTCTTCTTCTTGTGAATATTGAATTTCGTTTTGGCGGTTGAAAATTGATGACCGCAAGTTTCCTTCTTCATTTAGCAATAATTCAATATTAACTTCTCCAATAATACTGGTTTGGTTGCTGGCACCCATAGGTACACCCACTTTACCGTTAATAATTATTCTGTCATTTACCTGATAATCTAAACCTATGGCCAATTGGTCATCTATATTTAAATTGTCAACTGCGCCTCTTTCGCCCACGGTGTACTCAGGTCTCAACTTAAAACGATTATCTCCCTGATTAAAAATATTATCGAAGGCGTTTGAAAGTATATCAAAACCGGTTCCGTACAAGGCTGTACTGCTGTTAACGCTTATATCGTTTTCATTATAAAAACTTCCCGAAACCAACAACGATATAAATTGAACGGTTTTATTGTTTAAATTATCGCTGTTTAATCTAAAAGAGAGCTCTGAAGCTACCGTTGAACTTGCATTTGGAATTTCAATATCAAATTCTCTATTGGTATTAAATAATTCGCCAGAAAAACGAGTAATCAAATCAATAGGAATCTTCCTGTTTGAAGAAATATTATCCAATAATGATCTCGGATTTGCCGATACCCGGTAAACCGCTTCAATATTAATATTGGCAGTTAATGGATTGCCGCTCCAAGAAATGCTTCCGCCTCTTTTCACAATAAACGGTTTATTTATAAATCCGCCATATTTAAAATTATAAATGCCACTGTCAACAAAAAAGTCTCCATACATTTCAAACATATCTTTGGTATCGATTGAAATTTGTATGTTCCCTGTACCGCTTCCTTTTAAATAACTGCCGGTTGCCTTATCTAAAACCATTTCAACAACGGCATCTTTAGTCACATCTATATTAAAATTTAAAGTCAGTCCTTTTAGTTTATCTGAAATATATTCTCTTCTTGTTTTTTCGTTTTCTTCAGGGTTTTCTTTATTGACAAAACGAATCAATTGAGAAGATTCAACCGTTTTCACATCACTGATAGGAATTGTAAGGTGCGTTCCTCTTTTTGTTTTTCCAACTACATTAATCACCAATTTATCGGTTGGCCCATATATATTGGCATATCCTTCTATAAAACCTGTTCCGTAATAAACTGAACTTTCCTGCTCAACGGTATTTAGCACCAACAAATTTTTGGTATTTACGTTTAGGTTCAATCTCCATTTTTCAAAATCAACATGACTGATGCTTCCTGTCAATTTTCCTCTGGTACTGTATTTTTTATCTTTAATTTGAACATCTTCAAGTGTAAATGTTTGATTTTTCAGCGAAATAACGCTGGTTCCTTCAAAATCATAATCCACATTTAAATAAGGGAAATACAAACCAGCCTGATCTAAAAATAATTCGCCCTCCATAGTTGGATTATTCAACAATCCCGTTAAATGGACATCTCCATAGGCAAAACCTCTAATATTTGAAAACACATCTTTTCCCAAGGGGCTAAATGCATCTAACTTAAATTCCTCAAACGATACCTCTACATCCAAAGTTGGATCTTTAGGTGTAAAATCAATGTCTCCCTCTGCTGAAAGGTTGATGGAATTGTCTCTTTCCAATGAAATATTGACCCCATAATTTCTTAATGAATTTTTTCCTTCAACAACAACCTTTAAATTTCCCTGATAAGAATTGTTGACGTTAAAATTTGCTATTGAAAAGTTCGCTGTTGGTTTTATTATATCATTTAACTGATTGTAATTTAAAGAACCGTTTATAATGCCTTTTAATTTTAAACTGTCGATTTCCGGAGTTATGGTTGCCAAATTCACATTTTCTAACTTAAATGTCAAATCTTTTGAAATGGTGTCTCTTACTTGTCCGAAAAATTCAATTTTTTGTTTGTTTGACCTGATTAAAAAAGGACTGATGTCATATGTTTTTGTTTTGCCGTCATACACCATTTTATTGTCAAAATTATCTTCAGGATTGATAATCCACTTGGTATCTTTAAGAGTGAAATTCGATTTTTGAAGTCCTAAAACAGATTTGTTTTCATTATTAAAAGTATGATAAAATGCCAAATCATAACTTTCCGTATTTTTGTCTCCGCCTAAAAACTCAGTTCTAAAATACAAGGTGTCATTAAGCGTAATGTTCACCAATTGCAAATTAGATATATTGTAATTTTTTGTATTTATTTTAGCGACTGAAAGTTGCGTATTAAATAATGGATTTTTATTGTCGATTTGCAAATTCAGCGAATCAATGGTGTTTTTAAATGCAATAACTTGTGGTGATTTAATGTTTAGCTTAATCAAATTATCGTCAGAATTTAGGTTGCCGCTAATGAATGAATTTGCTGAAAGGCTTATTTCCGGATAAAATACTTCTAATATTTTGTTGTGAATTTTAAATTTAAAATCCAGCTCCTGAGCAGGTGTAACCACAAAAGGCTTGTAATTTGAATAAATACTACCTAAGGCATTTTTAGTTAATACAGCCAATTCCCCAAACTTAAATTTACCTTTTAAATAACCATTTACAATTTCGGTTGAATTTACAGTTATTGTCCTGATATCGCCTTCAAAAGCAGAAGTTACATTGAAATCATTAAAGTAATAATTGTCTTTTTGGTTTATGTATAATGCGTTTTTAAAATCAATGGTACCAGCTAAATCATCAAATGTATTTCCTGAAACTTTTATTTCAATATTGCCTTTAACTTTAGAGATGCTGTCACGTTTAAAAAGGTTTAACGTATTCAAATCTAAATAATCAATAGCTGTTTTAAAATTGAACGTGTATCTTTTTTTCGAAAAATCGGCGAGTCCTTTAAAGTTCAGCTTGATATTATCATCATTTACTTCTATTTCACCATCAAAATGTTTGTTTTTCACAACGCCATTAATATCAATATTGGTGTAGGTATAACCTTTATATTGTTGTTTGGATATTTGTCCTTTTACCGAAGTATTCATTTTTTCTAAGGTAAACCCTTTTCCATCAATATCACCTTCCATAGAAAGTTGGCCAATTAAAGAATCATTTAAAATTTCACCCAATTCAAAATCAATAATTTTTATATGGCCAAAATAAGAAGCATTGTCAATATTGCCAATATTGGTCATTTCCAAATCTGTGATCAGGTTTCCAATATCCGTTTGCATCGAGATGTCTGTATTAATTAAATCTCCAGTAATATAGGCAAAGCCACTTACTGTAAATTGCCCGAATTTTTTAAATAAAGAAGGAAGTTTTTCCCCCAATATGTTAGGAAGCAGTGATTTTAAATGGTCATAATTTGACGTTAATCTGGTTAAATCAGCGGCCAACGAAAATCTGTTTTCCTGATCAAATGCATTTTTAAAATGCAGCGTTCCAATAATAACAGCTTGTTTATCTGTTGTCAATTTTAGATTCTCAGCCGCAAAATCATTGAGATTTCCAGCTATTTTTGTTGAAAAATGAAGCACATCATTAGTTCCCAATTCATCATAAAACTTTTTTAAATCCAGTAATGAGATATCTGCTTTTTTAACATCGGCATTTAACATTACTTTATTGTTAAAATCGGAAAAATCCTCTCTAACATAGGTGAATTTTATATCAGCAGAAATAGAGGATTTATCTGTTTCTAATTGCGTATTCAAAAAATTCATTTCTGTTTTTGAATAGCTAAAATTACTCGAAAGGTTTTGCACTTCAATATTCCTGTTGTCAATAAACTGAAGTTTGTTGATATCAGCATAAACGTTTGGGCCATCAATTTTAAAATTTTTGGCGCTTCCTTTAATTTTTTTAAAAAATAACGGCTTGTCATTTTCCTTATTTTCATCAAACAACTCAAAATAGCCATCCAA
>Ga0314774_1001803_pt1 | contig 13017 bp, 13 predicted proteins | sample MetaGCBIA2018_FD_204515 | JGI IMG/M metagenome (GOLD analysis project Ga0314774, IMG submission 204515) | Cryopeg brine microbial communities from Beaufort Sea near Barrow, Alaska, United States - CBIA 2018 | ecosystem: Environmental > Aquatic > Marine > Coastal | place: USA: Alaska | collected... | reverse complement strand
TTTCTACCAAAGTGGGATTGCCGAAGTGGATAAGATACAGAGTTTTGTCAATCTAAAAACAGCGCAACGCATCTTGGGGAAACCCAACAATTATATTACCGATATAAACGTAAAACTTTATGATCTGGAAAAAGCCTACACCCTGTCACAACAAATTGAAAAACAATTCGAGCTCACCGCTATAGATATCAATACCGCTAATGCGCAATTTGAAACCGGCACCACCATCAGGAACCTCATCACCTATGCCGTTTCCATAACCCTTCTCATTGTAGCCGGATTTGGGATCTACAACATTTTAAATATGCTCATTTACGAAAAAATGAATGACATTGCGATCCTGAAAGCCACCGGATTTACCGGAAAAGATGTGCAAATGATCTTTATGAGCCAGGCGATGATCATTGGAATTGTTGGCGGGATTTTAGGTTTAATAATAGGTTACGCGATGACTTCCGTAATAGACAGGTTGCCTTTTGAAACCGATGCATTGCCCACAATTTCTACCTATCCCATTAATTACGATCCGTGGTATTATGTCATTGGGATCGCATTCGCATTGATCTCCACCTTTTTTGCGGGTTACCTGCCTTCCCTGAAAGCAAAAAAAATAGACCCCGTGGATATCATCCGTGGACAATAAAACGCAGCAGCAAACCAATTATGGAAACAATCCTCGAGGCAAAAAACATTGACAAATACTTTATAAAACCGGTGCGTGTCCAGGTGCTTAAAAACATCAGTTTTAAGGTTGAGCAAGGAGAGTTTGTTTCTATTATGGGGAAATCCGGTTGTGGCAAGTCCACCTTGCTTTACATTTTATCTACAATGGATACCGGTTATGAAGGGGAATTGTTCCTGAACGGGGAATTGATCACCGGGCAGGACAGGGATAAACTGTCTTACATCAGGAACAAGCATATTGGTTTTGTGTTCCAGTTCCATTATTTACTTCCCGAATTTTCGGTTTTGGAAAACGTGATGCTGCCGGCGAAAAAACTGGCCGAAAAATCTATTTATGAAATTGAAAAGGATGCGATGGAGAAACTAAGGATCCTGGGAATAGAACACCTCGCCAGGAAAAGGGCTTCCATGATTTCGGGCGGTGAAAAACAGCGGGTTTCCATTGCACGTGCCCTTATAAATGACCCCGTGATCATTATGGGCGATGAACCCACCGGAAACCTGGACAGCACCAATGCAGAAAATGTATATAATATCTTTAAAAAACTAAGTGAAGAGCAAGGCTTATCCCTTCTAATAGTAACCCACGACAAGGATTTTGCAGATAAAACCGACAGGATAATTGAGATGGGAGATGGAGAGATTATTGGGTAGAGGGAGAAATTTGATGTTGGGGTTATTTTTTACGTTTCTGATATTTTGAACTCAGTTTATTTATTTTCTTCACGATTTTTTTTCTGAAAAAACCGTGAAGGAAAGTACCCGGCTAAAATCTATACCCCACTTTTATATTCCCGTATGGAATTATCCATGTTTCATCTCCCATCATAACTCCAGGTCCCACATCAATTCCAATATTGAATCCGGCCTCTCCAAAATAGCTCATTCCTAATGGCACATAAGCGATAAAATCCTTATCCGAATCTCCGTTCGATTTATCTGGAAGCAGCAAAAGGGTGGTGGTAATCCCTGTATGGAACATCAATTTTTCTTCCCTGATCCCGGATGGAAAAATTTTCATTCCTACCCCGATACTAGGAATGCCAAGGCCTATTTCAAAACTAATTTTATTCGACACTATTCTTTCATAGGTTATTCCCATATAAGGAGTCGTTCCCAAGAGGTTAAATGAGATGGCGTTCTTTTTTATTTCGTTCGTTTCGTTCTTAATTTCCTGAGAATAAATAGTCGAGCTTAAAAAGAGGATAAAAATTGGAATTAGGTATTTGTTTTTCATAAATTTTCAATTTAAATTTTGCCGAAGATATGTTTTTTTTAATATTATTTTAACACTAAAATTAAAATATCAGTATTTTTGCTATTAAAAATGCAATTTGATTAACCTTAATTACACAAACTTTGTAAAGAAAAGATATTTAGTATCAGATTGATCCTTGTATCTATAATGTTAAAATTTAAGTTTTATTTAAGCATAACGACCTGAATATTAAATGGTTAATGTTTTAACATCAGGGATATTGTTTTGTATATTTAAAGGGATTAATCTTAAAATATACAGTTATGAAAATGTTAGTTACTGTAACCTGTCCTATTGAGCCTTTTAGTTCAATGGTCAGAAATGGTTCAGCCAGTGAAATTATCGGTCGTGTGATTGATGAAATCAGGCCGGAAAGTATTTATTTTACCGAAGTGGATGGCCATCGTGGAGCCCTTATGGTTGTAGATGTTAAGGATTCTTCTTCCATCCCATCTATTGCAGAACCCTGGTTTTTAAATTTTGAAGCCATTTGCGAATTCAGAATCGCCATGACCCCGGATGATCTCATGAAAGCAAACCTTACTAAACTTGCCGAAAAGTGGAATGAAAAAAAATGAAGGTTAAGAAAACCACTTCCAATAAACTGAAGTGGTTTTTTAATTGACATTTTCACCGGCGGGCTTTCTATTTAAGAAACATCCTAAATCCAAAAACCGAAAGTTCTCCTTGCATAAAATCCAGGTCTTCAGATCTTTTGAAACCTAAATTCTCATACATTTTCCACGCTACCAGCATTGCCTTTGTAGTATGAATAATTACCTGTGCGTTCTTTTGATCCTTTGCTTTACTGATGCATTTGTTCGTTAAAAGCTTACCTATTCCGCCACCTCTGACCGAAGGATCTACAGCTAACAACCTAAATCCCGAAGCATTTTTTTCTTTAATGGCCGTCCCTCCGGAACCATAAAACTGCATATCATTAAAATAAACAACTCCCCCTGCAATTTGCCCATTAGATGAAACAGCCACCAATAATTCTGTTTTCGGCTTTTTTGTGAAGTCTCCAATTTTTAAAAGCATTTTATAATAATCCGGTTGCTCTGTTTCTTTCGGAAATCCATCCAATTGAGAATAAACACGGACCATTAATTTTCCAACTTCCTCAAACTCAAAGGGCTCTGCATTTCTTACGGTGAATTCCTGTTTGTTCATAATTAAAATATTGTTTTTTAAGATATCGAATAAATTATATTTTCTAACAATGAAGCTAATCTTAATTTGATAACATTTTCATTGTCGAATAAATAATCAACCAAGAAATCATTTTAAAAACCCTATCAAAGATGAAAATATTCACCAATCTTCCCAAGGCCTAGGGTTTTAATGATAATTTCCCGACGAAAATGATTTCAACCATTTATTTTATTTAAATTTTTTTTCCAACCTTTTTTATTTCGTTTTATTGCAAATAATTGAATATCAGTTAAATATATTTAAAATCATCAATCCATAGCCGACAACAAACGCTTGCAAGCGATTTTAAACGAAAGTAAATAATTAGAAACCGAATCCAATTTAAGTGCTGTTCTATGTTTGTACCGTTGGATCATAGGATTCGATAGTATTAACTGTTTAACCTTAAAATTTATTATCATGAACGCACTTAGAAACAAAGTACAGTTGATTGGAAGAGTAGGACAAGATCCTGAAATCACAAATCTGGATGCCGGCAAAAAACGGGCGAAATTTTCAATCGCCACCCACGAAAATTACACCAATGCCAAAGGTGAAAAAGTTGAAAACACCGACTGGCACAATGTGGTTGCCTGGGGCAAAACCGCAGAAATCATCGAGAATTTTGTCACCAAAGGCAAAGAAATTGCCGTAGAAGGTAAATTGACCACCCGCTCCTGGGACGACAAAGAAGGTATTAAACATTATATGACTGAAGTAGTTTGTAACGAGTTGCTCTTGTTGGGAGGTAAGTAATTAATATAAAAGCATCGCCGGGAAAAATATTTCTGGCGATGCTTTGTTTTTTGAAGGACCCCTTAATTATCCAAAGGGATACTTTTTATCCCATTTTTGAATTCTAATATTCAGGTTATGATTGTCAAGGAAAATATTGCATCGCTCTTGAAAACATATTTTGGTTACGATAATTTCCGGCCAAATCAGGAGAAAATAATTGAAGAAATACTCTTAGGAAAAGATACCGTTGCAATTATGCCAACGGGTGGAGGAAAGTCATTGTGTTTTCAGTTACCGGCATTGGCATTGCCCGGTACGGCCATTGTTATTTCCCCGCTTATTGCTCTTATGAAAGATCAGGTGGATTCCCTAAAAGCAAACGGGATCGCAGCCGATTTTCATAACAGCAGTCAGGGCTATGAAGTCCAAAAACGCATTCTTAACAATCTTCGGGAAGGCAAACTCCGGCTTTTCTACATAGCACCTGAGAGTTTAACCCAGTTATTACCGGTGCTTTTAAGCATTAAAGTAAACCTAATTGCCATAGACGAAGCACATTGCATCTCCACATGGGGCCACGATTTTCGGCCGGCCTATACCCAATTGGGAAGTTTAAAATCAAAATTCCCTGGAGTGCCCATTCTGGCCCTTACCGCAACTGCCGATCGTGCCACACAGGACGATATTACAAAACAATTAAATATTCCGGAAGCCAGCGTACATATTGCTTCCTTCGACAGAAAAAATTTATTTCTGGAAGTTCGCCCCGGAAACAATCGTATCGGCCAAATTTTAAACTTCCTGAAATCCAGGTCGGAGGAGAGCGGAATTATTTATTGCCTCAGCAGAAATGGCACCGAGAATTTAGCTGCTAAACTGAGGCTATCCGGCCACCAGGCCAAAGCCTATCACGCCGGGATGAGCTCAGAAGATCGTTCTGGCATTCAGGAAGATTTCGTGAATGACCGAACGCCAATTATAGTTGCAACAATCGCCTTTGGAATGGGAATTGACAAAAGCAATGTGCGCTGGGTGATCCATTACAATATGCCAAAAAATATTGAGGGTTATTACCAGGAAATTGGGAGGAGTGGCCGCGATGGCCTGCCTGCACACACCTTGTTATTTTATAGTTTTGCCGATATCATCCAGTTGAGGCAGTTTATAAAAGGAACCCCTACAGAAGATTTTCAACTGGCAAAGCTTGAACGAATGCAGCAATTCGCAGAAGCATTGAGTTGCCGCCGGATAGCCTTACTCAACTATTTTGGAGAACACATTTCTGAAGATTGCGGCAATTGCGATATCTGCAAAGCGCCACCCCAATATTTTGACGGAACGCTTTTAGCTCAAAAGGTATGTTCAGCTGTATCACGCTTAAAGGAGCAGGAAGCCCTGGGAATGGTTCTGGACGTTTTACGCGGCTCCCAAAATGCGGCAGTATATGAAAAAGGATACCAGCATCTTAAAACTTATGCGGCCGTAAAGGAATTTTCCTGGCAGGACCTGCATCAATATATTATTCAACTTATCAATCGGGGCGTTTTGGAAATCCGGTTTCATGAAAATGGCCGTTTGTTGCTTACACCCCTGGCAAGATCTATTTTATTTGAAGGAAAACAGCTGCGGTTGGCAACATTAATTCAAGCCAAAACAGAATCAAAAAAAGGACGCTTCCCAAAAGCGGAAAAGGAAACGCTTTTCGAAAAATTGCGCAAACTTCGCTCCAATATTGCAATGGAAGAAAAGGTTCCTGCCTACATTATTTTTAGCGATGCCAGCTTAAAAGATATGGAAGAAAAGTTACCTTATTCAGAGGAAAAATTTGCGCAGATAAGCGGTGTGGGTCAGGCAAAACAGAAAAAATATGCCATGCATTTTCTGAAAGTTATTGCAGCGCACCAACAATCACTGCAACCTAAAATTCCCACACACGAACAGAGCTTTTCGCTTCATAAAAAAGGTCTGGCCCCTGAGGAAATCGCGGAACAAAGATTCATGAAAACAGAAACCATCTACGGACATTTGTTAAAAGCACATGAACTGGGAGAAGTTATTGATTTGCATCAATTTATTACTTCCGAAGAAATTAAAACCATAGAGCAGGCAAGGAAAAACCTTGACAATCCTGAGGGATTAAGGCCTTATTTCGACCATTTTGAAGAGCAGATGCCCTATTGGAAAATAAAATTCGGATTGCACTTTCTGGATCTGAAATAACAACAAAATGGTAGCCGATAATATTTTCATTAGTCCAAACCCGCGCAATCTGGGTAGGGATTCTTCCTCGTCCAAAAGCGAGTTCAGAATGACAAAAACCCCCTCGAAATGTCATTCTGAACGCAGTGAAGAATCTCACGCACTCATTGGACGAATCCAAAATGAAGGTCAATAACATGTTCACAACGTCAAACCCGCGCAATCTGGGTAGGGATTCTTCCTCGCCCAAAAGCGAGTTCAGAATGACAAAAACCCCCTCGAAATGTCATTCTGAACGCAGTGAAGAATCTCACGCACTCATTGGACGAATCATAAATGAAGGCAAATAACATTTCAACAACACGTAACCCGAGCACTCAAAGTAGGGATTCTTCCTCACCCAAAAGAGAGTTCCGAATGACAAAAACCCCCTCGAAATGTCATTCTGAACACAGTGAAGAATCTCACGCGCTCATTGGACGAATCATGAATGAAGGCAAATAACATGTTCACAACGCTAAACCAGCGCAATCTGGGTAGGGATTCTTACTCACCCAAAAGAGAGTTCCGAATGACAAAAAACCCCTTGATTTGTCATGCTGAACGCAGTGAAGAATCTCACGCACTCATTGGACGAATCATAAATGAAGGTCAATAACTTTTCAACAACACGTAATCCGAGTACTCAAAGTAGGGATTCTTCCTCGCACAAAAGCGAGTTCATAATGACAAAAAAGAGGAAAGCTCGCTCAGAATGACAATGTAGATAAGAGTTCCAAAAGTACCTATTTCAAGGGAATTTCAACCTTAATACTGGTTCCATCCCCTATTTTAGAAGAAATATTTATGGTTCCGTTTAAGGAGTGGACAAGGCCAAATACCAGGTTTAATCCCAGTCCAAAACCTTTTTCACCTAAGGTTCCGTCTGCAGAAACCGGAGTCCCGGTTCGCAATTTTTCCAATCTTTCTAAAGTAATGCCTGTTCCCGAATCTTTAACTTCAATTAGTAGTTTTTGTTCCGGTATTTTGGTGTCTATATCCACTTTTACCAATACATCTCCGTCTTTGTCAGTAAATTTTATGGCATTTGAAATCAGGTTTCCGGCTATTTGCAATAATTTTTTTCTTGAAAATTGAAAGTCCTCAATTTCCTCATTGAACAGGAAACTAATTTTAACATTCTTGTGCCTTGCCTGCGGAGCGTATAAAGCCTCCAGGCGTAAGGCAAAAGTTGAAGGGGTGAAATAGTTGTTATTAAATTCAGTGGAATTCCCCGCTTCATTTAAAATATCTTCGGTAAGTTCCCGCATATTGGTCCCGGCTTCCTGAATCATTTGCATAAATTCCAGGATTTCCTCCGGGTTTGATTCTTCATCCAGTGCCAATTCGGTCAACCCAATTATCCCGTTTAACGGACCACGAATATCATGAACAACCTTGTTCTTTGTCTGAATAGCATTACTTGCCTGCTTTCTGGATTTATTTAATTCTTTCTTTAGCTCAAGTAGTTCCACAATCTCTTCAGCGATTATTTTTAACTGACCTATTTTTTCGTCAGAAAGGTGCTTTTCAACCTTGGCTACCACACATAATGCTCCAATCCTGTCTCCGGATTTTGTGGTGAGTGGCAAACCCAAATAATACTTTAATGCGTTTTCCCCGACGGTGAAATCGATTTTACAAAATCGCGGATCCAGATCCAACCTGCTAACTTCGAAATAATCTTCCTGCTGAATGGTATAATTACAAACGGATTCCTCTCTTGGCGATTGCATTACTGCCATCCCAAAATGGGAAACAGACCATTGGGTATAACTGTCTATTAAATTGACTACTGAAATATCTGTACCGGCAATACTTGCGGCAAGCCTGGTAAGGTTTTCAAATTCAGGCTGCAGTTTATCGTATTCTAAATCGAACTCACTTAAACTTTTAACGCGCTGTAATTCTATATCGAATGTTGATTCGGTAGGGCTCATAGATTGGGGGAAATAAAAAAAAACAGAGGGTAGGTCCTCTCGGGCAAATATATTGGAATTAAGTTTCAATAAAGTTTAAATTATCAAATATATAATGTTAATCTTTCTGAATCACATTACTTTCAAATCCCTGAAAATAAGGCCCTAACAACAAAATAAATTGATCTCCTGGAAAGAGTTGCAAACAGGTTTTTAATCTGGCCAATTCAAAATCAGCCTTTTATCGTTCAATTTCTAAATTGAAATCACCGTTCTCAAAACTGATTTGTATATCCCTGGTGGTTTGGAAATTTTTAACTTTCACTATTAAAAGGATTGGATAAGGTCTCCGTTACATAAAAACATCCACCCGTTTTACTTTTCTGATCTGATTGATTTCTAAATTGTTAGACTCATAAATTTCTGCAAAGTTGATCGCAAATTTCGCCTTTTTTTTAAGTTTATAGTTATTTGCCTTCCGGATTTGGCTTTTCTAAATTTTTTTCAGTTTTCGCAATTCTCATGATTTCTTTGGCAATATCTTCGGGTGAAAGGATAAAGTCTATACAACCGCTTGCTATTGCACTCACCGGCATATCCGGTTGTGATGCCGTATCGGGCTTTTGCGCGATGGTAATCCCCCCAACTTCCCTAATTCCACAGATTGCTTCCGCCCCATCCCCATCATAGCCAGAGACAATTACAGCTATAAGTTTGCCGTCCCAGTTATTGGTAAGGGACTTCAAAAAAACCGTGATAACGTCTGGCCATCCCCAGGGCTTTGAAATAGGTTCTAAACGGAACTCCTCATTAAGTACATGCAAGTCTCGTTTTTCAGGAATAATAAACACGTGATTGGGTTTTATATCCAGTTTTTCTGTGATCAATTCAACCGGCATTTTTGTATAGCGTGGAAGAATCTCGTGGAGTAGGGTGGCTACGGTTCTTAGGTGATTTACGATAACGATGGCAACCCCCATATTTGCCGGCATATTTTTCAATAAACGGATATAGGCGTCAAGACCACCTGCCGACCCCCCCACGCAAACAATTGGAAAATCTTTTGCAGTACTCCTGGTTTTCTCGGATATTATAGTTTTCATAGAAATTTTCTTCAGTTGGTAAATCCAATATCGGCAAAGCTTGACAATCGAAAACTTGTATTTATTTCCCTCAAAGTGTAAAATTAAATCAATCCTGTGAGCTAATCTCATCATAGAACTAATTTAATTTGAAACAAATTTTTTAAATTCCTACGGTTAGCTAACTATATCCCTCGCAGCAATAGTTTTTCATCAATCTACAATCCCAGGAGTCTTTCGGATATAAGTATTATCATGAAGCTGGCTTAACATAAAATGTGCGACATCTGCCCGGGATATCATTTTAGTCAGAATATAGCTTCCAACTTTTAAACCGTGCTTATATTTTAACTTCTTTTTCCCATTAGTTAGTTGTCCGGGGCGAACAATTGTCCAATCCAATCTACTATTCATGATCAGTTTTTCCTGCCTGGATTTATCTAAAAAATAAAATAAAAGAATAAAAGGAATTACAAAGAGGCTATAGTACAAGCCAAGCCTGAACCTGCTATCATTTATTCCTAGGGAAGTAATACATATAAATCTACGTATATGTGCCTTTTCCATGGCATAGATAATATTCTTTGTTCCTTCGGAAAGGATATTCGTTTTAATAAAGAATCGTTTATGCCCAAGTGCAGATAATACTGCATCTTGTCCCTGTAGTGCTGCTTCTATACTTTCTGGATCAAGCACATTCCCTTTAATTATTTTAAGCCCAGGATTGTAATATTTCAATTTATACGGATTACGAACCAATGCTGTTATAACGTGCCCCTGGGCAAGTCCCTGTTCAACCAGTTCCTGCCCTGTTTTTCCTGTCCCACCTATTATTAAGAGGTTCATTATTTAGAAATTAATATTGAAGATATAAATAATCTCCATATTTGAAAATCATACAAAACTCATTGGAGTCCGATAAAAAACACTTAGTCAATATAAAAGTTTTAGGCTCCCTTTTTACCTTGTCAATTATATGTGTCTTTTTATTTACATCCCGGGTAATGGCATTGTTTCGTGTACTTCAATAGTACAAGCGGCATCCCAACCTAAATGAGGATGTCTAATAAGTAATTTTTTAGCATCTTCCATGCCCTCTGCTTGCAAAATGGAATATCCCACCACATCCTTGTCGCTATTTTTACTTTTCCCATCGGGATTAATTTGTTGTCCATTTGCAAGTGGCGCGCCAAGGTCAACAAGTTTATCTCCACATTTTTTGGCCCATTGCATCCAACCTTCCATTCCTTTTGCCTGTTCTTCGGGAGTTGTGTCTGCAGTTTGTTTCATCAATTCGGAAGGCGCATGGTACAGTACGATAAATTTTTTCATTCTTATAGTAATTCAGGTGCTGTTTCGCACCTATATTATTGCCTACTCTGTCCTGTTTTCGGTTTCCCAGTTCATTTTCTTGAGGTTGTAAACATTTATTAATTTCAGGTTACAGGGTTTCCAAATATTAACACCACGAAATTTTTATGCCCGGCCAAGCCAGGTTTTTATATACTCACATTTTATAGAAATTCCAAAAAAACCGTAATGAACAAAAAGTTCCTATACATGCACGCAACCTCCTTTTACCCTCACCTTGCTATATGTCCCTTTCTTAGCGTTGATTATTTTTTCTCGTTTTGGTCGAAACTTACCATCCACTGAAACCCGAATTTATCAACCAACATACCAAAATAAGAACCCCAAAATGTTTTATCCATTGGCATAGTTACCTTCCCATCCTTAGAAAGCCCCGTGAATAATCTGTCTGCTTCTTCCTGACTTTCTGTATTAATGGAAACAGAAAAGTTATTTCCTGCGATAAATCCCCCAAAAGTCCCGGAAGCATCGGAACCCATAAGAATTGTTGCCTTTCCAATGGGTAAAGAAACGTGCATTATTTTTTCGGCTTCCGCTTTGGAAACCGGTGGATGCCCTTCCATAGGAGGCATCTCTTTATACCTTCCTAAATATGTGAATTCGCCCCCAAATACTGATTTATAAAGCTTGAAAGCTTCTTCGCAATTACCGTTAAAAGTTAAATAAGGATTGATTGTTGCCATGGTATTATATTTTTTTAAATGTTAGTTGAAACTTTTCATTCTGATTTTTTTATATTCCCTGCCCCCCAAAAAATTGTCAGTTTTCTGACCATTTCCTCTGTCCGGGATATATAAAATGGTGTTTTTAATTTTAAAGGGAATGAAAAGTTAATATTTATTCTGAAGGTTTTTGCCTATGTTTTGTTAAAGTAAAACGCTTCATTTCAGGATTTTAAATGATGAATCATTAAAAATAACGCACGATTCAACCTAATAAAAAAGGACAGGGACAGCAACAGATGTTGGCACTGATTTTTATCATTTTAATAAGGAAAATTTACTGACAGGCTGAATTTAAAGACGGAAGGAAGCAAGCTGAGAACTCAGGTGAAATCGAATGAAGACAATGCAATAGATTTGAAATGGTACAGGAAATAATATGATCCTTTTTGACTTTGAGAGCCATTATAAAAATTAACCCCGATAGCAAAAACAAATAATTTCCTTAAATTAATGCTTCATATTTAAATGAGATTGGTGGTATTCTCCCGTTTTAATAACAGGATTCAACTAAAGTAATTGCCATAAATAGAAATTTCCATATATTCCTATTTATGGCAATTGCAATTTTTATTTAGCTTCTAATACTGATTTTAAGTTTTTAAGTCCGGTTTCCAGATCATCTCCAATCATCTTTTCAAAGTCCATAAACAACATCATAATGTTCATGGGATAATCCATATGGCCATTAAAGCCCCATTTTACTTTTGTTTGATTTTCTGACAGACTTTCTGTAGTCATATAAGCAGGTTCGCTTGATTCGAAGGGTTCAAAAAATCTAATCTCAAAGTCTATTCTTTCTCCTTCAGTTATTTTCTTTATTTCCTGTTCACCTTTTCCCACATCCTTATTATCACTGTCCCAGGCTGAAACAAAACCAACTGTACCATCAGTGCCACGATAGGTTTTTTTCATATCCGGATCCATAGTTGCCCACTTGCTATAATTGTCTTGATTTTTGAGAAATTTCACATAATCAAAGACCTCTTCTTTGGGTTTGTCAATAGTGATTTCCCGTTCTACTTCGTAATCTTTTTTGGCGAAAAGAGAAACAATAAGAGTTATTGCTATTAAAATTCCAACTGCAATAAGGATGGTTTTTAAGATTTTCATTTGCTATATAATTTTGGTTAGTTTAACTCTTTAAAGCACATTTTTCCAACCATTAAACGGACAAGCCCATACTTATCATAAATTGGTTTTTTTAGCAAAAAATTAGGTGCAATTCAAACATACAACTTTTTTTGGCAAAACAATTGCGAATTTCTCAATTGTAAATCCTTTTATTTTTTTCCTCTGTTAGGTTGGCACTCCATTCCCTAATTAGGTAACAATAAAAAAGATATTGGGTTTCTGTTTAAACGGAATTTTATGAAACCATGGAAATAAATCTTCATTTTCATATTCTGACCCATGATTTTTCCTGGTTTTAGTATGAAAATTGCTCCAAAAATAAATGATGATCTAATCGAATATTTGATGAGGCTTATACTCCAGTTCGGTTATTTCAAGGTTTAGCCAGTTGAAATCGCCATCAGGTAATTTCCAGGTTACTTTTGATTTATTCGGAATTTTGACCCCTTCATACTCCTTATAAGACATGGCTTCCACAAGCCATATTTCCTTTTGGGCATCTTCTCCTGCTCCGTAATATCGTTCGGCTTCAAAGGATTTCAATTCTCCGTTCTTGCTAAAAGTGAACAAGCCCGAAACTTTTTTATGGTTTAAGCTGAAAGTTGCCGTAGCGGAATTATCACCCACTTCCTCCCAGGTAATATATTTGTTTAACGCGGCAGAAGGGAACCAACAAA
>Ga0314774_1001802_pt1 | contig 13020 bp, 9 predicted proteins | sample MetaGCBIA2018_FD_204515 | JGI IMG/M metagenome (GOLD analysis project Ga0314774, IMG submission 204515) | Cryopeg brine microbial communities from Beaufort Sea near Barrow, Alaska, United States - CBIA 2018 | ecosystem: Environmental > Aquatic > Marine > Coastal | place: USA: Alaska | collected... | reverse complement strand
TTTTAAAGATGCAAAGGATGATGTTGATCATCAGATTATCGTTTCAGAACGAAAACGAGTCATTATTCGTAAACACCTCATTTGTGCCTATCGAGGCAATTACTCAATAGGTGTTGATAAAGTTGTTATTCGTGATTTTTTTAAATTCTTCAAATTCAATTATAATGAAATCGAACAACATAAAATTCTTGTTTATCCAAAACTTCGAGAGCTTAAAAGTAGTCTTCTTCGTAATGTTATCAATGAAAGCAATGAAAGTGTGATTTCCAATACAACGCAAAACCAATCTGTGTTTACTGATATAAGGAAATACCAACCGGGTGACCCCCTAAATAAAATTCATTGGAAGCTAACAGCAAAAACCGGAAACTTTATTTCCAAAGACTATTCAGGACAAATGACAAATAAAACGAAGATCTTTTTAGATACATATAGCTTGAACTTAGACAGTGAAAGTTCCATTGTATATGAAGATTACATGGTTGAAGGCTGTGTGTCTTTGGTCCATTTCTTCCTTGAAAATCGGATACATACACAATTGTATTATGAAAGATTTGGGATCAATAAAACAGATGGACGAAGCAGTAAAGATTTCCCGGAATTTTATGATAAATTAGCTAAACTTTCCTTTTATAAAGAGCAAAAATTTTCTAAGCTGATTGATGATGTGCTTCTTCTTGAACGGGACCCATGTCATGTGATTTTAATGACGCAGCAAATCACGTTGCCATTAGTTGAAAAATTAGTACGTTTGAAATATCAAAATTACGAAATAAGCATCGTTGTCTGCGATTACAATACAATGGATATAGAAGGCATTGAGAGTTTTGGGGACAATAAGTGCCAGTTTATATTAACTACATCAAAAATACCGATTTATTATATGCAACACGATGAAAGCTCAACAAGGTTGGGGGTGTCTTAATGTTTGCCATATTTGTTATTGGATTTGCTATCCTTGCGATTTTATCAGGAACGTTATCTTATTTGCTGAATATATTCGAACTATTTATAATAAGTGGTTTCAGTTTTCTTGTTTATTATTTTGTTTTAGGTAAACGAAAAGTTTTAATATGGTCAATGGTGATTTTTGTGTTGGCTCTAGGCGGCATTAGTTATTATTTGTTTAAAAAGGAATTGTTATTGGCAGCAGGAACGCAGATTGCAAATTTTGTAAAACCTTATTATTATTCGGTGAAAGTTGAAGATTATTATATTAATAAAGTTCATCAGCAAATCTTGATATTTGGTATCGGAACCTTGTTATATCGAGTGATTGTTGCCTTCTATAAATCCAGGAAATTAGTTGTTATACCTCCTGTCTTTGGAGCTTTAGTAATTATTGGGGCGTATATTGCAGGATCATTTTCATCGATTCGAGATCGTCAAGCTTTCTTTCTTTTTATAATAGCAACTTTCATTTATTATTTTGAAATATATTATATAAGAATGAAAGATAGTGAAGGTTATCGACGAAGGTATTCTTTTTATAGTCTTTCTATTATTATGGCAACTCTTGTTATTCTACTTTCAGTAGTTGTGAATAATACTTATCGTGATCCATTTGAAAAGAGAGTGACACAAGTGGCTTCAAAGGGAACGAATGATGAGCTCACCGCAGATGAAGTCGATGCTGATAAGCTAGAGGTGATTTACAATGTATCAGATGAATACGAAGTCGCTTCCTTCTTTGAACATCAAGGGATTAAATTGTTTAATGTTAAAACAGAGAAACTGAAGTACTATAAATCCCAAACGTTTAACCAATATGTCGATGGCGTTTGGACTAATACTAAGAATAATCCAATTAATCAAGATGGATGGCCGATTGAACCAATTCTCAGGTCAACTCAAGTGTTAAATGATGAGTTATTTTTTAATGAAGAAGTTGAAGTTGTATACCAAAATATATATACAGATAGCATTCTTACCGGACCATATACTAAAGATATAACGGTTGCTGATCTATCAATACCCATTAGTGTATTTGAGGATGGCATGTTTGAAGCTGATGAAATGGTAGGGCAGAATTACACATATACGCTATCCATAGCAATACCTAAATATCGGACAACAGCATTATTCAATTACTTAAATGGTCTGGACAATGATGATACAGATTTGACTGATTACTTACAGCTTCCAGAGGGTTTTGATAGATTAAAGGAACTAACTGCAGAAATCACAAAAGGTCTATCAACAGACGTGGAAAAAGCAATAGCAATTGAAAGGTATTTAAAAAGTGAATATACTTATAATGAAAATCCGGGATTTCAACTCGATGGAGATATGATCAATGAGTTTTTATTTGAAAAAGAGGAAGGATTTTGCCAACAATTTGCATCTTCTATGACATTAATGCTTCGAAGTCAGGGAATTCCATCTAGGTTTGTCAGTGGATTTGTTATAGGTTCAAGCGAATTTGAATTAGATGATATTCCAGAAGAAATTCTTTCTCAAGGAAGAAGAAGTAGTAATCCCTATAAAAGTGTGTACGACAGCAACGCTCATACATGGTCTGAAATCTACATGCCTAACTTTGGATGGATTCAGTTTGAACCCACACCCGGTCAAGATGCAGTACAATTTAGCGATCCGATACAATTGAACTATGATGAATCTCTAATTGAAAAACCATCAACTATGAGTGCGATTATCAATCATGATTACTTCGGCGTAGGTGTTGTTTCTATTGTGTTTGGAGGACTCATCCTATTACTTATTTCATTTATTCGACGAGGAAAGAAACTCAAAAGAAATATTAAACGTCGACTAATGACTGATTATAAGTTATTACTGTTATACCTAAAAGCCATTAACCTAGAAAAAGAACGATATGAAACATTGCGAGAGTATTCACTTCGATTAAACAAAGGGCTTGTTAATAGTAAAACCAAATTTGATCTCTATGTAAATACACTAGAAAAAGCTTTTTATAATAATGAAAATCCAAGTGTTGATGAGGTGGAAGCGTTAGAAGACTATTTGGCAGATGTTAAGAACTTGGTTAAAAGACAAATAGTACCTATGCTATTTCATCGATTACGATTTATTGAATTAATACTACTACATAAGTAAAAGGGGCCGTTATGAGAAGAAGATTAATCCTTTTTGATGTTGATGATACAATTATTGATCACTCAGCTCAAAAATCGGAGATTCCAAAAGCAACATCAAAGGCAATACAATTATTACAAGAAAAAGGGCATATAGTAGGTTTAGCTACTGGACGAAGTAAAGCTCATATCAAACATATCATGGAATTGTTAGATATGGATACTGCAGTAAGTTTTGGCGGACATATCGTAACATTATATGGGAAAGAAATTTACCGACATACATTAGATGTTGAAGATGTTAATAAATTGATTAAAAAAACATATAAGACACTATTTCCGGTTGTATGTTTTGATGAAAACAATATATATGTGAAAGATTTTTTTGGTCGGGTTAAGCATGCTCTATATAAAGAGACGAATACCTTGTTGGGTGAAGAACTTGTCACAGATATCACGCCAATGAAAAAACTCGGAAAAACTAAACGAGAATACTTGGCAATGATGGTATTCAAAAACAAGATTAAACACCCAGAACAATATAAACATTTAGACTTTAATCCTTGGGGGAATCAAGGTTATGAAGTATATGCCAAAGGCGTTTCAAAACTGTCAGGAATAGAGATATTAGCTAAAATGCTAAACATAGGGATGGAAGATGTGTATGTTTTTGGTGATAACTACAATGATATACATATGCTGAAAAACATAAAGAATTCAACTGCAGTCGGCAATGGTGTTGCTGCAGCCAAAGAAGTGGCTTCATATGTTTCGCCACCTATAAATGAGGGCGGAATTATGACAGCTTGTATAGAGTTAGGCTTACTGGATGAAAGTGATAATGTATAAGAGGGTAGGATGGAAAGAATTTTTGTTGTGTCATATTGTTTCGCCAATATCAGTATTTGATCAAGATTAATATTAAATCGCCCAACCCCTTGAATTTAAAGGGATTAAGGTGTATAATGAGCTTAGTGAAAGACCTGAGATGTACGAGTATCTCGATATTTTGAACCTACATATTGTATACGGGAATTTAATATCTTGTTATGGATGTCATGCCTTTACTGGACGGCAGAAGTAGCAATGCGGATACCCACCTAGCCACGCTAGGGATCAAAATTCGAGGACGGCATTTTGGGTGATAATCATTTTAGATGATTTAAAAGCTATCAGTTTTGTTTACAAAATCGATAGCTTTTTTAATATCTGTTTATTTAGGTTCTATAACAAATATAGAGGTGCAGAAATGCACCTCTATATTTGTGTCTGTTTTAATAAATTAATGGTGAGCATAAATGAAATCCTTCTTACAATAAAGTTGCTACACCTGAACATTGTTTAGAATCTGCTAAGCTATAAAGACTTTAGCTGTTAGAGTGTATGAAGTTAAAGTGTATGAAGCTAGAATGTCAAAATTAGTTTTCTATTATTTCGTAATTATGATCCCTTAACAATTGTTTGCTTTTTGTAAGTGATTGCTGATCAACTAGAGTTATTTCTAAAACTCCTTCAAAATCTTCTCTATTGTTATTAATACCGATATTCTTGATACTAATCTCATTATTGCTTAAATAGGTGGCGATAGAAGCAATGACACCTGTTTCATCTTTGATATCAACAAATAAAGCATATACCTTCTCAATACTACCGCGTACTTTGTTCTGGAAGGAGTTGCGATAACTTCTGGATTGATCAAAAAGCTGGTATAAATCATCTTTTTTAAGTTGATCAATAGATGTTCGGATATTCGTTAACATTTCTTGATAGACATCAAGTATCTCTACTATAGAATCTTTGTTTGCCAAACAGATCTGTTGCCACATATCAGGTGAAGCGGATGCAATTCGAGTGAAATCTTTAAATCCACCTGCAGCAAGTGAATACATTTCTTTTCTGGGTGAATCTAAAGATTCAACCATGTTAACTAAAGATGAAGCCAAGATATGTGGTACATGACTAATAGCAGCAACTATATAGTCGTGATGTTTGGGGCTTAAAAGAACTGGAATTGCGTGTATTAAGGTGACCATTTTCTCCATTTCTTCAATTAAGTGAATGGGAGTTTGTGGCTCAGGTGTTAATATATAGTATGCGTTTTCAAAAAGTTCTGCTTTTGTAGCATTAAAGCCTGATTTTTCGGAGCCTGCCATTGGATGTCCGCCAATGAAATAACCATTGTATACAAAGGTAGTTAAAGCATCATAAATGTCGCTTTTTGTGCTGCCTACATCAGTTATTACTGTATTCTCTTTCAAGTAGGGTAGTAATTGTTGGAAAAGTTTTATATTAATGTTCACGGGGCAACACAAAACGATTAGATCGCAATCAGAAAACATTGAAAAATCTGTAACTTTCACATCAATTGCACCTGCGTTAAAAGCTTCATCTAGAGAAATTTGATTTCTGTTGTATCCGTATATAGTTGTTTCGTAATTATATTTTTTGAGCGCACGGGCAAGTGAGCCTCCAATTAATCCTAATCCTAAAATACCAATTTTATTAAACATAGTTTACCTCGCATATATTTGTTGATTAATTATAACATATTTCAACTGTATAACCATTATTATAATAGGAGTTTACATGGTTTCAAGAAACAAGTCAACACTTTTAAGTGATGAAGTGATAATCAGAATATTCTAATTATGGTAGATTAAAAGGAAATTAAGAAGTTATGTTGAATATTATTGGTATCGGCATTGAAAGTTATAGGATTATTTACATAGATATTGCAAGGTGACAATTAACATTTTGCAATTTGTTCATAATTATGTGAATTTCAGTGAAAATGTAGTTAATATGTAACAAGTCCACATATTTGTTTAAAAATTTCAATGAACGGGGGAATACTTATGAAAGTGTATTCATCAGAACAAATTCGTAACATTGTCTTATTGGGTCATGGTGGTGCAGGCAAGACCACGCTTGCAGAAGCGATGGCCCACGTAACAGGTATTAGTAAAAGGCAAGGTAAGGTAACAGACGGAAACACAATTAGTGATTTTGACAAAGAGGAGATTAAACGAGGATTTTCAATCAACACATCTTGTATACCAATTGAATGGGATAATTGTAAATTAAATATTTTAGACTCTCCAGGATATTTTGATTTTGTTGGAGAAGCTAAACAAGCCACTAGAGTTGCAGATAGTGCTGTTATTGTTGTGTCTGGAAAATCAGGGGTCGAAGTTGGCACTGAAATCGCATGGGAACATGCAGAAGAAATGGAAATTCCCAAAATTATTTTTGTTACGGATATGGATGACGACAATGCAAATCTCCAAATGGTACTTGATCAACTGCGTGTATCTTTTGGTAAAGTCATTGCACCTTTTCAAGTTCCTATTCATGAAGGAGAACATTTTGTTGGATTTGTAAATGTAGTTAAGATGGAAGGCCGTAAATTTGTTAAAGATCATGTAGAAGTTTGCGATATTCCGGATGGATTGGACGCTACCATTGAACCTGTCAGAGAAATGATTCTTGAAGCGGTTGCTGAAAGTGACGAAGATTTGATGGAAAAATATTTTGAAGGTGAAGAGTTTACGCTTGATGAAATTGAAACAGCAATTCATAAAGGTGTTGTCGAAGGAACGATTGTTCCGGTTTTATGTGGCTCGGGACTCGATAATACTGGCGTCGGAGTTCTTATGTCAGCGCTAGCCAAGTACATGCCAGCTCCTAAAGAAGAACATACAGAAGTTATAGGTGTTCATCCTGATACGAATGAAGAAATACATGTTATTTGTGATAAAGATGGACCAGCTTCAGCATTTGTTTTCAAAACTATCATTGATCCATATATTGGAAAAGTATCTTTATTTAGGGTCTATTCAGGAATTATCAAGAGAGATGATTATCTCCTGAATGCAAATAAAGATGAAACTGAAAAGATATCTCATATCTATATATTAAGAGGTAAAGAACAAGACGAAGTTGATGAAATAAGAGCGGGAGACATTGGTGCTTTTGCAAAGCTTAATAATGTAAGTACCGGTGATACGCTATGTGCAAAATCGCGTCCGGTTAGGTTGGCGGGAATTAATTATCCAGAGTCACTTGCATATCGAGCAATTGTTGCAAAGACTAAAGGTGATGAAGATAAGATATCTACAGGTCTTCATAAATTAATGGAAGAAGACCCTACAATTAAAGTTATTATGGATACTGAAAATCATCAAGAATTATTATATGGCGTAGGTGGTCAACATCTTGAAATAATAACTAGTCGATTAGAAGAAAAATTCAAAGTATCTGTTGAGTTGTTAAAACCTAAGATTCCATATCGTGAAACAATAAAATCTAGAGTTCAAATTAGAGGTCGACATAAGAAACAATCGGGTGGTCATGGTCAATATGGTGATGTAATTATTGTATTTGAGCCTTCAGGAGATTTGGATACACCATTCATTTTCGAAGAAAAAGTGGTTGGTGGTTCAGTACCCAAGAATTATTTCCCAGCGGTAGAAAAAGGTTTACAAGATTCGATTGGAAAAGGTGTGCTTGCAGGCTACCCATTTGTTGGACTAAAAGCAACACTTATCGATGGTTCATATCATCCTGTTGATTCTTCGGAAATGGCCTTTAAGATAGCAACACAAAACGCCTATAAAGAAGGAATTGGTCAAGCTAAGCCCGTTTTACTTGAACCGATTGCCAAAGTCAAAGTACTGATACCTGATGACTATATGGGTGATATCATGGGTGACCTTACAAAACGTCGTGGTCGTGTCCTAGGTATGGTTCCTATAAAAGGGAAACAAGAGATTGAAGCGGAAGTTCCATTTGGTGAAATGTACGGATATTCAACGGATCTTCGTTCAATGACTCAAGGTCGAGGCGTATTTACTCTTGTGGTTGATCGTTATGAAGAAGCTCCGCGCGAAGTTCAGGACCGTGTCGTGGCTGAAAGAGCAATTGACGATTGATAAGTGTCGTAGAATGAGCTTTAATCAGGATTATAATAAGGTAATGATACATAGAAATGATCCTTTTTGGATTATTCAAGTATAATGGAAAGTTGGTATGTCATACATTTGGGATTAACCGATGTGAGATATACCAACTTTACGTTATGACTTAATACCACCTAATATTAAATAAGTAAAGAAGAAATTGAATTTAGGTGTGATACAGTGTTTGAGCTAAGAATTGTGATATACTTTATTCAGTTGTAGTGTGTTAGAGGGGCTGCAACAATTCGTTTGATAAATGGAGGAGAAAAATGGCAGACACCGTAAGACTGAACAAAAAAGAAAAAAGTTGGATTCTATATGATTGTGCTAATTCAGCGTATTCGATTGGGATAACAACAGCTTTATTTCCTGTTTACTTTGGAATGATGAAAACTGGGAATAGTATGGACCTTGGGTATTTCAATTCCATAGCTAGCATTATTATTGCGTTATTGAGTCCAATACTTGGAACCATTGCTGATTATAAAGATTACAAAAAACGGTTTTTTATGTTTTTTGCTTTAATGGGCATAGTAATGACAGGAATGCTTGCAGTAGTACCTTCTGGGCAATGGTTTGTTTTGGCGATTGTTTATATATTAACTGCAATTGGATTTTCAGGTGCGAATATTTTTTATGATGCTTTTTTAGTTGATATAACGGAAAATGAGAAAATGGACTCTGTTTCAACAAAGGGATTTGCTTTTGGATATATTGCAAGTGTCATTCCGTTTCTTATTTCGCTTGGAGTAGTGTTCCTTTTAGGCATGGACCAAGCAATAGGTTACCAATTAGGTTTTGTTATTACAGCTCTTTGGTGGGGAACGTTAACTATTCCTATGATTAAAAATGTTAATCAAGTACATTACCTGGAACATGAACCCAAGCCTATTGTAAACAGTTTTAAACGAATAGGTAAAACGTTAAAATCTATCAGACAATATAAAACGGTTTTTATTTTTATTATTGCATATTTCCTTTATATTGACGGTGTTGATACAATTATCAAAATGGCAGTTCCTTATGCAAAAGAAACATTGGGTCTCGATTCATTGGATACCTTTTTGTTGCTTGGAATTCTTCTGGTTATTCAAATCATCGCTTTTCCATTTGCATTGCTATATGGGACTTTAGCTAAACGGTTTTCAGCGAAGCGTATGATTATTTTTGCAATCTGTACTTATATCTTTGCAACTGGATTTGCATTTTTCATGACGGAACTCTGGCATATATTTATTTTGGGTGGGCTGATTGGTTCTGCGCAAGGAGGAATACAAGCTCTCAGCAGATCATATTATGCGAAAATTATTCCTAAAAATAAAGCAAATGAATTTTTCGGGTTCTACAATATTTTTGGTAAATTTGCAGCAATTATAGGACCGGCATTAATGGCACTCACAACAACGATTACCGGCGTTGCAAGATACTCAATACTTTCAATCACACCGTTATTTGTTCTTGGACTTATCGTTTTTCTGTTTTTACCTAATGAAGTAAAAGCAAGTGAAGAATAAGTAAGTGAAGTGAAAGTAAGTGAAGAATAAGAGTTGCAGAGAAAAGGCATGTACATTTCGGCTTGCTGCACAGCTATAAAGACCTTGAATAATCCGTTTCAGGGTAAACATCCATTGATATACGGAGGAGATGTTGAGTTTTATAATTTATATAGAATATTGTTGAACATCATATGAAATATGATATAATTGTTATAGGCGAAGAGGGATTCTCAGAAATGGAGGGAATCTAGTGAAGAAGATATTAATTGTTGATGATGCTGTATTTATGCGTAAGGCATTACGTATGATACTTGAACAGAATGGTTTTGAAGTTGTCGGTGAAGCTGGAAATGGTGTAGAAGCTATTAGAATGTTTGGGGCATTATCTCCAGATATTGTGACAATGGATATAACGATGCCAATTATGAATGGTATTGATGCTACAAAAGCTATCATTGAAAGTGATCCGAGTGCAAGAATTGTTATGATATCAGCTCTCGGTCAGGAAGCATATATTAAAGATGCAATAATTAGTGGTGCTACGAATTTTATCTTAAAACCATTCAAAGGCGATACGGTAGTTCGAACCTTGAACGCAGTTTGAGAGGATAGTTATACTATCTTCTTTTTTTTGAGTGAATTAGTAATATTAGATGAGGAAGGTTATGAAATATATATATAAACAACTGATTAAACATCAATCGCTATGTTGTGACATAGAATACAATTATAATTATTCTATGAATTCTTATAAAACCCTTGACTTATGATTTCTTTTATTTGTATAATTAGAATAACATTTCTTGGCAAGGACTGTGAGGGGCTCTAATTTCTAATTTTATTAGGATGAGGAGGTCAGTATGGAGCAATTTTCTAATCAAACAAATGATAATTCTGAAGAAAACCTAATTAAATATCTTATTTTTGAGATTGGTTCCGATGCGTATGGTGTTGAAATCACTTTTGTGAATGAAATTACTGGTATCCAACAAATAACTGAAGTTCCTGAACAACCAAGTTATGTGTTAGGTATTATTAATTTGCGCGGAAAGATTATTCCGGTAATGGATGTAAGGACCAGATTCAAAAAAGAATTTAGAGAGTTTGATGACCGGACTTGCATTATCGTTGTTGAGATTGATGACATTTTAGTTGGACTGATCATTGATCGAGTTGTAGAAGTTGCTGATATTCATTACAGCCAAATATCTCTACCACCAAAGATTAATAGTGATTTCAAAAATCGATTTATCAGTGGTATTGGAAGGACAGAAAGCGGCGTAAAAATTTTGCTTGATTGCTCAAAGCTATTAGGTGAAGTGGAAATTCAAATGCTAGAATCAATGGAATGATAGGAGGAGCATAACGAACAAACGAGAATGAATGCCGAAAACGCTAAAAGAGCTAAAGATTTGGCTGATGAAGCTAAGAATGGAGCACTTAAAGGAAATGAACAGATGAAGGAAACACTATCCGCTATGTTGGAGATTAATGAATCATCTGCAAACATATCTAAGATTATTAAAGTTATTGATGAGATAGCATTCCAAACAAATATACTTGCACTTAATGCAGCGGTAGAAGCGGCTGATTTAGTTTCGGATATTGCAAAAGCGTCAGAAGAACAGGCGACAGCAATTGAACAAGTAAATCAAGGGATTGAACAGATTTCAAGAGTTACCCAAATGAATACGGCAACAGCAGAAGAAACTGCTTCAGCAAGTGAGGAGCTACTTAGTCAATCAGAATTAACCCAAGAAATGGTTGGACAGTTCCAATTAATGGGTAGTCAAAACAGAAAAAAGGTTGATAACAAAAAGAGGCATAAAATTGAAATGGATTTTGACATTAATGCTGATGAAGCTGAGTCGTTAATAAATCTAGATTCGAATGATTTTGGTAAATATTAAAGATGTGCCAATATATGGTCACTTATTGAATCAATAGGTGACTGTATATCAATTGCACCTAGGTCATTAGCTACTTTGGGCATACCGTACACAACTGAGGTGGCTTTATTTTGACCAATTGTATATGCGCCTAAATCATGGAGCCGTCTAATGCCTTTTGCACCGTCATGTCCCATACCTGTAAGAATAACAGCTAAGCAACTTTTGGAAAAGTATTTGCTTACAGAATGGAATGTAACATCAATTGAAGGAATATGGCCATTTAATTTCTCACCTTCGAATAAGTTTAAGATGTAACTCTCATTGTGTTTGAGAATTTTCATATGAAAACCACCTTTTGCAATATAAATGGTACCTGTTTCAAGAACATCGCCATTTTCTGCTTCTTTAATTCTAGGTTTGCATATTTTGTTTAAACGATCAGCATACATTTTTGTGAATTCTGGAGGCATATGCTGAATGATTAGCATGGGTGGTATAGAGTTAGGTAATCTTGTTAAAATCGTTTCAGTTGCACCGATACCTCCTGTAGAGGCTCCGAGCACAATGAGTTTCGTTTTATCAATACGTTGAGAAGATGTGGGATTAGAAGTCGGTGCTGGTGTTTTAAGTACTTTTTTTGTTATATTTGATTCAGAAGCTATAATGATTTTTTCGGTTAAGTCGGCAATAAAAGAATGTAGATGTTTGTTTGATGCGATATTTGTCTTTACTACAAAATCGACAGCTCCATACTCCATAGCTTCAAAAACCCTATTATCAACGGAACTAACCATAATGACAGGCATGGGATATTGGGGCATAAGTTTTGCTAAAAAAGAGATTCCGTCCATTCTTGGCATTTCAACATCTAAAGTCATAACATCAGGATTGTGTTTAATGATGCAATCCCTTGCTTCATAAGGATTTGATGCAACGGCAACGACTTCAATATTTGGATGTTGTGAGATGCCATCAACAATAGTTTTTCTGTATAATAATGAATCATCAACAACAAGAACTTTAATTATTTTCATTTGAACACCTGCCTTATTTTTGGTAAACAGAAGGAAGAACATACGTTAGTTTTGTTGATTTTCTATCAATAAATTCTGACTGACCAATAAATAAATGACCGTCTTTATGTAGAGCAGCATAAAATTTATCAATTACAGTTTGTTTACTTACTTTATCAAAATAGATCATGACATTTCGACAAAAAATAATATGAAAATCTTGTTTAAACGGATAAGTTGATGTCATAAGATTGAATTTCCGAAATATTATTTGCTTACGAAGTTTTTCATTCACTTGATAAAAAGCTTTAGAATGATTAACGAAATAATCAGTAATCCACTGAGTGGGTATATTAATGTCATCTTTGCGAAATATTCCTTTTATACCTTTTGTTAAGGCTTGTTCTGAAATATCGGTAGCGAGTATTTCGGTATTGAAATCGCTGTATTCAGGATGCTTTTTCTTGAAATCCAGAATATACATGGCAATGGTGTAAGCTTCTTGACCAGAAGAACAACCGGCACTCCAAATACGAATATCCTTACTTGTTTTGTTATTGTCAAAAAGAAGAGGAAGCAGTGTTTGTTCTAAATAGTCAAAATGA
>Ga0314774_1001801_pt1 | contig 13021 bp, 14 predicted proteins | sample MetaGCBIA2018_FD_204515 | JGI IMG/M metagenome (GOLD analysis project Ga0314774, IMG submission 204515) | Cryopeg brine microbial communities from Beaufort Sea near Barrow, Alaska, United States - CBIA 2018 | ecosystem: Environmental > Aquatic > Marine > Coastal | place: USA: Alaska | collected... | reverse complement strand
GCAGCCTCCCCAGCGAAGAATGACTCGACAGCATTTAAGTCCGTAACATCCTTATGATCTAGATAGTCGTCACCGGAAAAAAACAAGCATCCTTCGCATGTTAAATTACATACTGAGGTGATGTCATATTGACTCGGCCGAAGTGGTAGCAGCTCAGCGCGCAAAAGCCTCCAGAATTCAGCATCGTCAGTAGGTGCCAAGAATATTCACTCCATAAAAATTTGAGCACGAGTTATTTAAGTCATTGACAGCGCTAGCGAAAAAATGCGGCAGCCAAGTCATTCTGGCACTGTATCATTCTTTCTAAGGAAATAGCATGCAGTAGATGTACCCCTTTAATCGCCCCGAGTTCCCTAGACACCTTGACCGTCCGCTACTGGCCGTTTTCTGCCCGTCAATCTAGGCGGCTTTCGGCCCAGAGTGTGTAAAAACACTTTTCGCATGTTGGATGACTAAGCTCAGTGCTCTTGGGCGAGGCGATTTTCCGGACATTTGCCAAGATCAGTGTCGATAGCGCGTCAGAACGTGTATGAAGCTCTTCGGCATCTCCTGGAGCAGTAAAAGCTGAGGCTTTTACGCCGCCATCGCCTTCAGCAAGCCTTCTGTACCGATGATTTTCATAACCCGCTTCATGTTATAGGCGAGCACATTCAAGCTCATCTCCGCACTCACCCCGTTCAGTTTTCGAGTCAGGAAGTGTGTTGCCCCCATCCATTGCTTGAGCGTCCCGAAGGGATGCTCAACAGTCCGTTTTCGAACCTTCATCATCTCTGGTGCTCTGGTCAGCCGTCGCTGCATTTCCTCAAGCACAGCTTCATGCTCCCAACGTTTTACTCGACGATTTGTGCTTGGTGTGCACTGGCTTTTCAGCGTGCAACTCTGACACTTTGAGCTCCAGTAGCAATGCATATTCATGCCTTTCTCAACGCTGGAAAATCGCCAGATCAGGGCCTCTCCCGCCGGGCACGTGTATTCGTTTCTGGTCGCGTCATACACGAAGGCATCTTTGTTGAATCGGCCATCAGCTTTGGCGCTTGAAGTCATCGGCTTCGGCACGTAGGCGGTGACGTTTGCATCGTAACAAGCCAGGATTTCTTCGCCTTTGAAATAGCCTCGGTCGGCAACTACCGACAGCGTTTCTACGCCGATGGCTTCACGAGCCTGCTTCGCCATTGAACTGAGTTGGTCACGGTCAGAACCTCGGTTGGTGACCTCGTGAGCAACGATCAAATGGTGCTGCGTGTCGACAGCCGTCTGTACGTTGTAGCCAACGATCCCGCTGCCGCGCGTCATCATCGAACGGGCATCCGGGTCGGTCAGCGAAACCTGTTTATCTGGCGATTCGTTGAGCTGAGACTCAATCCCCTGAAGCTCTTTCATCTGTGCTTTGAGCTTGGCGATTTTATCTTCCAAGCTCACCGTATCTGGTTTAGAGGCGCTAGGTATCTGGCGATCAGCCGCATCGAGTGAGGCCAAATAACGGCTGATGCTCGCCTCGATTTCTTCCATGCGCCGCTTCAGCTTCGCACTAGTGAAGTTCCGGTCGCGGTTGTTAACCGCCTTGAATTTACTGCCGTCAATGGCAACCAGGTTTTCGCTAAACAGCCCCAACTGCTGGCAGAGCAAAACGAACTGACGGCAGACGCCGCGAATAGCTTTGCTGTTGTCTTTTCGGAAGTTGGCGATGGTCTTGAAGTCGGGCATCAAGCGACCTGTTAACCACATCAGCTCTACGTTGCGCTGGGCTTCACGCTCCAGACGACGGCTGGATTGAATGCGGTTCAGGTAGCCGTAGATATAGATCTTCAGCAGGATCGCAGGGTGATAAGCAGGCCTGCCGGTTTCGGCTGGAATCACACCATCGAAACCCAGTTTGGCTAGGTCGAGTTCATCGACGAAGACATCGACCACGCGCACTGGATTGATATCGCTGACGTAGTCGTCGAGGCTTTCGGGAAGCAAGGTGCTTTGACCTCGGTGTTCACCCTGGATAAACCGTTTCATTGATTTCCCTTGCAATGAGATTCTCAGAAATTATAGCAAGGGTCTGAGATAGCGTTTTTACACACTCTGGGCCGAAAGCAGCCCTCTAAGCAAACAACATAAACACTGCCTCAACAATTTCCATCCAAACTTTCTTCAACCCTACATAACACCCATGAGCCTACCCCAGCCAGTCCGCTCAACTGGCCTGTCTCATGAGGTTGTCACTATGTCTCGATCCTGTCCACGCTGTGGTTCGCAGCGGGTGGTTTTCTGTAATTACGGCAAGCGCATTGGCGGTTATGTTGGCACTGTTGCTGGTGGCATGACCGGTGCTGCAACGTCTACTGCAACTGGTGCATTGGCCGGTACCCGTATCGGCATGCAGGTTGGCGTCATTGCTGGCCCTGGGGGTGTAGGTGCTGGTGCCGTACTTGGCGCCATTACCGGTGCCTTTGCTGGCTGCATTGCTGGCCTGCGCCTGGGCAAGCTGGTAGATGACCAGCTGCTGTGTCAACACCGCTGCCAAGACTGCCACGCGCATTTCTGAGCGTCCGCTCACCCTTCCCTTTCTTATCTCATTTTGCCGCCTGGGCTAATTGGCTCAGGCGGTTTATGCCGTTATGGAGATTTCACCATGGCACATCAAATTGAAAATATGGCTTTCGTTGGTTCAACACCCTGGCATGGCCTGGGTAACAAACTGTCCCGTCATCAGCCGCTGGAGGTATGGCAGCATGAGGCCGGCATGAACTGGCACATCGAGGAGACCCCTGTGCGTTTTCTGTCGGATTCAGCAGCCCATCTGGGCAGCATTCACACCTTTCCGGATCAGAAGGTGCTTTACCGATCAGATACCAAGGCGCCTTTGTCTGTGGTCTCGCAGCGTTACAAGGTGGTCCAGCCCTTCGATGTATTGGAGTTCTACCGGGATCTGACTGAGTACGCAGGTTTCGAGCTGGAGACAGCAGGTGTGCTCAAGGGCGGTCGCAAGCTCTGGGCCTTGGCACGGACGGGGCAAGCATCGATGCTCAAGGGCAACGATCTGGTCAATGGTTACCTGCTGCTGGCTACGTCCTGTGATGGGAGCCTGGCGACGGTGGCCACACCTACAACGGTGCGCGTGGTCTGCAACAACACCTTGGCCATCGCACTGGACGGCTCGGCGCAATCGATCCGTGTGCCCCATAGCACTGAGTTCGATGCTCAGGCCGTCAAGCGTCAGCTGGGTGTTTCGGTAGCGCAGTGGGATGACTTTATGTATCGCATGAAAACCCTCAGCCAACGCAAGGTCAACTCAGGTGAGGCCTTGGGCTATTTCCTGCAGGTCATCTGCGATGCCGATGAGGATGTCGATGATCGCCGTGAGCTGAACCAGCATCGGGCTCTGCAGAAGGTACAGGATCTGTTTGCTGGCAAAGGACGTGGCTCTAAGCTGGAGTCAGCGCATAACACCGCATGGGGCCTGCTCAATGCGGTCACCGAATACGTTGACCACGATAAACGGGCACGCAGCGTGGATCACCGCCTGGACTCTGCTTGGTTCGGCCAAGGCGCCAGCTTGAAGCAGAAAGCCTTGGATCAGGCCATGGCCCTGGTTGCTTGATTCACGGCTCTGGACTATCACACCAAACACCACCTAAATCACCCTTAACGACATAAGCCCGGCAGCCACCGCTGACCGGGCTTTTTTGCGTCTGGAGACATCATGAACACAACCCAATCTACCCCTGCCTCTCTGGCGAATAAGCCAGGCCGAGGCGTCCTGCGCCTGGTCAGCACCAAGGATCTGAACCGTGAAGACTGGCTCGATGTACGCAAGCGTGGCATTGGCAGCTCTGACTCCTCTGCAGCCATTGGCCTGAACCCCTACAAGTCGCAGCTTGAGCTGTGGCTGGAGAAAACCAACCGCGACCAGGGCCTGGCCAAACCCAACCAGGACGATGACAGCACTCCGGTATTTTGGGGTGTGGTGCTGGAACCCGTGGTTGCTTCCCAGTATCAGCGACGCACGGGGAACAAGGTTCGCAAGGTGAACGCCGTCCTGCAACACCCAGAGATCCCCTGGATGCTCGCCAATATAGACCGTGAGGTGGTTGGCAGTGCTGAAGTGCAGATCCTTGAGTGTAAGACCGCTGGCATCAATGGCGCGAGGCTCTGGCGTGACGGCGTACCCAAGTATGTTGAGGTGCAGGTCATGCATCAGTTGGCAGTCACCGGCAAGCAAGCGGCTGATGTGGCTGTGCTTCTGGGCGGTCAACAGCTTGAGGTGTACCGGATCGAAAGGGATGAGGTCTTGATCCAGCACCTGATCGAGCTGGAACATCAATTCTGGCATTACGTTGAAACCGACACACCGCCCCCAGCCGATGGGTCTGACTCAGCTGATATGGCACTGCGTCTGCTCTATCCGGAAGACACCGGTGTGGTTATCGACCTCTCTCAGGATCAGTCCCTGAACGAGACCTATACCGAGCTCAAGCAGGTACGGCAGTCACTCTCTGATCTGAACACTCGAGAATCTGTTCTCAAGCAGCGCCTGCAAGAATCCATGGGGTCAGCCAGTAAAGCTGTGTTTGCCAATGGCTCTATCACCTGGAAGAAAGCCAAGGATGGCACCGCAGTGGATATGGAGGCCCTGTTCAAGGCGCACCCTGACCTGAAAACCCAATACCAGATCAGCAAGCCTGGCAGCAGGCGATTTCTGATCAATTGATCAACCCCATCCAGGGCAGTCCGCTCACTCAGCGATCTGCCCTTTTTCGTTATTCCCAAGGAGCATTCCCATGATCAAAGGTCTGGCTATCACGCCGCCCGTGCTCGGGCGCATCTCTATCGGCAAGGTTGTCGAGAAGAACGGCATGCGTCTGCCGGAAAAAGACGATCAATTCACCATCACCTCACAGGTACAAACCAGAGATGGCTGGGTCCTGCACCCACTGGATGAGCATCTGCGCAAGGATCAAGGCGGCAAGATCCGCAGTATTCCGGTGCGGTTACTGTTCAACGATCCTGATCTAAATTTCAGAGCTGAATACTGCCTGTTTGATCGTACCAGTGGCCGACCGCTGTGTGTGGGCAATGGAGAGACCTGTAAACGCTCTACCAGTGAAGGGCTGCAATCACTGCCCTGCCCCAGCCCGGATGGCTGTCCTTTAGCCAAGGGTGGTAACTGCAAACCCTATGGCCGGCTTAACGTGGCCATTGGGGATGATGACCTGCTGGGAAGCTTTGTATTCAGGACTACGGGCTTCAACAGCATTCGAACGCTGTCGGCCAGGCTCAGTTACCTGCAGGCGCTCTCGGGTGATCGCCTGGCATGTTTGCCATTGGAGATCCGTCTGCGCGGTAAATCCACACGGCAGAGCCATGGCACACCGATCTACTACGTGGATCTGATCCTGCGCACAGGCCTGTCTATGGAGGAAGCCCTTGCCCAGGCCAATACCTTGGACCGTGCCCGGCGCGATGCAGGCTTTGATCAAACCGCCCTGGATGCAGCAGCTCGAGATGGCCTCCTTAATGGCGCCTTTGAGGACAGTGATGAGGAAGCCGAGCAGGTCCTGGAGGAGTTCTACCCTGAAGCCACAGTCACCTCTACGCCACAGACAACGGCTATTTCGAGTTACAGCAGCCGCAAACCAAAACGTGACAAACCCACTTTGCACGACCTGATCCTGCAGCGCACCCACAGCCTGCAGGATCAACCAGTGGCACCTAGCAACCAACCTTAAACACTCTGGAGTTAAACATGCAGAAATCAGCCAAACAGGCGGCCATTGCGCCGCCTGCCGGCATCCCTTTGTCGGAAAAAGATGTCCTGAGTTGGGCGCAAAGCATTCTTGAAGCCCGCTTCAAACGCAGCAACTACTTGACCAGTCCGGAACACGTGAAGAATTACCTGATGGCCACATTGGCCCGTGAGGAGCGTGAGGTCTTTGGTCTGATCCTGCTGGATAGCCAACACGGGGTACTGGGCTTTGAAACCCTTTTCTACGGCACCATCGACAGCGCCAGCGTCTACCCACGGGAGATCATCAAATGCGTACTGAATGCCAATGCCGCTGCGGTAATCCTCGCGCATAACCACCCCAGTGGCAGGCCGGAACCAAGTGCTGCTGATATAGCGCTCACTAAACGCCTGCAAACAGCCCTGGACACAGTTGAAGTCCGTCTGCTCGATCACCTGGTGATTGGCGGCACAGACTCAGTGAGCTTTGCAGAGCGCGGCCTGATTTAACCCCCACCAGCACAGGAGAAACGACATTATGCAAACCAACACATGCTGCATCTGTGACACTGCAACCCTTCTGCACAGGCAGAACCTGAGCACGCTGGCAGTCATGGCAGGCGTCTGTGATGCTCTGCTCAGGCAATTTGCTGCTGAGCAGCAAAGCTCAAAGCCTGGAGCTCATGAGACTTGGGCGCAGCTGGGTGATCTGACAACTGCTTTAGCTGCCTTTCAGCACTAGCGATCAGTTCATCAAAGGGTTTGAGCTGATCCAACAACCGATCACAGACACCGAAGAATATTTGCCAGTCAACCCCCGCAACCACTGCGCGAAACGCCAACAATAAGGGCGACGTAGTACGCTCGAACAGCTTCGAATAGCGAATCGCCCATCTGAGGACCTCTGGGTTATGGCTGGCAAGGTGCAACAACAGCTCGACGCTGACTGCAGTATCGAAGTGCAAGGCCCGGCTAAGCGCCAGGCTGGCGAGTTCGGATTGAGCAACAGCATCCGCATCAAGCCAAAACGATGCCGTCGCCAAGCCTTGCGCCCGCTCAACTGCTGACTGTTTTTTGCGCGCTGGACGCTGATCAAGGAAATGATGCAAGCTTTCATCAAGAGCACGGCCCTTGTTGAGCTTTGGCTGACTCCGTTCGTACACTGACTGATAATGCCGTCGGCAGCGCTCTCCATTTTCTGTCATCCCACAGCGCTCTCGTCAGCATTAGATTCGTGTGTAATTACCCGAGCATTAGCTATCAGGTGGCTAAGACTCCACAGGCATGGTGCCAGAATGCGGTAAATAATCTCTACCTTCTCTGATGGTGAATCCTCGCTGACGCACCCCGTAAGACTTAGTCGCAACCCTGCACAGATAGCTTGCCCTGAAGGACAAATTTGGCAGCTCATCAGCCTTGCCGCTTCAAGCCTCATGGTTGTATCGGTACTCCGCACTATTCGGAATATGCACACACCGTCTCATCTGATCGACCATTAGTCCCAAAGCACCAGCCCAAGACTCTTCCATACAGGTGACCATATTCACCCGTTATGAACCCAGCGCCCCATCGTGAAATACGCTTCCCGCTTCAGGAGAATCAACAGTAACTGGGTAGTACCCGTTGAATACTAATCACCCAGTAATTGATCACAGACTTTAGGCTCCTTTGAACCTGTCAATGCTTCCGGCTTTTGCCGAGCTCGAAAGCACCACCATGCACTATTCGCCCTCTGTCAAACGCATCAACGCTTTCTTCTTCAATGTCAGGCCCAAATTTTTCTCGAAAAATTGAAAATACCAACCTTGGCTTACCCCTTCCTGTTGTTCCTGCCCTGCCTGTATTGATTTTATCAGGCCAGACGACAACCTGCGTCGCTAGAAACATTTCAGCCATTGCGTGATCGACCCAAGCCAATTACTGTATATATACACAGCTTTTGAGGTTCCCATGTCAAACGCAGTCTTTATCGGCACGGTGATGCCTTCCGGTCAGCTAATCAGCTGCTTCGATGCCCTTGTTTCAGCCGGCTTTCCCAGCCCGGCGCTTTTCCCATGTCTTATGTCTTATCAATACGCAATGTTTAGTCAAAAATTTATTTTAGAACATGAGGTTACCCTTCTATATTTTGATGCCCTCTTTTGGAATGGCATTGACAACTGTCAATAGGCATTCAGCATCGGCGAGAATCAATCAGTTCGGCCAAGCTACTGACCATTTGAAGCAATGCAGTGCCATTACAAGTCCGCTTTCTAGCCAGGTTGCCAGCTGCATGGGATAAACGGGTACCCGGATTTTTTGGTTGATTGGTTCGTAACACAAGGCCGCAACCAACCCCTCACTACAGCGGATTATCTGGTTGATGTCAGGTCTATATGGAGGAGCAACCTCACTGGCCTAATGATTACTCCTTGGGTAGGGAAATAGCATAGAGCTAACTAACTAATAGGACGGCGAGCCCCTGACACTGGCTGATTTTCAGGGCAGGGCGATTTTGCTCAATATCTGAGCGACCTGGTGCCTGCCCTGGCGTGAGGAAATGCCGACGCTGGACTCACTTCAGGCTAAACTGGGCGGCGAGCAATTTGAAGTGGTCGCGCTGTCTGTTGACCACGCAGGCATCAGCGTTGTCGAAAAATTCTACCTGGAAACAGGCATCCAGCACCTTCGCAAGTATATTGATCCGTCCACACTGGCGACCTCAACACTGGGCATAGAAGGTGTTCCTACAACGCTGCTGATTGACCATGACGGTCGTGAAATTGGCCGCCTGGTTGGTACTGCGGAATGGGACAGTCCAGCCATGGTGGACTTGATGACCCGGGCCATTGCCGGGGTTCCGGACTGACTGGGTTCACGCAAGGGAAAAAGCGGGTGGTTAATGCTTCAGGCTACTACTGCACGCTCCCTTCGCTGAGTCCTTCGAGAACCCCACAGGCCTCAATTTCCCGATCATCGTTACAACTCGCTCGCAGCGACACGAGTTGTTTCTCCAATACCTGCAGATCGGTTATCTGAGACCGTACATGAGCGATGTGATCATCAAGTAAGGCGTTGATGGCCCTGCAAGGCTGATGGGGCGCGCCCTGATAGTGCTGTAATTCTTGAATTTCAGCCAGTGACAAGTTGAGGATCCTGCAGCGACGGATGAAAGCCAGTCGCTCACCATGCTTCTCGGTATAGACACGGTAACCGTTTTCCTGCCGATCTGGCGGTGGCAACAAGCCCTCCCGTTCGTAGAATCGGACAGTCTGAGTATCGACCCCTACTGACCGTGCCAACTGTCCAATGCGCATCATGCTTCTCCTCAACGTATTCTCTACCCTGTTGACCTTATAGCTACTATATGGTTTTGAATGGTAACACCATATTGTTCAAGTGGAGCCGTGTCATGAGTAAATCTTGTGATGGCCCATGTGGCTGCGGACTGAATTGAGCGGAGCAAAAAAAGGCATGAGCCACAGGGTTGATCTTGATTTCGGAGGCGAGAGCATTGGGTGATAAGTGCGCGCTACTCTTCGACCTATCCACGGGAATGCGCTACAAGACTCTTGTAACGAGGGTGATGGCTTTGCTTGCCGGAGGCGCCATGCCGCTTGCCTTTGCCCCTTTTGGTTGGGCATGGCTTGCGGTGGTCGCTCTGGCCGCATTGTTTGTCCTGACCGCGCAACCTTCAAAGCGTCAGGCGTTATGGTCGGCTTACTTCTTTGGCCTTGGTTACTTCGGTGTAGGTGTCTCCTGGGTCTTCGTCAGCATCAGCCAGTACGGCAATGGCCCCGTGGTGGGGATGTTAGCTACAGCGGCCTTTGTCTCGCTGCTTGCCCTCTTTCCATGGGGCGTCGCGTACCTCGTACGCCGCCTGCACCCTGAGATGGATGCGACGGCCCTCTGGCTAGGGCTACCAGCGACATGGGTGTTGAGTGAATGGATGCGCACCTGGTTCTTAACCGGCTTTCCCTGGCTCTTTGTCGGCTACAGCCAGACCGACACCACACTCGCCACTATCGCGCCTGTCTTTGGTGTGCTTGGCGTGAGTTTTCTGGTGGCCTTGCTCGCTGGCGGCCTGGCTTGGGTTGTTTTAAATCCAAGCCTGCGCCGTGCAGCGGTAGCCGGTGCCGTGTTAACCGCTACTCTTGCCAGCTTGCAGCTCCTGGATCATGAGTGGACGCAGCCAGCCGCTGATCCTATCAATATTGCCCTCTTGCAAGGAAACATCGCGCAAGACAGAAAATGGGACCCGGATTCACGGGGAATCACGCTGGACCGTTATCAGGCGCTTACGAAGCAGCATCTCGGGGCCGACATTGTGATTTGGCCAGAAACGGCAATCCCGATGTGGCATGACGAGGCTAGAGAATATCTTGCTGAGCTTAAGGCGTTAGCCGATCAGGCAGGCACCTCGTTGATGATTGGCGTCCCGATACGCGAGGAGGACGGTCGCACCTACAACGCGGTGACAAGCCTCTCCGATCCCTCAGGCTTCTACTACAAACGTCACCTGGTGCCCTTCGGTGAGTATGTTCCGTTTCGGGAGTTTTTGGGTTCGTCCCTCGACGTGCTCGGGGCGCCCATGTCCGATTTCACACCGGGACGGGAAGCGCACGTCCTGAAGGCAGCAGGGGTGCCTGTAGGGGCACTCATCTGCTACGAGGCGGTCTTTGGTGCTGAAGTCACGGAGTTTCTGCCCGAAGCGCAGTTGCTGGTGAATGTCAGTAACGATGCCTGGTTCGGCAGCTCGCTCGGCCCTTTCCAGCACTTTCAGATGGTCCGCATGCGTGCCATCGAAACCGGACGTGACCTACTGCGAGCCACGAACACGGGTATCACAGCAGCTGTCAGCTACGAGGGAAAGGTTCTTACACGCGCTCCTCAATTCCGCGTAGCCACCCTCAGTGCCGAAGTGACCCCCAGAACTGGCGCAACCCCTTATGTGCGCTGGCGGGATTGGCCTGTCCTTGGCGTGATCGCACTCGGACTCGGCTTGCTCCTGCTTCGTCGAATTCGGCAGTATCATCGCTTGGGTACATGACAGCGAGCAGATTTTAAATCGGATGAGGAGGAAGGGATTTGTCTACATGTGGCAATTGGCTATCAAGAAAAAAGCTCACAAGCCGGGAAAGCGATGCGTTGCTGTGGCTCTCGCTCCTGTTAATATTGGCGGCGTCTATATGGAGAAGAGATATGAGCACTCAAACAACCTTCTGTTTAAGGATGCAAGCGGCCAATGGCGGGGTCAGACCGGACGTTTCAGTCGGGAATCGTGGGAAGGGCTGGAATAGCTGAATGATCGATCACATTCCCTCTTTACTCATCGCCAGCCAGCTCTTAATGGCGACAGTGGCAGGTTTGCTGCTCAACCTGACGCCCTGCGTTTTGCCCGCGATTCCTATTAAGGTCCGGACTATCTTACGAGAGGCGGGCAGCCAACGATCGCACCGCGTGCTGGCCGCATTGGCGTTCACCGCAGGAACACTCGCGTTTTTCTTGACGCTGGGCGGATTGACCGCATTTCTTCAGTGGAGCTGGGGCACTTTGTTTCAGTCCGCGGTGTTCGTTGGTATCCTTGTTGCCTTGCTGGTCGGGTTTGCGGTGGTCACGTGGCTGGATTTGCCCATTCCGATCCCGTCGTTCGCCGCCTCGGCCCATGGCCGGCGTTACTCTGAAGCATTCTTATCGGGGTTATTGAGTGCGGTTTTGGCTGCACCTTGTGCTGGTCCTTTCCTGGGTGGAGTCCTAGCCTTTGCCGTTACCCAGCCGGCGCCGGTAACTATGGGGATATTCGGCAGTATCGGGCTGGGGTTGTCGCTGCCCTACGCCGCACTGATCCTCAAACCCAAGTGGCTGAGCCGGTTGCCCAAGGCGGGGCCCTGGACTCTGGCCATTCGAGAAGTGCTCGCGCTGATATTGCTGGCCGCCGCCGTCTTTTTCAGCGCGAGCCTGGTGCCCAAAGCGGTATACCCCTGGCTGTGGTGGGCCTGGCTGGCGCTGGTGCTGGTCTGGGGTCTCCGTCGTTTCGTTCAGGGGAGCGGTGCCGTTCGCGTGATCACTGCAACGGCGACAGGCCTTGCCCTTGCGGTGACAGTGGTATTCGCATCTCCGTTGGGCAGCGGCGAAGACGAACTTGTCTGGCAGCCCTACTCCGCAGAACTCCTGGCGGACACAAAAGCCCGGGACACACCGTATTTGCTGGAGTTCACTGCCGATTGGTGCATCAACTGCAAGGTCCTGGAGCGCACCGTGTATAAAGAGCCCGCTGTGGCTGAAGCCGTAGCGCGGGCCGGCATGGTGCCGATTCAGGTTGATGTGACAGCAAGCGATCCCGAAAAAGACGCATTGTTAACCGCAACGGGAGGGCAGGCTTTACCTTTTGCGGCGATTTTTGACGCTGACGGCACCGTTGTCGCCCGTTTCACTGGGCTATTTGATACCGACAGCCTGGTCGAGGCGATCAACCGCACCGAGAACTCACAACGCTAGCTACTGGAGATGAACCATGACAACCCGAACCAAAGTATTGCTGACCGGCGTAGCGGTTTTTCTGATCGCGATCGCGGCGTTCACGTTGATCGGTACCAATTCCGGAAACGCTCCTGGCTCGGCCCAGACCGAACGAGCCAATTCCGACCCCCAGGCGCCAGTTGCCCGCACGGGGTTGGCAGATTCTTCCGATAAGGTCCGCCTCAATCTTGCGGAAGGCGGCAAAGCCCTGATAGGGGAGACCGGTGAAATTATTCTGACACTGGACATTGAATCGGGCTGGCACGTGAACGCCAACCCGGCCTCCATGGAGTTACTGATTCCCACCGTCGCCAGTTCTTCGGTCAACGGTCAGTCGCTTGACATCCCGACCCAGTACCCCCGCGGCAGGGTCAGTGACATCACACTGGGTGACACCGCCCTGGAGGTGTACGACGACGGTGCGAGTATCCGGCTGCTGCCAGATGAAAAACAGACCACCGCGCTGAAAGAGGCAGGCAAGCTTGACATGACAGTACGGGTGCAGGCTTGCAGTGACGAGGGCGTTTGCCTGGCACCGGCTGATCTGCCCGTTGCGCTGAATCTGGACGATACCAAGCCACAATAATCCATGACTTCTTTCGAAAAGAACTCAAATGGAGAATGACAGTGAACAGCTTATTCAGAGTATTCCTGATTGCCGTGGTTGCCCTGGGCAGCACCAATGCCATGGCCCATTCCATGGAGGATGTAGAGGCCTCGTTGAACGAGAAAGAGCGGTATGCCCAGTTTGTGGATCAGCCGGCCCCTGAATTTGATCTTACAGGCGTTGATGGCAATACCCTTGCCCTT
>Ga0314774_1001797_pt1 | contig 13058 bp, 9 predicted proteins | sample MetaGCBIA2018_FD_204515 | JGI IMG/M metagenome (GOLD analysis project Ga0314774, IMG submission 204515) | Cryopeg brine microbial communities from Beaufort Sea near Barrow, Alaska, United States - CBIA 2018 | ecosystem: Environmental > Aquatic > Marine > Coastal | place: USA: Alaska | collected... | reverse complement strand
GCATTCAATTTTAAGTAAGGTTATCCTATTTTCGACTTTCGCCGATAACCATACGCATCGAAAAATAACATATTGGAAATTTATTTCTCTGAAATGGCAATTGGCTCCCGATAGCTATCGGGATTAGCCAGATTGTATGAAATTTTTGTCCCGCTCTGGCGGGACGAAAAGGAGTAGCAAGAGGGTAACACGCTACGCGATGTTACATAGTCTTTTTCGTTTTCAATTCGCTGATTATCAGTGGTTTGATTATTTTGCAACTTCTTGACGTTCTACGATTTGCGACAAACGCCCTCAAAGCGCCCATTTTTCGGGAAGGATTTGCGACAAATCGGCGAATTATGGACACATTTATCGGAATTAGATTCAAAAAGGAAACAGCAAAACGTTTTCAGGAATTTTCAAGAACACACTTCAAATCGCATACAGAGACGATGGCAACGATGCTCGATTTTTTCTTTTACAACGAGATATCGCCAAAGGAAAAATTGGGTCCGACCGGTCGGACAATCGAAGCTTCTATTAAGAAACGTATCAATGCGGTAATCGCTATAATGCGAGATATGGAAAAGACCCAAACCAAGCCGACGGTTGCAATGATAGAATCACTTTTTCTGACCGAAGCACCGAAAAAGAAACCTTTGATTTTAGAGAAGAAATTCGTGGAAGAAAAGAAGAAAGTGCGATTCAGAGAAAAGCAAAACCACAACAACGAACTTTAAATTATTGAGCTATGTATATCACAATCACACCTCAAAAATTAGGAGGCACATACTCACAAAGTTCAGCGGATTTTGTGGGCTATCTGGAGAAAGAAAATCAAGGTCTGGAGCAAGAGAATATGGAACACTTTTTCAACCAATATGGCGATGAAGTTTCAGCCGAAGAAGTGGTAAAAGATATCGATGGAAATGGTGCTAAATTGAAGAAGACCGAACCGAAGTTTTATTCCATTACGGTCAGTCCTTCCAAATACGAATTGAACAGATTACAGAACAGCAGCGAAGATTTAAAAAAGTACACGCGTGAGCTGATGAAGGATTATGTGGCATCCTTCAATCGGGAAATCAACGGACGCCCTATTACCATCGATGACATAAAATATTATGCGAAAATTGAACACCAACGAACCTTCAAAGGAACAGACTTTCAGATTAAAGAAAATCAACCTTATGCCACAAAAATACTTCAGCTAAAAAATGACATCCGTAAAATTGAAAGTGGAACACTAGAAGGAAATATTAAGCGCAAGGAAAAGGAAATGACAAAATTGGAACGTGAAGCACCACACCATCAAAATGGCAAACGTATTGTTCAAGGAATGCCAAAAGCGGGAAACCAAAGTCATATCCATATTATCGTGAGTCGCAAAGATACATCCAATACGTTTAGCCTTTCGCCAGGGAGTAAACATAAAGCTTCGGAAGTGGAGATGCACGGTAAGAAAGTTAAGCGTGGTTTTGATAGGGATAAATTTTTCCAGAGTGCCGAGAAAACTTTTGATAAGACGTTCGGCTATCAAAGAAACTTTGCGGAGACCTATAAAGCAAAAAAGGATTTTATCAAGAACCCAAAAATCTATTTTGCATCATTGATGAAATTACCCACCAACGAAAAAGCATTGGCATTCAAAATAATGGGTAAAGCTGGCATTCCGATGATGCCTAGTATTCCAGTTACGCAAGCACAGCTGGCGATGAAAATATTTAATAGGCTAAGACGTGGTGCGGAAGTGGCCATAAAATCAAGTTCCATAGGAATCTAATTTAAAATTATGCAGCTGGACAATCTCTTATCGGTGCTTTTAATTATTGGTCTGACCAGTACGGTTTTCTATGGAATGTTTCGAATAAGTAGATATGCATTCCTATTAAATTTTCTGATGCTTGGTGTCTTTGTGTTTTATTTTAACGAACAAACAGAACTAATTTTAGTAGCGCTCTATTTGATTTGTCCTCTCACATTAATTAATATAGGACTGTATGTTTTTTTGCATAAAACCGAAAATCCCAAAAATGGGGATAGTAAATATCAGGTCAATTTCGCTACCACCAAAGGAAACTTCAAATTGGATAACATTAAACGTGGTGCATCCATCATAGGTTCTGCCGGAAGCGGAAAGACGGAAAGCGTGGTTTATGGTTTCCTGAAACACTTCCAGAAGGAAGGCTTTTGCGGAATTATCCACGATTACAAAGATTTTGAACTGACCGAAATGGCATATCCACTTTTCAAGGATAGCGATATCCCATTTAAGGTAATTTCTTTCGATAAAATCATCCATAGGGTAAATCCTATTGCACCACGCTATTTAGAGAACGAGGAAAGCGTAAACGAGGTATCAAGGGTACTAATTGAAAACCTTTTGGAGCAACGGGAATCTGGAACGACTGGAACGACCAAATTCTTCAATGATGCTGCGGAAGGTTTGATTGGCGGATTGATTTGGAAGTTGAAAACCGACTATTCTCAATTCTGCACCTTACCACATTTAATAGCCGTATATCAATATCTGGACACGGACAGCCTTATCCAGTTTTTGGAGACCAATACAACATCAAGGGCAATGGCAGATGCTTTTATAAGTGGCAAGGATTCTGAAAGACAGACCGCAGGTGTAAAAAGCACCTTGGCCAATGCGCTGAAACGAATTAGTACACAACGTATTTTTATGGCATTGTCAGCAGATGAAGTGCCACTTAATATAAATGATTCTAAAAATCCTTGTGTGATTTCGATTGTCAATAATCCAAAATTCGAGACTTCGTATTCGCCTGTTATCGCCACCATTATCCATACGATTACAAAGCAAATGAGTGTGCGCAATAGCGAACCTTCATTTCTTTTGATGGAAGAAGCGCCTACCATTCGATTATTGAATATGCACCGTATTCCTGCAACATTGCGAAGTTATGACATCGCAACGATTTACGTGATGCAGGACAAGATTCAGAACGATATGATGTATGGCGACAAAGCAAGTAAGGCAATTTTAAGTAACCTTTCTTATCAGTTTTTTGGAAAGGTCAACGATCCGGACACCGCGAAATATTACGAACGATTCTTTGAGATAGTTAAAGATCCGACCAAAAGTGTAAGTCGAGGTTATAACCTAGATTTTGATACGCGCGTAACAACAGGAGAGAAGGAAATCCCTAAAATAAGAGCTGATGTTTTCTTTCGTTTAAAGCAAGGTGAATTTATTACATATGCGGATGGGAAGGATAAAAAAGTTCAATTTAAGTTGCAGAAGATTGAGAGAGAACTTCCACGGGTTGCAAAAGAATTTTCTAATGCAGATTTGGAAGCTAATTTTGAAAGGATTTATGAGGAGGCTAGGTCTATTTTCAATAAGTAAATGTAGTTATTGTTTAAAAGATTCTTTTATATCAGTAATATTTGGGGGATAACTTTATATTTATAGCTCATATAATGAGTCCTATTATTTTGAAAATGACCATTGAAGAAAAGGCAAAATACATTGATTTATTCCTAAAAGGATTATCTGAAGCGAGTTTTCCAAGCACATTAGCCTCTGTTTTGGAAATGGGTCAATTACCGAGTGACCAAAACAAACAAAAGTTCAAATTAATCGAACATACACTTGAAAAGCACGGTTTGGTGGAATTTATTAGAGGTCGTGATAATTCTACACTTGAAGGTCAATGCGAATATTTCATAAGTGAAAAAGGACTTAATTTTGTGATTAATAACGAATCAATAATTAAACTATTAGAAACCGAAACACTAAACGATATGGATATAAATTGGGTTAGAGCCTTTAACAGACTATGGAAAATAATTAATGGGGAGGTTTATATGAGCGGTTCGGATTTTTTGAATGTCGCAAGAGAAGCAGATGATTCTATTCCGAGTTACAACGCATTTATTGAAGAAAGAAGAGCAAAAGGACAAAGTACGAGTAGAAAAGACTTCTTCTGGGATATTATAAAAGGTATGAGTGAAGATGAAAAATTAGACTTTTTTGATAGTATGATTGAGGAGTTGGAAACCCATTCGCCTGAATATTTAGATAATTTAAAAGCTCTATTCAGCAAAGCCGAAACTGTTATAAAAAAACGAGCAATCCCAACACCGAAATTTCCTGATGACGTTTATATTGACGTTTTAAAAACAATCCATAATTGCTACAGAAGTGCCGAACAAAAGCCATCTATCTATGACGGAAAAGGAGAAGAAGATTTAAGAGATTATGCATTGGCATTCTTGGAATCACGATATGAAGGTGCAGTAGCTTCTGGAGAATCATTTAATAAAGAAGGTAAGACCGACATTATATTAAAATCCATAGATGGTAGTAACCTTTTTGTAGCAGAATGTAAAGTATGGCACGGAGCGGAACAATTTCATAAAACTGTCGAACAGCTTTTTGGATATTTAACTTGGAGAGATACCAAATCGACAATAATATTTTTTGTGAGAAATACAAAATTTGGAGATATTCTTAAAAAAATTAAAGAAGAAGCTGCCAAAAGCCCATATTTTCTTGAACACGTTGCTGACCGAAATGAGACAAGTTTCTCATTTAAATTTAAGCATAAAGAAGATGATACTCGGGAAGTGTTAATTGAAATTATGGCATTTTCGTTTCCAAGTGAGTGAGACAAAGCAAAATGACAAATTTTTGCAATTTGACGAATTATCTTCTTAAAATTCGGCTTGTGCTTACCCAAAGTAAAATGCTTTTTAAGCGCACTACGTTTCATATGAACTGCCGAATATTACATTTAATAAAAATATATTATACCAATCATAGAACACTAACCAAACCAAAATGAATTTAGGAAAGCCATTATTAGAAGAATTACTAAACAAACAAATCCGATTTAAAATTCCAGTCTTCCAAAGACATTATGTTTGGAATGAACAAGACCAATGGATGCCACTCTGGGAAGATTTCATCAACAAATTTAATGAAAGGCATAATGGACAAAAAATTCATCCACATTATACTGGTTCAATAGTTTTGTTTCACGAGAGTACAACAACAAGTACACTTTCCACCTACAACGTCATTGATGGGCAACAAAGGTTAACAACATTTCAACTATTTATAACCGCTTTTCGAGAAGTTTGCAGAAAGCATTTAGAAGAAGAAAGCTTAATCAAAGAACTTGATAAATTTCTTTTTAACGACAAATCTTTTGGCGACAAAGATTATGAAAATCAAAAATTCAAGTTAGAGCCAACTAAATTTAACAAAGAGATTTTCAAATCAATTGTAGGAAATACATACGAAAAAGTTGAGGAATTGCATATTCTACCGGTTCTTGAAGAATATGGCGTAGGTCCAAAAAGTTATAGGAACATAGCTAAAGCAAGATACAAAATTTTGGGTGCGTATATCTTCTTTTACGACCAATTAAATGACTACATAGAAAATTCAGAAATTGAACTTAACGAATTGATTACGAATTTACTTTTAGTCATCAAAAGGGATTTTCAGTTTGTAGAAATTGGACTTACACAAAATGACGACCCTCAAATGATTTTTGAAACGATGAACGGTAGAGGTGCTTCATTGAGTGAGACCGACCTCATTAGGAACTTCATCTTTATGCGGGCAAATAGTAACGAAGAATCCCTTGACGAAATTTATGATAAATATTGGGACGAATTTGACGACCCAAATGCAGATTATAAGTGGCACGACATAACAAGTCGAGGAAGATATTCAGAAAGTCGTTTACAGTTTTTTGTGATTGATTATCTAACCCTAAAACTTCAAACCGAAATTAGATACGACCAAGTTTTCTATTATTACAAACTGTTTATTTTAAACAAAGCTACTTTTCCTAAAATAGAGGATGAGCTGAAAGAATTAAATAGATATAGTCAAATTTTCAAAAAACTAACAAACCCAAATGGCGACAGTAATTTTGAGAAGTTAGCCAGACGTCTATCGGATATGGATATTTCAACCATATATCCATTGCTACTTTATGTCGAGGGAGATGATAAAATTTCCCAAAAAAATAAAAATGAAATCTATATCATTCTTGATTCATATTTAACAAGAAGATTTCTTTGTGGATTGACTACAAAAAATTATAACAACGTATTTCTGGAATACCTTAAATTCTTAAACGAGAATAAAGATTCCGATTCTTTCAAAAGCCATTTGCAATCAAAAACAGCAGACACTAATCTGTGGCCATCTGATAATATATTATTGGAAAAGTTGCTTGAAAGACCACTTTACCGAGAGGAAAAAAATCGCACAAAAAGTATATCAAATATTTTACTTGAAGTCGAGAAATTTAATAGAGGCAGTAAACAAGAAAAAATCAACTTCTTAAATACAGGATTGACAATTGAACACGTATTACCTCAAAAATGGTTTGAGTGTTGGCCATTAGACGGCAAAAGTATTTCAGAAGAAGACTTTAATTTGTCTGTTCACGCAGTAATGACCGAAGAAGATAAAGAAGGTAAATATCATCAAATAGAGGGTAGGAATAAGATGTTACACACTATTGGCAATCTGACAATATTGACAACTTCACTTAATCCAAGTGTGAGTAATTCAGCATTTTTAATTAAACAAAAAGAGATAGGCAGTCAATCAACCTTAATAATAAATCAATATTTTCAAAACAAATCGGATTGGAATGAAGAACAAATAAGGGAACGGAGTAAAATAATTTATGATTCTATCTCGAAAATTTGGGCGTACTGAATAGTTCCTATTTAATAATGTAATAATTCATCTAAACAAATCCACAAGTACAGAATGGAATATATAGTCCTCGATACAAATATTTTCGTCAAAGAGAATTTTCTTGAAGGAAAAAGAATTCGGCAACTTCTCAAATTTTCTGAAGAGGAGAAGATTAAGATTGTTATGACGAAAATAACGATTGGAGAAGTTAAAAGCCGATTTAAGAAATTTTCAGGAAAAGCAGTCCAAGACTTAAATGAGTTTAAAAATCAATTTGAGTCCCGTGTTTTAAGAAACAATTCAGCAGGAAAGAAAATTTTTGAGCGAATCGTTAATAAAGACATTGAAAAGGAATTTAATGATGAATTTGATGCTATTCTTCTAAAATCAAAAGTCCTTGTAATTGATTATCGCGAATTAAATATAGAAACCGTTTTTGAGAAATATTTTAAAAATGAATTTCCGTTTAATGGTGGAGACAAGAAAAATGAATTTCCTGACGCATTTGCATTGGACTTAATTGAAAAATGGTGTATTGAGAAGAAAATAAAATGTAACGTATTTTCATCCGATAAAGATTTTTTAAACTTCGAGAGTGAACATTTCGAAATAACTAAAGACTACGAAAATTATCTCGATGAGAAACTAAAATATTATCTAACAGAAGAACATAGGATTTCAGTACTTAATAAGCTATTTGACCAAAACTCAAAGAAAATTGATGATGAGATTGAAGAGTGGTATCGTTATAAATTAGATGATGATAGTTTGTATTATACGGTAGTTTGGTTTGACGTTCACGACATTGAAATAACGGAAGTGATTGTTAAAAACAAATCATTCCAGATTGTATCTATTGATAAAGAATCTATTGAAATTGAAATTGAGGCAGAGGTAACATTCAAAGTTGAATTAGTCATAGATGATGAAGATTTTTCCCATTATGATAATGAGGATAAAGTTACCTATTACTTCGAAACTAAAATTGAAGAAATAGAAAGAGACGTAACGGCAACTTTGTCTGTTCTTGCCTATATTATTGATAAGGACGATTACGAGGAGGAATTTGAAATCCTCGAAATCAATAGAGATGAGAAGTTAAGAATTGAAGAACAGTATGATGACTACCGATAATCTATATTTTAAAGTTGCATTGACCGTTTCCATATAAAAAGTCCTATAGAGTTTATAAAGTTGGTATTCCTTTAAAGTCTTACTTTTTAACCACAGATTTCTCTTATTTAAAAGTCATTTTACAAAAGCTAAATTCAGTGATAAATTAACATATCAGGTAAGAAGTATTTTTTGATAAATGAATACTTAAAACATCAGAGTTAATAGGTAGGAATTGTTGAAATGGCTACAAAACCATTTATCCATAAACTTGGAAATATTCCAAATATTAATGAAATCCTGATAATCAAATTCGCAAAATCATTTGTACCTTTGAAAGATATTTAGTATATGATTAACTAATACGGATTTTAGACAATTTGCAAAATGATTGATTTTGATATAATAGAAAATTTAGGCTTGGACAAGGCCGTATCTGTTATTTCAGAACCTAATCAAGTTTCTGAAAGTCAATTAGGTGTCATAAATCAAGTGAAGGATTTTGGTATTGATGAAATTTATTTCAGCACCGACGAAAATCATAACAGCTATCCAGCGGTATTCTTAAAGGAAGTCCAAAAATTTGATAACTTGGTTCTTCGAGAAATTGCCATTGCACAAAAAAAAATATGGAACTTTAAAAAGGTAATCTTTCTTTACGTTTATTCTGAAACGGAAATACGAATCTACAATTGCGCCGAGAAACCCTTGTTGATAAAATCCGATGATTTTGATTATAAAAAGGAACTTAAAAAGCTTGAAATAGAGTCTTACAAGTTTTCGGATAAAAATAAATTAAAAGAACTACAAAATCTTTTTTCCACCATTGCCATTGATACCGGTATTATTTGGACGTTGAAGGAAGCTGTCGAGATTCGAAAGAAGATTAGTCTTAAGCGAAGAGTCGATAAATATCTTGTAGATAGTCTTACCCATACTGCCAAACAATTACAGGACGATGGATTAGAGATTAACCTTATCCATAAAATAATAATGCGTTCTCTCTTTCTTCTATATTTGGAAGATAGGGGCGCAACCGATGCAAAATTCTATTCTGGAATCAAAGAAGGAGCTCAATCTTATTTCGACATTCTGGATGATGAAGATAAAACGTATTCCCTTTACCGCAAGTTGGAGGAATATTTTAACGGTAATGTTTTTACTGTTGATAAAAATGAAACCATTTCGAGAGAGCATCTGCAAATAATCAAAAAATGTTTTATTAATGGCAATGATGATTCGCAACAACAGAATCTCTTTGAAGATTTTCGACTTTTCGACTTTAGTATTATCCAAATTGAATTATTGAGTGAAATTTACGAGAATTTCCTTTCCGAAATAAATCCCACTCTAAAACAAGATACTGGTACATATTACACACCACCATCACTTGTTGAACTTATATTAAATGAAAAGTTACCAATTGCAAGGTCAGAGAAAAACTTCAACATTAAGATTTTGGACCCGACCTGTGGTTCCGGAATTTTTCTCGTAGAAAGCTTTAAACGTTTGGTAAAGCGTCACGAAAATGCAACCTCTAAAAAACTTACTGACTTTAATGAGTTGAAGAAGTTGCTGACGGATAATATTTTTGGGATTGAGATACATCCACAATCCATTAAGGTGGCAGCATTCAGTCTTTATTTGGCTTTGGTAGATAACTTAAATCCTAAAACGATTTGGCAGAATAAAGATTACCGATTGCCTTATTTGATAAACGACCCTTCAGACAGCTCATTGGTAGAGCAAGGCAATAATTTATTTCGTAGTGATACTATAAAATCGAATCCAGAAGTAGAAGCCATTAAATTTGATTTGGTGGTTGGAAATCCGCCCTTTGGCACCAAGAAACTATCTCAAGCTATAAGAGATTATAGCGATAAATACGGTTTTGCCAAAGAAATGGTGCTACCGTTTTTGCACAAAGCAACAAGGTTCTCTGAAAATGGAGAAATTGCCTTGATTTTTAACACCAAAATACTCACAAATACTAAAATTACGTATCAAAATTTTAGAAAGTGGCTTTTCAATGAGTGCTATGTAGAAAAGATTTATAATTTCTCAATTTTACGGAATGCACCGAAAGATTTTGGCGGGCAATTGTTTGGTTCGGCAACGGGACCTATCAGTATTGTCTTTTATAGAAAAAATGCACCAAACAAGAAATCTGATACCATTGTTTATTATGCTCCCAAAACTTATATCAAATCCAATGTTATTGAAGGTGTTAGTATTGATGGGACAGATTTAAAATATCTTCCCCGAGAAGAATGCAAAAATCCGACTTCTAAAATTTGGAAAATTGCAATGTGGGGTGGAAATGGGGATATGAAATTGATTCATAAATTAAATTCTTTAGATAGTCTGGAGCAGTTTATTTCAGATGAAAAATTTGATAGAGGTTCTGGATTGCAATATTTGAATGATTCCACAAAGAACCCTAAAGTAGACACTGAAATTCCTAATAGATATATTGCACCAAAGAATATTAGGAGATATGCGTCATATTCGTTTTCGGACTTAAATTCTGGGCTTTCTCTAAAATCTAAAGAAATATACGCTAAATATTATGATGTGTCAGTAAGCGACATACCTACCATAGATATTTTTAGACGTGTAGGAGCGAAAAAAACTTATTTTGCGCCGCATATTTTAATTAAAGAAGGTCTTTCCAATTGGAAAATTTGTGCTTCCTACGAAAATGAAGATTGCTCTTTCAATAGTAAAGTTTTAGGGGTCAGTCATAGTGATGCTAATTTACTCAAAGGGTTAACTTGTTTAATAAACTCAAAACTTGCCTATTATTATCTTTTTCTTTGTTCGGCATCCATTGGGATTGAAAGAGAGGAAATTAAACCAAACGAAGTTTACAAACTTCCTTTTTCTCTATCTAAAGAGAATTTATATTATTTAGCTGAAATGTATGACAGAATGTGTAGTGAATCTGAAATTCTAAATAACAATTTAAAAGAGCAAGAGAAGCAGATTGATGAATACATATTTAAGTGTTTTAACTTTTCAAAGGACGAGAATCTTATCGTAGATAATTTTGTTGAATTTACTATCCCATTATTAATTAAGAGGTATCAATATGTTCTTGGTCCAACAAACCTTCAGGAAATTCAAGATTATGCTGTGAAAGTATCAAAACATTTGAATGACTTTTTGCAAAATCAGAATCTGTATGCCAATTGTACAATATTTGTAAAAGTGAATCATTTTTCGCCTCTGATGATAACTAAAGTTACATTTGAAGATACTGAAAAAGCAGTCTTAAAATCAATTGTGCCGATTGATGACATACTGAAAGATTTGGATAAGGAATTATGGCAAAAGAAGGCAACAAATATATATTTCAGAAAAAAATTAAATTACAAAACTGGTAACGACATTTTTATTATTCGTCCCAATCAGAAAAGATTCTGGACACAATCAATGGCAATTGAAGATGCTTCGGAATTAATTCTGGAAATTTTAAACGAAGTATAAGTAATGGGATTGAACAAAGTAATAGTTGCCAGCTTCAAGAGAGGTTTCGAAGATAAATGTTTTCAGCTGATAACGGAATCTTATGCAAAAGCTTTAGAAACAAAGGTCATCCAGCTCAATTGGGATGAGAATGATATCACATCGGAACTGCATACACACATAAATCAAAATCCGCTACGATTAAAGTGGAGTATCGTAACGAATGTTGAGCAACATTTACCTAAAAATGATACTAAAAAGGAAAAGGGTTTTGCCGCAAAATCACCTCGTATAGACCTTCGATTGGTAACCATAAATTCCGACCTTGAATATGAATATCATATGGAAGCAAAAAATCTGAAGGAAACTGATTCTGGCCTAAAGCGACGATATATAGATACAGGCATCAACAATTTTGTCTCACATAAATATGAGAATGGTTGCTTACTTGGCTATGTGCTTGAAGGAGATTTGGGTAAAACAGTTGAAGGAGTGAACAAACTTTTGATTAAAGATAAGAGGGCTTCCGAATGTTTAATGCCAATACCACATAATTTGCACAATGCTTATTATGAATCAGAACATATTAACAGCTTTACTCTAAAGCACTTTATGTTAGATTTCACAAACCTTCAGAGCGCTTAAAAAATCATTTTTGTTATTAAATATTATTTTTAAGAATTTCCTGATAATTTCTGTCCCGATGGGAACAACAATTAAGGCACTACAAAGTTTCTATACGGACTTTTGAATTGGTTTGAAAGGTTGACCCTATGAAAAGTTAAAACGGTCCTTTTTCTCTCGGCCCTTTGTTAGTAACCAACCACTTGCCATTTTCTTTTACCAATTTAAAAATCCCAGACTTTCCGTCATAGGAAGTTTTATATTTTATCCAAGCAATATTGCCATCGACCGATTCATCCAAAATCTCTACCTCGATTTCTTTATCAGAATCGGGCAAAATATTTTGAACTGTAATTAAACTGGCATATCCTTCTGATGTGGTATGCTTTTTTAGAGACGATTCATCTTTAGAGAAAAAGCTTTTAGCAACAATTTCTGCGGTTTCTGAAGGGGACATTTTCTTGCTTTCCGAACAGGAAACAAATAAAAGTACGAACGAGGAAATGACTAATTTTTTCATAGCTTTTTTAATTTGGGTTATTTATATATCTATGTGATAATTTTAATTCAATATTCCGTTCGCCATTTTTTTCGTGCAGTGCTAAAATTGCTCTACGGTCATTAGACAGGGAAAACTTTTGCAATACATATACAAAACGTACCGTTTCATTTTCTTTTATTTTGGAAGGCAGATTGTATTTAAATAGTGGTTCTTGATACAAACGTTGTAATGATTTTCTTTTCCCTTTCTGTCTCGTTTCAATCGAGAGTTTTAAGAAATTCAAATCATAATCCAAAGTAGAATTATTCTTAATCTCAATGACAAAATACAGTTCTTTTGTATCAAAAACAATATTCTCAACGCTCAAAACGATACCTTCGGTTCGCTTTTTAATCCTACCTGCACGCTGCTTTCTTTCAAGAAGATAGGAACTGAATTTCTGGTAATAATAATTCCTGTTATCAATACCACTTTCGACAGCAGCAACCGAAATAGAATCATTCATTATCGGTCTTTCATTCCCGATACTTCCTGACTTCGGTATGAAATAATTGAGCTTTGAAAGCTGCTCTTTATATCTTACAATATACGAAAAAATTGAGCCATCTTTATTGATAATCAACAGATTACTTTCTTTTCCAGACTTAGCCTGAAGCAGTCCGAAGTACT
>Ga0314774_1001795_pt1 | contig 13072 bp, 12 predicted proteins | sample MetaGCBIA2018_FD_204515 | JGI IMG/M metagenome (GOLD analysis project Ga0314774, IMG submission 204515) | Cryopeg brine microbial communities from Beaufort Sea near Barrow, Alaska, United States - CBIA 2018 | ecosystem: Environmental > Aquatic > Marine > Coastal | place: USA: Alaska | collected... | reverse complement strand
CCGCTTATCCAGGATAGGATACAAGACCTATCTCATGAGACTTTGAATCACTGGTTAGATTTCCTTACGGGGTCTGAGTGCGTTTGCTGCGCTCAGTAGCCCACTAGGAAATCAACCTGGGATGAGCCGGCTGCTTGAGGTAGGTTCTTGTATCGCTATCCCGATGGCGACATAAGCGACCAGTTCGTTCTTCAAATCCCTAAGCTGCGCTCAGTAGCCCACTAGGAAATCAACCTGGGATGAGCGGCTGCTTGAGGTAGGTTCTTGTATCGCTATCCCGATGGCGACATGAACGACCAGTTCGTTCTTCAAAAATGAGTAGTCTTAATACTTATTGAACAGAGGATTTATGAATGATAGTATTATTCTAGAAGAGTTATTTGTTTTGGCAACATATAATAATAGTTGAAACATTTTTAATCAGTAAAAATGGGTGGAGGGGTTTCATGAATGGATTAGAAATATTGCGAAATAGAATTAATGGACTTGACGGACAAGATTACGGTGCCTATCAATCATTAAAAGGGAAATATGATTATCCGAGTTTTACTCTTTTAATTGACCAAATTCCTAAAGATCCTTATGCACCTCCTCACACGGGGGTTTATCGCGGTAGAGTTTCATTGAAGGATGCTGGAATTACCAGTGACATGATGACTCCTGACATTAGAAAGGTGGCACTTAGAGATTATCTGGCTCGTGTGTTTTATGAAAAATGTTGTCAGATTTCGATCGCCAGGAGAGGTACGGGAAATAGTGGATTGATTACCATTGCAAAGCCAAGTCAAACGATTCTTGACAGAAGTTCCATAATGATTACAGATAACTATGTTGAGGTCAGGTTTTTCATTGGTCTACCTGCTGAAGGGAGAAAAATCAGTTCGAGCATTGCACTAAAAATGATTTTTGAGGAACTACCTAAGATCATTAATGAATCTCTTTACATAAGGAACATTAATGGTGATTCTCTTTATGAACATCTTAAGGTAGCTGAAGATGCGCAGTACCTTCGCGGTTGCTTGAATTCAAGAAACATGATTGGATTCATTGCAAACGGGTCGGTCCTTCCAAGAAAATCGGGCATCGATGAACGGCCGCTTTCTGACGAAAATATAGTGAAATTCAAATCTCCTGAAAGTATGGAAGTTGAGTTTGACCTGCCAAATAGAGGGAAGTTAAAAGGAATGGCCATTAATAGAGGCGTAACGCTCATTGTTGGGGGTGGCTATCACGGGAAGTCGACAGTGTTAAACGCTTTGCAGTTGGGTATATATAATCACATACCAGGTGATGGAAGAGAGTTTTGCATCACGGTAGAAGAAGCTGTAAAAGTATGCGCTTCTTCTGGTCGTTATGTTTCAAATGTTGATATTTCTCCATTTCTGAGTGGTATTCCGCAGCAATTGAATACGACTTCTTTTTCGACTTTGAATGCAAGCGGAAGCACCTCTCAAGCAGCAACTATTGTAGAATCAATTGAAGCTGGCGGGACAGTGCTGTTAATGGATGAAGATACTTGTGCTGCGAATTTTATGATAAGAGATAAAAGAATGCAAGAACTGATACCTAAAAAAGACGAGCCGATCACTTCCTTTGTTGATTGCATAAAGACAATATATACAAGTAGAGGGATTTCGACACTTCTTGTTATGGGAGGTTCTGGCGACTATTTTGACGTGGCTGATCATGTCATTTGGATGAAAGAATTTCTTCCTTATGATGTGACCCCAAAAGCACATCTTGTAGCTACAGATTTTCCGACGGGGAGAACCAAAGAATTATTGAAAGATTTCTCAGAGATATCGAATAGGTTTCCTTTAGGCGATAAGATTAATCCTCTAAACGAATTCGGAAAACTAAGGATTTCATCACCTGACATAAACAAATTAATTTTTGGTGAAAATACAGTTGATTTATCTGACCTTGAACAACTCGTTGAAAGCACCCAAATCAAAGGAATTGGTTTAGCAATTAACTCAGTACTTACTATGATGGATGGCAGTCATACAATGAAAAGTATAATCGAAAACTTATCACAAAATATTTATTCCAAAGGTATTGACATTCTTGACGAAAAACTAACCGGAGATATTACAGGATTTAGGATGATTGATTTGGCTGCCACTCTAAATAGAATGAGAAGTTTAGGAACAAAAACTATAGGAACAAAAACAGTTGGAACAAAAAAAGCTTGATAGAATTCATTTCTTAGGTTTGGTATAAGAAGTCGATCATATCTTCAGTAACCAATGGATGACACAATCTGCGTTTGACAAAACCGCCGTGGCAATCTGAACCACCAGTTATCTGAAGTTTGTGTTGATGGCAAAAATCAACATAATATTTACTATTCTCTTGATTTTTCAAGTACTGGGAATAACATTCAAGGCCTTTAATGCCTAGCTCTCTCCAATAATCCAATTCATTAATATCTAGAAAATCCCCTTTTGTGTAAACAGGTGGGTGAGCCAATATTGTTGTATAACCGAGTGCATTTAAATAGGGTATAACAACTTCGGGGCTTTGGAATTGTTTAGGGTATGAAAAGTCATCTGTTATTCGGAAATAGTCTTTGATGTTACTGATCACGTTGTTGACTAATAAGTAACCATATGCTTTCCATCCTCCTTGTGTAGGGATATAATCATAATTTAAATAACTTTCGACACTGATTTGGTGATGTTTTTTGCTCACAAATTCTATTGTTTTTATATTGTAATCTTCTCTTATTGCTTGATTTTTATTCAATAGTTCAAGTAGCTTTGGATTCGTCTCATCGATGTTATAGGTCAGTATATGATACTCTTTATTGTTGTGTTGTACAGAAATCTCCACGGCTTTAATGTAAGTTAAATCGTTGCGATTCTTTACTAACTGCTGAATTTCTGCAACACTTCCTATTTCGTCGTGATCACTTACTGCGAAGATTTTGATTTCATTTTGATCAATGTTTTCGACGACTTCCTTGGGACTCCAAGAACCATCGGATGCACAGGTATGTATATGTAAATCGACTTTTCTAATCATCATCTTACCTCACTTATTGATGCTATTATGTTATATGTGTAAAACATGATAACGTTTATACCTTGAATATCAATGAAATGTTATTCGTTTATTTCAATTATTAACAGCGTAACGTCAGTTATTTTTTCTATTATTAACAGCGTAACGTCAGTTGTTATTTCTATTATTAAATAGCGTATCGTCAGTTATTATTTTATACATTTTAGCATATTTGTATTTATCTAGCAATTAATGGATTAATAGGATGGTTTTTAAGTATTATAGGAGTTTACCTTGATAAATTCTGAAATCAAAGTATAATGAAACTGATAAATGAAGTGATAAAAACTAGTTGATATAAGAATGGAGATATAATGAATCCAAAATGTCCAAAATGCAGTTCTGAATATGCTTATGAAGATGGTAGCTTATATATATGCCCGGAATGTTTTCATGAGTGGAGTATAGATAGCTCACTTGTTGAAGATGAGAATGCTGTTAAAGATTTTAATGGTAATATATTAAGTGATGGTGATGCAGTTACAGTTATTAAAGATTTAAAAGTAAAAGGAAGTTCCGGTTCGCTGAAGATGGGAACAAAAGTGAAAAGCATTCGTTTAGTTGAAGGTGATCATAACATTGATTGTAAAATAGATGGATTTGGTGCTATGCAGCTAAAATCAGAGTTTGTAAAAAAACTGTAATTAAGAGAGCTCACTACGAATGGTTTGTATGATTATATTCAAAATTCAACTTGGCATTTTCGTAGTAAGATTTTAGCCTTTTAACATTGTGTAACCATAACCAGATCATAAAAGGTATAAATCCAATTAAAAGGAATGTGTAACGACTCATAAGGAAGTAATCATATGCACCATGCAATAGAATTGGAACAACAAGTGCAAGAGCCATGTATCGAGATTTCATGGCTTTTGTTGTGCTGAATTTGCTGATACTGATATAATAACCCATAGATACTCCAAAAAGCATGTGAGCAGGTACGGATAGAAAAGCACGTATGAAAGCAACCGAATAAGAACCGTCAATCACATATAGAATGTTTTCGATCGTTGCAAATCCAAGGCTTACAAAAACACAGTATACAATTCCGTCTAGATATTCATCGAACTCCTTGCTTCTATATACAAATACAATTATAATAGCCCATTTGAATAGTTCTTCACTGAATCCAGCAACAATCAATGCATCATATAAATTAGTTAAGTCTGAATCAAAGTAGCTGAAAATATTAAATGCACCTAAAATGACCTCTAAAATTAGAATGGGTATAACACTGATCATTCCCAAGAAGTATAACAATAATAATAGTTTTATTGGTTCTGGTTCGAAACGGTCTATTTTATAGAAAAATATAAGTAAAATTGTCGCAGGTGCAATAGCAGCAAGTATCAGTGTCATAAAATCTCCTTTGTATTTAGATATATGAAATTTTGATGAATTCGAATGGTTTAATAGGCTAGACTAATCGGATTATAGCCTTAAAAAATTATATCATGTATACTAAATAGGTGCAATTCATTAAAGTAATTTTTAGAAGGGGTTATGATATATTCGGCGTAAATGTTATGAAAACTAGAGAAAATTAATTACTCATTTCATAAATAGTTGTTTTGCTTTATAATAATAGTGTGGTAGAGTTATTTAAATGGAATTAGATATAGAATATAGGAGGATTAATATGAATTTGAAATTTGATTATTCAAATAGTAGTGTTTTGGATCATGAATTACAAGGATTTGAAGCTTTAGTAGAGGCGGCTCATAATACATTACACAATGGAACCGGTCTTGGTAGTGATTATCGTGGATGGATTGATTTACCGGTTGATTATGATAAAAATGAGTTTGAGAAAATTAAACAAGCAGCAAAAGTTATTCAAGAGAAAGCGGATGTACTTGTCGTTGTTGGTATTGGCGGGTCTTATCTTGGCGCTAAAGCTACAATTGAAAGTCTTTCTAATTCTTTTTATAATATGCAATCAAACGAAGATAGAAAAGGACCACAGGTTATTTTTGCAGGACATACAATTAGTGGGACATACTTAAGTCAAATGGTTAAATACTTAGAGGGTAAGGATGTTTGTGTCAATGTTATTTCAAAATCAGGTACAACAACTGAACCGGGTATTTCATTTAGAGTTCTCAAAACATTGTTAGAAGATAAATATGGTAAAGACGAAGCAAAATCAAGAATTTTTGCAACAACAGATAAAGCTCGTGGAGCGCTTCGTGAATTGGCTGATTCAGAAGGGTATACAACATTTGTAATTCCTGATGATGTTGGTGGACGTTTCTCAGTTCTTACTCCAGTTGGATTGCTTCCAATTGCTGCTGCAGGAATCGATATTGATAAGTTAATGGAAGGAGCTGCGGCTGGTAGAACAGAATATTCTAACCCTAAGTTGTCTGAAAACCTGTGTTATCAATATGCTGCAGTTCGTAATTCCCTTTATAACAAAGGAAAAACGACTGAAATATTAGTTGACTATGAACCGGCAATGTTCTTCTTTGCTGAATGGTGGAAGCAATTATTCGGTGAGTCAGAAGGTAAAGATAACAAAGGTATTTTCCCTGCTGCTGTACATAACTCAACGGATCTTCATTCAATGGGCCAATATATTCAAGAAGGTAGACGTAATATATTTGAAACAGTTATTACGATCAATAATCCGACAGATGACGTTATTATCAAAGAAGCGGATGTTAATCTTGATGGATTAAACTACTTAGCCGGAAAAGGCTTTAACTTTGTTAATGAGAAAGCTTTTCAAGGTACTTTACTTGCACATCTTGATGGTGGTGTTCCAAACTTGGTGCTTACATTGGATGCACTTGATGAATTTAACTTTGGTAAACTGATCTATTTCTTTGAAAAAGCTTGTGGAATCAGTGGCTACTTACTTGGAGTCAATCCATTCGACCAACCAGGTGTAGAAGCATACAAAAAGAATATGTTTGCACTTCTAGGCAAACCTGGCTTCGAAGAGCTAAGAAAAGAATTGCTTAAAAAATTAAAGTAGATTATTAGATTATTAGATTATTAGATTATTAGATTAGTAAATCAATAAATGAGTTGCACCATATCAGGGACGGCACTTGAAGAATAGTTCATATTAATATGAGTTATGGCTAAAGTGCCGTCCCTGAACAATAAATGAAAGCAAGAAAAAGATTGCATGTTTAGTCAAACAATTGTATACTATAGTCAATTAACGTGCAAAGGCGTACGTCATTAGGCAATGAGGCCATAAAAACCATAGGATAGTCTATGACTTTTTGTGCGGCCTCTTTTTTGTTTGATAAAATCTTGTTTTTATCAAAAGAATAAGAAAGATCATCTTGTTATAAATTTGTTGGGTGACAGCTTATGATTATTTGCTTGTGATGAAGTTTTGAAAGTTAAATGAAGAACTCAAATAAGGAGTGTTACTATGAAACCGAATGATGTACTATTTTTATTAATTGGCGCGGTTATGATTTTATCCATGCATGCCGGTTTTGCATTTTTAGAAGCTGGGACAGTAAACAAAAAGAATGAAATAAATGCGTTCAACAAAATAATTTTCGACTGGTCAGTAGCCACCGTTGTTTATTTTGTTGTTGGATATCCATTGGCATATGGAGTTAATCTTTATATGGACTTGACTGATTTTGTGATGAACAATGGATATGAACTTGTGAAGTTCTTTTTTCTTGTAGGATTTGCAGCTTGTATTCCTGCAATTATCTCAGGTGGTGTAGCTGGTCGTATGAAGTTTTATGCACAAACCTTTGGAGTTATTGGGTTAACATCGGTTATTTACCCGTTTTTTGAAAGTTTAGTGTGGGGCCGCATATCGTTTATGGGACAAGAAGGTTCAGTATTTCAAACAGTTTTTGGTACCGTTTTCCATGATTTTGCCGGATCAGTCGTTGTTCATTCTATTGGTGGATGGATTGCATTACCTGCAATATTAATTTTAGGTGCAAGAAAAGGTAGATATACGTCTCACTTTGATACTCAACCGAATAATATTTCCCATCTTGTGTTGGGAAGTTGGATTTTAGTTGTTGGTTGGTTTGGATTTAATGTGATGAGTGCTCAAAATCTTGATGGGATATCAGGCTTAGTTGCCATAAACTCATTAATGGCGATGGTTGGTGGGACAATAGCTGGATTATTGGTTTCTAAAAACGATGTTGGATTTACACATAACGGTGCTTTAGCCGGTCTAATAGCAATCTGTGCCGGATCAGATATTGTCCATCCATTTGCAGCCCTAGCTATTGGAGCTATTGCAGCAATGCTGTTTATTGTCATGTTTCATTTTGAAACAGTTGTTTGGAAGATTGATGATGTTCTCGGGGTATGGCCTTTGCATGGAATAAATGGTACATGGGGTGGTATTGCTGCTGGTATTTTTGGACACAAAGCTTTTGGAGCAGTAGGAGAACTGAACTTTTGGGCTCAGTTATCCGGTTCCTTAATAGCTGTTGTATATGCCCTTGTTACCGGATTCGTTCTTTACAAACTCATTGATATAGTTTATGGACTTCGTATGACGGACCATGAACAGCTACTTGGATCAGATATGACGTATCATCGTACTGAAGAAAGAGAATAAATAGGAAGTTTATCATATAAGGATCAGCTAAAAGGCAATGGACTCACATTTGTGAAACCGGATGCTTTTTGGATTTAATAAAAGTTGTAAAAAAAATCTTGCCTTAGAGCCGACTCGAAGGTCTATAATAAAAGTTGGAAAATTTGTTAAGTAGAAAGGATTGTTATGTTATATAAAGAGTATGGAAAAACAGGTAAGAAGGTTTCGGCAGTTGGTTTTGGTGGTATGCGGTTTGATACCACTAAATCCATACAAGAAAATGCAGAGTTAGTTCGTTACGCCAATAGTCAAGGGATCAATTATTTTGATACTGCACCGGGTTATTGCGAGGACCAATCTGAAGATATATTTGGTGAAGCATTTAAGGATATGCCTGGACAATTTTATGTTTCGACAAAAGGTATGCCAACAACATTTGATACGGCTGAGAAGGCAATTGCAGCGGTTAAGAAGTCAATAAAACGAATGGGAATTGAAAAAATAGATTTCTATCATATCTGGTGTATCCGACATTTGGAACATTATGAGCTTGCAATGAAACCAGGTGGACAATATGAAGGATTATTAAAGTGTAAAGAAGAGGGACTTATCGACCATATTGTTCTCTCATCACATCAGACAGGTAATGAAGTGAAACATATTCTTGAAGAAGGTAAGATTGAAGGCGTATTGCTTGGAATTAATATTCTTAACTTTCCTTATCGCTGGGAAGGTGTAACAAAAGCTTTTGATATGGGTTATGGTGTAGTTGCTATGAATCCTTTAGGTGGCGGTGCTATTCCTAGTCATGAAGAAGAGCTTGATTTCTTGACTGAAGGTGATGAAACGGCAACGGAAGCAGCACTTCGATTTGTTATTTCAGCACCTCAGATTTCGATAGCCTTAAATGGTTTCACGAATAAGGAACATATTGATATGGCTTGTAAAATCGCAAATGAAGCGGAGCCTTTTACCGGTGAACAAATTGACGCCATAAAGGCTAAAGTTGGTGCATCGATGAATGAAGCATGCACAGGTTGTGGTTATTGTGATAAATGTCCGGTTGGAATTGCGATACCTAGTTTTATGCAGGTCTATAACGAAAAACATGTGTTTCATAAAACCGATGAACAAATGAAGGACATGATGGAAGGTCAATATGGTTGGCAACTACTAGTAGGTAAAAAAGGTACACATGAAGATTGTATTGAATGTGGTCTTTGCGAAACTGAATGTACACAGCATCTTCCGATCATTGAAAGATTGAAAGAATTTAGTAACTGGTCATAACATAATAAATACCGTCCATATTTAATGGACGGTATTTAGATGTTACGGCGATGTAACTTAGTACCATTTGTTGAAGAGCATTTAAGATAACTTGGAATAGATGCTCTCAATGTTTTCTTCTTTATTTAATAGTCGTTCATAGACATTATGCATGACCTTTTTATCTAGGGTTGCTTGAAAGCCCTTTATACCAAAAAACTCTTTAACAAAATCACTTTTTGGATTATAAATAAGATCTTCTTTCGTACCAACTTGTTCAATCTTTCCTTCGTTTAGCAGCACTATTAATGTTCCGAGTTTAATGGCTTCTTGAATATCATGAGTGACAAATAAAATGGTTTTCTTTAACTTTTTATGAATTTGTATAAGCTCGTCTTGCAGTGCAGTTCTTGCTATTTCATCAACAGCACCAAATGGTTCATCCATAAGAATAATATTAGGATTTGCAGCGAGTGCTCGAGCAACACCAATTCGTTGTTTTTGTCCACCACTTAATTGTCTGGGATAACGGGTTAGATAATCAGTCGATAATCCTACAAGCTTGATAAGTTCAATGGCTCTTTGATGATTCAATGTTTTATCAGTTTTTGTTATATTAAGAACATAATTGATATTATTTTCTATTGATAAATGTGGAAGTAAACCTATTTGCTGGATAACATATCCAATGCCTCGTCGTAGCTTAATGGTGTCCCAATCTTTGATGTTCGTCCCATTGACAATAATATCACCACTGTCTAGAGGAATAAGTTTGTTGACCATTTTAAGTAATGTGGTTTTACCACAACCAGAAGGTCCGAGAATAGTTACAAACTCACCTTCCGGTATAGATAAACTAATATCGTTAAGAACAGCTACCTTTGAATCATATGATTTAGTTATATTTTTGAATTCAATACAACTCATTATTTGAGTCCTTTCTCCTCTAAGAAGTTTAATGCTACTTCTTTTGGATCCATTTTTTCGACTTCAACTAAATAGTTAAGATTAGTCATTTCATCATTGCTGATTTGATCATCTAACATTGCTAAAACCTTTTCAAGTTCAGGATATTTATCAAGAGTTTCTTGACGGATTAAAGTTGCACAATAGTATGATGGGAAAAAGTTCTTATCATCTTCCAGTACTGTTAAACCAAATTCTTTAAGGCGTCCATCTGTAGAAAAAATATTGATGGCATCAACTTCATCAGAACCAATCGCTTCATACTTAAGTCCGATGTCTAATTCGGTTTTCTTGCCAAAGTCAAAGCCGTAAGTTGATTCAAGGCCGGGATAACCATCAGCTCTTTCATAAAAGTCGTATTCGGCTCCGAGATTTAAATCTGCACTTACAGCAGCTAAATCCGAATAAGAACTAAGGCCTAATTCATCAGCCAATTCAGCTTTTACAGCAAGTCCATATGTATCATTAAACCCATAAAGATTAGACCAAACAATACCATATTCAGTTTTGTACAACTCTTTTACAGATTGAAATAACTCCATTGGGTCGTTAATCAATTCTTGCTCAAGAACAAACAACCAACCAGTTCCTGTATATTCAGGGTAAATGTCAATTTCACCATTAAGCATACCTGGATGAATGTTAGAAGTACCACCTCCAATGCCAAGTTTTTGTTCGACACTGATATCAGTATTGTTTTCGATAAGATAAGTTAACATCTCAACAATAATATATTGTTCTGTCATAGGTTTGCTGGCAATAACTACTTTTTTCTCTTCTTTACTGCAGCCCATACTAAACATGAATACACCAACTAATAGTAATGCTAAGAATGATTTTTTCATAATGACTCCCTTCATTGTTCACATAGTGTAATGCTTCTAAGATTTCTTGATTCCTAAAATTCTGAATCTCATGCGGTTTTCAATTACTTCCATAACAAGGTCCGTCAAGATGGCAAGCGTAGCAACAAGCAAACTACCTGCGATAGTCATTTCAGGAAAATTCGTTGTTATACCACGCCAAATTGCAACACCTAAACCCCCTGCACCAATAAATGAGGCGATTCCGCAGAGAGAGATTGTCATAATTACCATGGTTCTAAATCCAGCGAAGATGACAGGCAGTGCCAAAGGCAATTGGACTTTCAATAAAAGTTGAATGTCAGTACTACCCATACCAACAGCTGATTCAATCACCTGATCATCGACTTCATTAATCCCTACATAAGTATTTCGTATAACAGGTAAAACACCATAAATAACAAGCGCTATGATTGCACTTTTATTACCTATACCAGTAAAGATAACTAGAAAACCAAATAATGCAATGGATGGAATAGTGTACAAAAAATTAGTGACAGCTAATATAACCGCTGCAAAAGTTTTATTCCTAGTCATATATATCCCTAAACCAAGTCCGATGATTGTAATGAAGAATATCGAAATGATTGTTAAAGATATATGTTGCAACAAAAGCTCAAAAAAGAAATCCCATCGATCAACATATAAATTAAATAAATCAGTAATAAGATTCATCAGTACCTTACCTTTCTTACTCAAAAAAGCAAATGCAATAATGCTCTTTGAATCTATTTCTATTATATCACTTACATTAATGATATGCGCGAATAATTATTAGTAAACATTCCTTATTGAATGATATTGGAGTTTTCTATAAAGTCATGGTTCCGCGGTGATCTAACATATAATTAACTTCTAGAATATTGTATCTGCTTTTTTCTATACAAAAGCGAATAACTAAATCAAGAGTGTCACGATCATTAAGAGCATAACCAGCTGCCTTTAATAGCTTTGAGGCGTCATTGAGACTCAGTTCCAGTGAAATTGCAAGGGCTAATACTGTTTGTTTTTTAGGGTGATAATTTTTGTTGGACCTGATTTTTGAAAACAAACGTCGATCTATATTTGCATGCTTATATACTTCGGTATCAGGTATTTTCTTCTGATCGATAAACATAAATAAAATTTCATTAAAAGAAGATTGTTTGTTCAAGGAGATAAAGTCATCAATGTCTTGATGACCAACAGACTCGCTGGATTTTTGGGAAGAGTCGACAGCCATATCATCTCTTGATAAAGATGGGTTTTCATAATAATCATTGAAATAAGTAGACTCTTGAACATGAAGGGTTTTTGTCTTTTTAAATGATGGCGATAATTTATCGTTTAGTGATTGGTATTTTTTAATATAGGCATCTAATTCTTTTAGTGTTAATATACTTACCATAATTAATCTCCTCTTTAGTTGACCAAATCATTGTTCTGTTCAATATAAAAATGTCGCTTTTAAGGCGACCAATCCGACATCTCTTTTTGATATGATTATATCATAACAATATGGTTAATGAATAGTTCAATAAGAAAGCAAAAGATGTTCATATTCATTAAGGAAATGTATTTTAAAAAAAGCAATAGACTTGAAAGGATGATATTATGAATAACAATTTAACAGAGACCTTATTTTTATTAGACAGAAGCGGTTCCATGTCAGGGCTCGAAAATGAAACCATTAGAGGGTTTAACTCATTTATAGAAAACCAAAGAAGGTTTAGCGGTGAAACTAAAGTGAGTTGCATCCTATTTGATGATGTTTATGAAATGTTATGGAGTAACAAAGATATCAAGAATGTCTGTTTAACAGGAGAAGAATATTTTGTAAGGGGAAGCACAGCATTGCTAGACGCGATTGGAAAAACAATTGTTGATACAGGTAATCGCCTTGCTAATACGAGTGAAGTAATTCGCCCATCAAAAGTCATTATGGTTATTACAACGGATGGTATGGAAAATGCGAGCAGTGAGTTTACCTATTCCAAGATTAAAGAAATGATCAAACATCAGGAAAAGAATTACAACTGGGAGTTTATATTCCTTGGTGCAAATATAAACGTAGAGAAAGAGACCATGAAATTAGGGATACACAAAAGAAACGCTTATGCATTTGATACAACAAAAGAAGGTGTTGCTGATATGTATACTCGTGTATGTGAATCGGTTTCTGAACTGAGATATGTGGATGATACAAAAGCTTAGTCAGTTCCTAAAAAGTAAATGGGAGTTTAGTTGGGACATCAAACTCTTTACCACTGTCACAAACTCTCTTCGGCTTATATCGCCATAAGGATAGATTCTCAGGTACTACAACGTAGGCCGCTCATCCCAGACCAATTTTCTAGTGAGCCACGAAACGCAGCAAACGCGTCTC
>Ga0314774_1001792_pt1 | contig 13088 bp, 10 predicted proteins | sample MetaGCBIA2018_FD_204515 | JGI IMG/M metagenome (GOLD analysis project Ga0314774, IMG submission 204515) | Cryopeg brine microbial communities from Beaufort Sea near Barrow, Alaska, United States - CBIA 2018 | ecosystem: Environmental > Aquatic > Marine > Coastal | place: USA: Alaska | collected... | reverse complement strand
AAAACTCGTCGGTAAATAATTCCTCTTTTTTCATGTCTGTATAAAATTTAAAATTAAACAAAAATAGCTTGGGTGATCACCCAAGCTATTTTTTTAACTTACACAGATTTTGAGATACTGCTCTTTTAAATAAGCTAATTAATCTACTATCCTTTTTTTCTTTTCAAAATCTTTTTAAGTAATGATTTAGGCGCTTCTTCGCTACCATATCCGTTGGCGTATTTCCCGTAATTATAGCCATAACCATAATGGTTGCCATATCCACCATGGCTTAATTTCATAGTGAAATCATTGAGCACTATACTAATATTTGCAACTTCTTCTTTAATATATTTTTCGTTAATCATTTTAAGCATTCCTTTTTGAGAATACGTTTGTCTGACAATATAAAGCGTAGAATCAGCATATTTCAATAGCTCAACTGCGTCACTCACCAATCCAATTGGCGGTGTGTCTAGAATAATATAATCGTAATTTTCTTTTAAACTGCCAATCAATTCATCTGTTGCCGAACCAATCAGTAATTCTGAAGGATTTGGAGGTACAGGACCAGCAATAATAACATCCAAATTGGTAATTTTAGTTTTTTGGATAATCGAATCAATATTTTCTTCTCCTATTAAATAGTTAACAACTCCTTTTTCATTGGAAAGATCAAAATCATCAAATATTTTTGGTTTGCGTAAATCCAGTCCAACCAAAATTGTTTTTTTTCCACCCAATGCAAAAACCGTCGCCATATTAATGGAAACGAATGTTTTGCCTTCTCCGCTAACTGATGACGTAACCATAATGGTTTTACATTTGTCTTTGGTGCTTCTGGTAAATAAAAATTGAATATTTGAACGCAATGCCCTAAATGATTCGGCCACACCCGATTTTGGCTTGGTGAAAACCGCTAAATTACTGTCGTCACCATTGTTCCCCACAACTCCTAAAATGGGTATTGGCGAAATTTTTTCAATGTCTTCAACAGAATGAATTCTGGTATCCAAAACTTCTTTCGCAATAATTACAAAAAGCGGAAAAACAGTTCCCAAAAGTAAAGCAATCATATAATTAAACTGCATTCTTGGCAAGATTGATCCTTGCCCTGTATCTTTTGCAGTGTCCAAAACAGAAATGTCCGATACGCTTGCTGCGATCGCAATATCTGCTTCATAACGCTTCTGCATCAGAAAAACATAATTGGATTCGGTTAAACTGTATTTTCTTTGAAAATTTAATAATTTTTGTTCTTTCTTCGGAAGTTTGTCTAACTCGTAGTTATAGGTATTTAATCGATTTTTGCTATTATTCAGTGTGATTTTAGTTTGATTCCTTAAGGAGGAAAGATTTTCTAACAATACCTTTCTTGTGATTTCAACTTCCTGATTTACAGCAATTAATGAAGGGTGATTTACTGTAACCTCTTTTGATAATTTTTCCTTTTTAATGGAAAGTTCCGTTAATTTCCCCACCATTCCGGAAATAGAGCCATCTTCAATATTTATAATTGCAGGAGCCGGAATATTGGTAAAATTTGTATGGGTTTTTATGTAATTTTCCAAATTATTGAAATACACAATTCTATCTCCCAATTGCTCTTGCATTTTATCTAAACTAACTGTTTGCGAATATATTTCCCCCCCTTCAGCCGACAATTGATATATTGAATTTTCCTGTTTAAATTTTCCAATATTGTCTTCAATTAATTTTAAACTGTCTGAGGTATTTCTAAATTGCGCATCAATAAATTCCTTTGTACTTCTGGCATAATTTGTTTTTTCATTCAGTTCATGTTCTGCCAAAACTTTAACAGTTTCATTTAAATAATCAACAATTCTATTTTTGTTGGGCCCCGTTAATGACAATTCTATTAAAGAGGTTCCGGTAAGTCCTGTTGCTCTTACATTCTGATATTGGCCAGCTACTTGCTGAATGGATTTCAACTGAACATAAAATGATTGTCCCTTTAGGTCTTTTTCACCTTTTATAAGTGAAACTTGGGCTTTTAAAAATGGAAGGTTTATATATTCATCAATTAGAAATATTTTTGAAAAACGAATTTTATTGTCTTCAAAATCATTTAACGATTCGTCTTTATAGTTCATTAATTTATAAGCCCCATCCTCATTAAAATCAACCGAAAGCTCAAAACTTTCATTGTCAATAAAATCAATTTTAATTAAAGTGTTAAGCAGTTGGTATTGGTTAGGCTGCAATTTTATGGTAAATGGTGTTTCACCATAAGCGTCTTCTTTTCTGAAACGCCCTTCTTTTAAATAATCAACATAATAATTGAGTCGGCTTATTACTTTTTCATTATGGGATCTGGAAGTTAATGCTTTTCTGATGGATTCAACCCTATCGCTTACGCCACCCCAGTTAAAAGCAATATTGGTTCCTGATGAAAAAAGCGGATTTTGTTTTTCGTTTACAGCAATGGTTGTTTTTAGCCCATATATTTTTTGGGAGGATATATTGAAATAATACGCAATTGCCATTGCAATAGCAATTGCGGCCACAAACCATTTCCAATTTGCTAAAATTCGAAATAAATAATCTTTAATGTTTGAGATTTGCTCACTTGGATTTTCAATAAATTTGAATTTATTATCCATAAAATATTATAAATTTTTAACTAGTAAAACAGAGGTTATTAAAAATGACAATACTGAAACAACTGTTGTGAATGCCTGTAATCCTGTAGTTCCAATTCCCCAAGATTTTTGTTTTAACGGAGCCACATATATGATATCATTAGGTTGAATATAGAAATACTCCGATTCAAAAACGGACATTTCATTCATGTTTATTTTGTATTTTTTTACTCCGTTGGGCGTTTTTCTTATAATCAGCACGTTTTCACGGTCGCCAAAAGTGGAAATTTCACCAGAATTGGCAATGGCATCAATGATAGAAACTTGGTTTTGCGCTAAATTTTTTGTACCGGGGGACCCCACTTCTCCAGTGACAATAAAATTGATGCCACCTAATTTAACTGTCACAAAAACAGTTTCCGGATTCTTTAAAAATTTACCCAATTCAATTTCAATTTTTTCTCTGGTTTCATTTTCTGTAAAACCCAAAACATATATTTCTCCAATGTAAGGAATTCTTATATTTCCGTGGTTATCAATTGTATATCCTGAATAATAAAGTCCGCCCGCACCACCGCCTGAAGCGTTAGTCTTAAAAAGTGTTACGAGTTCTTGTTTTTCGGCTTTAATGTCAATGTATAAGATATCGTTTACCTGCAAACGATAAGGCTCATTATTTAACTTATAAATTTCCGATTTACTTACTGGCTCACCTTGGAAGGAGGTCACTTGTTTGGTTGAAATACAAGATGATAGCAGACTTAAAACTGCAACATATAATAAAAAATTCTTCATAAAAATTTAATCAGGCTATGACAAATATAATTTTAAATAGCGTATTAAAATAATTTTTCAACTATTTTCGCATTAAAATCGACTTGTCATGGAATGGTTTAAAATTAGGTCATTTATCACTTATTTACTTACATCAACAAATCGGCACGGCATACACTCCCCTTTTGTTTATCATTTAGTGACCAGATGTTTTAACATCAAAACAAATCCATCTAAAATGATTGCGGTTAACAAGATTAGAAAATCATTGTATTCCAATCATAAAAGCATCACAATAACTGATTATGGCAAGGGTTCTTCTGTTTTTAAAAATAACGAACGTAAAGTGTCTGATATCGCAAAAATAGCAGGAATCTCCAAAAAAAGATCAGCGCTCTTGATTGGAATTATTGACTATTTTAATCCTGTAAACATCTTAGAAATCGGGACTTCAGTTGGATTGGGAACTTCAGTTTTAAGTATTGGAAACCCTGAAGCTGCTATTGTTACCCTTGAAGGTTGTGAAAACACGGCTCAAGTTGCAAAAAAATTATTCAAAGCAAATCATTTAGATAATATTCAATTGGTTGTTGGGAATTTCAATGATACCCTATCCCCTGTTGCAAAAGGCAAACAATTCGATTTAATTTATTTTGACGGAAATCACCAAAAAAACGCCACACTTCAATACTTCAATCAATGCCTTGAAACTGTGCATAATGATTCGATATTTATTTTTGACGACATCAATTGGTCTCCAGAAATGCAACTGGCCTGGGAGGAAATAAAAAATCATTCCAAAGTCACCATGACCATAAATACATTTTATTGGGGAATTGTGTTTTTCAGGAGGGAACAAGAAAAGCAACATTTTACTATTCGGGTTTAATTATTGAAAAAAAGTACTTAAAGTGCCTAAAACTTGGAGTACTTAGCGTTAAAAAAAAATTATTATTAAGTAAAACAGTCTCAAGTATCTTAAAAAAAATAAAACGTTTTTGAAAAAAAAATTAACAAAACGCATCGTCTGAATCAGTTGTTAAGCTAAAAACCGATTAACTTTAGGCATTTTAGGCACTCCAAACTTTAGACACTTATTTAACAAGCTCCTATATATCATGTAAAAATTAGTTAATTTGCAGTATGAAAATTTATACAAAAACCGGAGATAAAGGCAAAACTTCTCTTTTTGGGGGAACAAGGGTGCCAAAATATGATTTAAGGATAGAAGCCTACGGTACCGTAGATGAGCTAAATTCGTACATTGGTTTAATTCGTGATCAAAAAATTGATTCGCATACCACTGAAATTCTGTTAAAAATTCAAAACGAATTATTTACTTTAGGGTCCATGTTGGCAACGCCTCCAGAAAAAGAAATCTTAAAAAGCGGAAAAGAACGCTTAAATATTCCAAAAATCACAGAGGAATCCATTGAACTTTTAGAAAACGAGATTGATCAGATGAACGAATCTTTACCGCCTATGTCGCATTTTATTTTGCCTGGCGGTCATACAACGGTGTCATTTTGTCATATTACACGCTGCATTTGTAGAAGAGCAGAGCGAATAGCCACCTTATTAAGTGACGAAAGCACCATAAATTCAAATATTTTGGTGTATTTAAATCGACTTTCCGACTATCTATTTGTGCTGGCACGAAAGTTGACAATTGATAATCAAGCTCAAGAAATCCCTTGGATTCCTGAGAAAATAAAATAAGTTCTTTTTTATTTTGAAATAAAGAGAAAAATAGCTTGCCTAATTAAGTAAAAAAATTATTTTTGCAAAAAATATAATACGGATAAGTTATGTATTGGACACTTGAATTAGCATCATATTTAGCGGATGCACCTTGGCCTGCAACAAAGGATGAATTGATTGACTATGCAATTAGAACAGGCGCTCCTTTAGAAGTTGTGGAAAATCTTCAAGACATTGAAGATGAGGAAGAAAATTTCGAATCAATTATCGAAATTTGGCCAGATTATCCTACAGAAGAAGATTATCTTTGGAATGAGGATGAATATTAAAAACACCAAACAAAAAAAAGTCTCTATCGAGACTTTTTTTTGTTTATCAATTATAATTTAAGATAGTTTTAAAACTATTTAACATTTAAAAAATTAACTTTACCAGCTATTAAATATCAATATAAATTACTGTAATTTTACACGTAATTATTTAAAAATTTGACACCTTAAATATGAGTATCATAAATTCAGTCCTTAAAGTTTTTGTTGGAGATAAAAAAAAGAGAGATTTGGCATTACTTCAGCCAATTGTTGCCAAAGTTAATGCTTTTGAAAACGAAATAACAAATTTAACAAATGATCAATTACGTGAAAAAACGGCTTACTTTAAGCAAAAAATAGCAGAATCAACATTTGATATTTCTTCAAGAATTGATGCATTAAAAGCAGAAATAACCGACGCCAACATTGACCGGAAAGAAGAAATTTATGCTGAAATTGATGGTTTGGAAGACGATTTATATCACACTTCAGAAAAAACATTAGACGAAATTATGCCTGAAGCATTTGCAGTTGTTAAAGAAACAGCAAAACGCTTCAAACAAAATAAAACCATTACTGTTACGGCAACGCCTTTTGATAGGGAACTTTCCGCAACACGTGAGAATATTGCCCTTGAAAATGAAAAGGCCATTTGGAACAATGTTTGGGATGCCCAAGGAAAAGAAGTCACTTGGGATATGATTCCTTACGACGTCCAACTTATTGGAGGCTCTGTTTTGCATCAGGGTAAAATTGCCGAAATGATGACTGGTGAAGGTAAAACATTGGTTTCAACCCTCCCAATTTACTTAAATGCACTTACAGGAAAAGGCGTGCATTTGGTAACCGTAAATGATTATTTGGCAAAACGTGATGCTGCCTGGATGGGTCCGATTTTTGAATTCCATGGATTAAGAATAGATTGTATCGATCACCATGAACCAAATTCTGATGCGCGAAGGAAAGCATACAATGCAGATATTACTTATGGTACAAATAACGAATTTGGTTTTGATTATTTGCGTGATAATATGGCACATTCTCCGAACGATTTGGTGCAACGACCACCCAATTTTGCCATTGTGGATGAGGTCGATTCCGTTTTAATTGATGATGCACGTACTCCTTTAATTATTTCAGGGGCAACAGCGAATGCAGACCGTCACGAATTTAACGAGTTAAAACCTGGTGTAGACAGAATTGTTTCTACCCAACGAAATTATTTAACTGCTGTTTTGGCCGATGCAAAAAAATTATTGGCTGAAGGCAATACCAAAGAAGGTGGCTTTTTATTGCTTCGTGTTTTTAGAGGTTTGCCAAAAAGCAAAGCTTTAATTAAATTTTTAAGTCAGGAAGGCATCAAACTACTCTTGCAAAAAACGGAAAATCATTATATGCAGGACAACAATCGTGAAATGCCTAAAATTGATGAAGCGTTGTATTTTGTTATCGATGAAAAAAACAACTCCATTGAGCTAACCGATAAAGGAATTACCTATTTATCGGGTGATGACGGTGATGAAGACTTCTTCATCTTACCCGATTTAAGCACTGAAATTGGAAAATTGGAACGTGAAAACGACAGTCCGGAAGTCTTAACGGAGAAAAAAGAAGAATTGTATCGTGATTTCAGTATTAAAAGCGAACGAATTCATACTATGAATCAACTGCTAAAAGCATACACCTTATTTGAAAAAGATATTGAGTATGTAATTCTGGAAGATAAAATTAAAATAGTTGATGAACAAACCGGGCGTATTATGGAAGGTCGCCGTTATTCAGACGGATTACATCAGGCTATTGAAGCAAAAGAGAACGTAAAAATTGAAGCTGCCACACAAACATACGCAACAGTGACGCTTCAAAATTACTTTAGAATGTACCGAAAACTTTCCGGTATGACTGGAACTGCCGTTACGGAAGCCGGGGAATTCCTGGAAATTTATAAATTGGATGTTATTGAAATCCCACCAAACAGGGTATTGATTCGTGATGATCGAGACGATTTGGTTTTTAAAACCAAACGCGAAAAATACAATGCTGTTATTGATGAAATTGTAAACTTGGTGAATTTAGGCAGACCTGTGCTGCTGGGAACCACTTCTGTAGAAATTTCCGAATTGTTAAGCCGAATGTTGACCATCAGAAAAATAAAACACAATGTATTAAACGCCAAACTGCACAAAAGGGAAGCGGACATTGTTGCTGAAGCAGGAAACTCAGGTATCGTAACCATTGCAACCAATATGGCCGGTCGTGGAACGGATATAAAACTTTCTGAAGAAGTTAAAAAAGCGGGAGGTTTGGCCATTGTGGGTACAGAACGACATGATTCACGTCGTGTCGACCGTCAGTTAAGAGGTCGAGCCGGTCGTCAGGGAGATCCGGGTTCTTCTCAATTTTATGTATCATTGGAAGACAATTTAATGAGATTGTTCGGTTCTGAACGTATTGCGAAAATGATGGACAAGATGGGACTTCAAGAAGGTGAAGTGATTCAACACTCCATGATATCCAAATCCATTGAACGTGCGCAAAGCAAAGTGGAGGAAAATAACTTTGGGGTTCGTAAACGATTGTTGGAATATGATGACGTCATGAATTCTCAAAGAGAAGTCATATACAAACGCCGTCGCCACGCATTATATGGAGACAGATTGCAAGTTGACATTGTAAATATGGTTTATGACACCTGCAACATGCTGGTTAGAGAAAATAAACACACAAATGATTATCAGAATTTCGAATTTGAATTGATTCGTTTTTCTTCCACAACTTCTCCTTTCAACGAAGAAGAATTTAAATCGCAAACGGAAGAACAACTTACAGATCAACTTTTTGATGTGGTATACAAACATTACACAGAAAAATTAGAAAGAAATGCAAAAGCTGCATTTCCGGTAATTAAGGATGTTTATGAAAATCATGGAGAAAAATACGAACGAATTGTAGTTCCTTTTACCGATGGCGTAAAAGAATTAAAAGTAATCACCAATTTAAAAACGGCTTATGAAACTGGCGGAAAAGAGTTGGTGACCGATTTTGAAAAAAACATCACGCTTGCCATTATCGATGACACCTGGAAAGATCATTTACGACAAATGGATGAGTTAAAACAATCGGTTCAAAATGCGACTTATGAGCAAAAAGACCCGCTTTTAATTTACAAATTCGAATCGTTTGAACTTTTTAACGAGATGCTTGATTCCGTAAATAAAGAAGTCTTATCGTTTTTATTTAAAGGTGAATTACCTTCTCAAGACGCTACTCGTGTTTTACCGGCAAGAGAACAACAACGCGAAAAAGTTCAATTGAGCAAGGAAGAATATAACAGTTCCGCTCCAAATCAGCAAACCAATCAAACGCAACAGCAACAAGCAGTTGAAACCATTGTACGCACTGAGCGAAAAATTGGCCGAAATGAACAAGTAACCATAAAACATGTCCTGTCTGGCGAAAACAAATCGGTAAAATACAAACAGGCAATTCCTTTAATTCAAAAAGGCGATTGGGTGTTGGTTGAGGAATGATAAAATATCAAGAATAAAAAAAGCTGTCCGAAATGAATTTTGGACAGCTTTTTTTGTTTTAATAATGGTTTCAAAATAACCTTATTGATTTCCTTTTAAATTTCGGGGTATTTATAACAAATAAAACACACTACCTAACCCTCTCCTTTAGATTAGCATAATAGAATTTAAAGAAAAAAAGATAAACAAGATGGTTATGAAATTTCTTTTTTTGCTACTTTTTTTAGTCATAGAATACTAGAGGAACCAGCTAGCGCGCAGAAATTGTTGTCAGTAATCCTAACACCTATAGACTCCTGTTTTACACACCCCTAGCCCCCTCTGAAGAGGGGGATTTGACACTTTTAACTTCTAATATTTAACTTTTAATATCTAAATTTTAATCAACTATAGATTCTCCATTTAAATTGGTGGTAAGCACTTCACTCATATAATCCAAATAGGGTCGCATTGCCTTAAACGAAGAAACAACTTCAGTTAAAAAGTTTGGCGACAAGACTTCTTCATCTGTAAATGAGCGTGTCACAATAAATTGCTTAAGTCTTATAAAATCTATATTTGGGTGATTTTTATCAAACCCTCTCGGGGCAGTTTTAACGGCACTACCCTGTAATGTTCCAAAATGCTTCTTAAAATCAGGCGCATTTACAATCGCTCTAATTTCAGAGGCGTCTGTTTCGAATTCTTTTCTTATGCGAGCCAAATCTTCTTTATTTGGTTCCCAAAATCCGCCCGCTAAAAAACTTTCTCCCGGACTTATATGCAGATAATATCCGCCACGTAATTTGTCCGTTGCCCGTGTAAATTGTCCGCCAAAATGCGATTTAAAGGGTGTTTTATCTGGTGAAAAACGAACATCTCGATAAATCCTGAATATTTTTACATTTTCAATATGATCAGAAACTTTTAAATGTTCCATAACCGAATTGTAAAATTTTTTGACTTTCTTTTGTTCAATGTCAAACGTTGATTTATGATCGCTGAACCACTCGCGATTGTTATTTTGTTTGAGTTCTTTTAAAAAGTCTAAGGTCGATTTTGAAATTGATTTCATTTTTATTTTTGTATTGAGTATTAAGAATTGGCTCATTGGCTAATTAACTCATTGGTTTTAGTTCTTTTGAAAAAACATTTTAACTTTTAACTTCTAACTTTTCTAATGTCTTCCTTCCAAAACCTTTACAATATCCTGCAAAGTAAATCCTTTTGCCTGCAACAAAATCAAATAATGAAAAAGTAAATCCGCTCCTTCATTTAAAAATAAATCGTCATTATTATCTTTCGCCTCAATCACAATTTCAACAGCTTCTTCCCCAACTTTTTGGGCTATTTTATTGATTCCCTTTTCAAATAGAGAAGCCACATAACTATTTTCGGAATTGCCTGCTTCTCTCCTGCTTTTAATCACTTCTTCCAGTTGCGACAAAAAACCATAAGACGGATCATTGGTTTCTCCCCAACAAGTATCCGTTCCTTTATGGCAGGTTGGACCTGCGGGATTTACCTGAATTAACAAAGTATCCTGATCACAATCGTTTTGAATGGAAACCACACTTAAAAAATTGCCGCTTTCCTCACCCTTTGTCCATAACCTGTTTTTGGTTCTGCTAAAAAAAGTCACTTTTCCAGATTCAACAGTTTTGTCAAAAGCTTCCTGATTCATATAACCAAGCATCAAAACATTTTTTGTGGTTTTGTCCTGAATGATTGCAGGAACCAATCCGTCATTATTTTTGTTGAAATTTATTTTCATAATTTTATTTAATATTATTACATTAAGTAATCGTTATTCTGAACTTGTTTCAGAATCTTATCAATCAGTGGTTCAATTAATATGAGAACCTGAAACAAGTTCAGGTTGACGTTGTTGATTATAATCTTACCGGTATATTGTTATTTTTTAATTCGTTTTTTAAATCTATAATTTCAATTTCTTTAAAATGAAACACACTCGCAGCCAAAGCTGCATCAGCCTTTCCAATGGCAAAAGCATCGACAAAATGTTGCATATTTCCTGCACCACCAGAAGCGATGATTGGAATATTCACTAATTTACCTAACTTGGCTAAGGCCTCATTGGAAAATCCGTTTTTTGTACCGTCGTGATCCATTGAAGTAAACAGAATCTCTCCTGCGCCGCGTTCCTCAACTTCTTTCGCCCAATCAAATAATTTAATGGGTGTAGGAACTTTTCCACCCACCAAATGCACGATCCATTCACCGGCAATTTGTTTTGCATCAATGGCGACAACGATGCACTGACTTCCAAATTTTGATGCCAAATCGTTAATTAATTGGGGATTTTTAACTGCCGAAGAATTGATGGAAACTTTATCCGCGCCAGAATTCAACAATATTTCAACGTCTTCAACCGAAGAAATTCCACCGCCGACCGTAAAAGGTATGTTTATTGTTGAAGCGACGTGCATCACCAACTCAACCAATGTTTTTCGCTTTTCTTCAGTGGCCGATATATCTAAAAACACCAATTCATCGGCGCCGTTATTCGCATAAATTTCTGCCAATTCCACTGGATCTCCGGCATCACGCAAATCTACAAAATTAACGCCTTTTACGGTTCTGCCGTTTTTAATGTCCAAACATGGTATGATTCTTTTTGTTAACATCTATTTAAAGTTAAATATTAGAAGTACAATATTAAAAGTATTATTTATTTTTCATAACAAAATCAGTTATTTCATGACTAAAATATTAAAAGTTAGAAGTACAATATTAAAAGTATTATTTATTTTTCATAACAAAATCAGCTATTTCATAACTAAAATATTAAAAGTATTCAAAATCTTGTTTTACTTCGTACTTCTAATATTTAATATCTAATATCCTGTTTTACTTCATACTCCTAATATCTAACTTTAGATTAATTATTAATGATGAAATTTTCCAACTCCTTCATACTAATTTTGTGCTCATAAATTGCTTTTCCAATAATGGTACCTTCACAACCCATTTCAGCCAATTTAGGCAATTCATCAAAAGTTGAAATTCCTCCGGAAGCGATGAGTTTGATGCCACTCGCTTTAGCCAAAATCTTGGCGTATAAATCAAAACTTGGGCCTTCAAGCATGCCGTCTTTTGAAATATCAGTACAAATTACATATTTGACACCTTCTTTTAAATAATTTTGAATAAAGGGAATCAAATCTTCTTCCGAAGATTCTAACCAACCGCCAACCGCTATTTTCTCATTCAACGCATCTGCCCCCAAAATAATTTTATCCGAACCATATTTTTGCACCCAAGTTTTAAAAACTTCCTGGTTTTTAACTGCAATGCTTCCTCCGGTAATCTGATGGGCGCCACTTTCAAACGCGATTCGCAAATCAGCATCCGATTTTAATCCACCCCCAAAATCGATTTTCAATGTTGTTTTTGAAGCTATTTGTTCCAGAATTTTGTGATTTACAATTTTACTCGATTTTGCGCCATCTAAATCCACCAAATGCAAATATTCGATTCCGTGAGACTCAAACATTTTAGCAACCTCAAGCGGATTTTCATTGTATATTTTTTGTGTACTGTAATCTCCTTTTGAAAGACGTACACATTTTCCGTTTATGATATCAATTGCAGGAACTATTCTCATTTTTTTATATATTAAAAGTTAGATATTAGAAGTTAAAAGTAAAGAACTTGAACTTCTGATTAATTGCTTTGCAAAAGCATTTTACTCTCGAGAATTTGGCAGCTTTTTGCGAAATTTCCAACAATCAATGGCAAATACTTTAGTTCTGCTTAATATTTCATTTTTCATAACAATTACTTCTAATATTTAACTTTTAATATTTAATATCTAATATCTTATTTTTTAATGTTCCGCTTAGCCGTATTTATTGAGGCCACTAACAATTTTTTTCCTTCATTTTTTAAAATTTGAATTTCATCAAAACTATCAGGGCTAACATCTTCAAATATTTCAAGCCAATAAACACTTTCATCCACTTCTTCCTCGACAATTTTCAATTTATTTATAAAATCCAATGTGGATTTGGCTCTTTGCGATGCTCTATAATTAGCGCCAACAGAACTTGAACTTCTTATTAATTGATTTACAAAAGCATTGTACTCTCGAGAATTTGGCACCTTTTTGCAAAATTTCCAACAATCAATGGCAAATACTTTAGTTCTGCTTAATATTTCATTTTTCATAACAATTACTTCTAATATTT
>Ga0314774_1001791_pt1 | contig 13089 bp, 13 predicted proteins | sample MetaGCBIA2018_FD_204515 | JGI IMG/M metagenome (GOLD analysis project Ga0314774, IMG submission 204515) | Cryopeg brine microbial communities from Beaufort Sea near Barrow, Alaska, United States - CBIA 2018 | ecosystem: Environmental > Aquatic > Marine > Coastal | place: USA: Alaska | collected... | reverse complement strand
AGCCTTGAACTACAAATTCTATCCCTTCGTAAAACGAAAATCTGTAGTACACAGTTCGGAACTCAAAAAAAATAAAAACCCCATTTCACAGAACTTATCGCCCGGTTAACTGCAAAGTGGGTTAAGCGTTTTTTTATAATGATTACAGATAAGGCACATGTTTTCTTGTTTCTGGTGATGCCCAGATCAAAGTTGTAAAAGTGAATGCTAAAGGTGTATGGCTTTAAGCGTTGGCATTTCCGTAATACCTTTTCCGTAACCAAAAAGAAACCCGAACTAATAAAATCAATGCAGGAACTTCGACTAATGGACCAATTACTCCTGCAAATGCCTGCCCAGAATTCAGTCCGAAAACTGCAATAGCAACTGCAATCGCTAATTCAAAATTATTTCCTGCTGCTGTAAAAGCAACTGAAGCTGTCTTGTCGTATTCTGCTCCTGTTGCTTTGGTAACGAAAAATCCAATGATAAACATTAACGTAAAATAGATAAGTAAAGGAACTGCTATAATCAGAACGTCCATTGGAATTTCTACAATCAACTCACCCTTTAGTGAGAACATAACCACAATTGTAAATAACAGAGCAATTAAGGTTATTGGTGAAATTGTCGGGATGAATTTCTTTGTGTACCATTCTTCGCCTTTTAATTTCACCAAAATAAGCCTGCTCAATATTCCCATTACGAAAGGAATACCTAAATAAATGGCTACGCTTTCAGCTATGATTCCGATTGAAATATCTACAATAGCACCATCAAATCCAAAATAGGGTGGAAGTACTGTTATAAAAATCCACGCATAAAAACTATATGCAAATACTTGAAAAATACTATTTAAAGCAACTAAACCTGCTCCATATTCGCTACTTCCTTCTGCAAGGTCGTTCCATACCAAAACCATTGCAATACAACGTGCCAAACCAATCAAAATTAATCCTACCATATATTCGGGATAATCACGTAAAAATGTAATTGCCAGTAAAAACATTAAAACGGGACCAATTATCCAATTTAGAACAAGTGAAATAGATAAGATTTTTGTGTTTCTGAAAACTTTTGGTAACAGCGAATAGTTGACCTTTGCCAAAGGTGGATACATCATTAATATCAAACCGATTGCAATCGGAATGTTTGTTGTTCCGCTACTAAATGAATTTATGATGTTGGGAAACGTCGGAATAAAATATCCTAGTCCAACTCCAATAGCCATTGCCGCAAATATCCACAAAGTCAGATTTCTATCAAGAAAACTTAATTTTTTTGTTGCCATTCTTTATGAGTTTATTTGGGAGAAGACGTAAAATAATTCAGTTGCGATTTGCAGACTTCTTTCATGGTATTTTTCAGCTTGTTGTGGTGTACTATCAAATGCTTTTGGGTCTTCAAAAGTTATCGGAATACGTTTCACCGCACCTGGAACAATCGGACAAGCTTCATTTGCTGAATCGCAAGTCATAATTGCTGCAAATTCAGATTTTGGATTAAAGTCATCATCTAATTTTTTTGAAAATCCGATTATAGGGTGCTCGTTATCGGAATATTTAATGCTGTAAACAGGATTCTCGTTTTTTGAAATAGTTTTTATCCGAAAACCTGAATTTTGCAAAGTTTCTGCAACCATTGGGAAAAGTCCTGTTGCTTCTGTTCCACCTGAATAACAAAACACATTTTTAATTTTAAAATAGTTAGCCATTGTTTGTGCCCAAACTTGTGATAAATGACTTCTTCGTGAATTATGAGTACAGATAAAGTTGATTCGAATTTCCTGACCATTTGAGACTTTTGACTGAATAAAATCAGTTAGTGGTTGTAAAACTGCTTTACGTTCTTCTGTAATAGTTTGAGGATTTAATTCCTTGATTATTTTTTCTATTTTCGGAAATAGTGTTGATCGTGTTGTTATCATTTTTTTGAATTTTATATTTTTTAGCAACAGTTTCCATCTGGCGAACAACAAGGTTCATCATTCATATCAGATAATTTTACTTTGGTTTTTTCTACCGGTATTCCGCATTTATCTTTTGCCAAACAATCGGTTTGTTTTGAAGTCAGCAAGAAATTTTTCCCGTCAAAATCCAGTCCGAATTTTCCAATGGTTTGCAAACTATTTGTAGGTTGATTTTTTTGTGTTTGGCAATCTTCGATTTCAGCTTGATATTCTACTTCGATTTCTAAATCCTCTATGTTCAAAACCTTTTCAGAAAGCTGGATGATGTCCAAAAGCTTTTCTGGATGCAATCTGCGGTCATAGTCATTAGCATTCCAAAGTTGAAAGTTTACCACTTCTTCGTTTCTTACAGTTCCTTCACAATCAATAAAATGTTTTGTGATTTTACCAACCTCCGTAACGTGAAAGTTGTTTGGAACCAATTCTCCGTTTGGCAATTGAAAACCTATAGTTTCCAATTCTTCTAAAACTAATTTAACTTCTGATAATTTCATAACTATATTTGTTTATTGCGATTATACGATTAATGAATTCAAATTTTTTTAACAGCAATCTTGCTTTTGAGTTAGGTCTTGATTAAGAAATTCAGAAATGACAGTCTTCATTGCAGTCCAATTTTCTTTCTGAATGCAATAGCAAACACTCGTTCCTTCTACATTTCCCTTTATTAAACCTAAATGTTTCAGTTCTTTTAGATGTTGAGAAATCGTAGGTTGAGCCAATCCAATTTCATTGACTAAATCGCCACAAATGCAAGAATCAATCTTGAATAAGTGTTGCAAGATTGAAACTCTTGCAGGATGCCCAAAAACTTTTGCAAAAAGAGCAATTTCATTTTGTTGGTCTGTAAATATTTCGGTTTTGGCTAATCCCATTTTCTCTTTATTAATTCATTGCAATATTACGATTAATATTTAAAAGATTAAAATTATTTTCGAGCGTTGGCGATTTGAGTTGGAAAAAAAATTCAAAAAAATCATTAAATACACTATTAGAATCAGGCGATATTTATAACCGGTTCCAGGTAAACTTCCTTTACCCACGATTAAAATCGTGGGCTATGAACTACTTTTAATGAATTATTTTTATCAGGCAATATCTATTTCCGGTTCCAGGTAAACATTCTGTACACTCCTCAGAATTTTCACTCCTTCCTCCATTGGGCGTTGAAAAGATTTTCGGCCCATTATTAGACCACTTCCCCCGGCTCGTTTGTTTATTACCGCGGTTTTAACAGCTTCTTTAATATCTGATTCTCCTGTTGAACCTCCCCCGGAATTGATCAAACCAATTTTTCCCATATAACAGTTGGCAACCTGGTACCTGCAAAGATCGATTGGGTGATCTGTAGTTAACGCTTCATACATCTGATCATCATATTTGGCGAATTTGATGTTTTTAAAACCGAAATTTGTTTCCGGGAGTTTTTGTTTAATGATGTCAGCTTTTATAGTTACACCAATATAATTTGCCTGCCCTGTGATATCTGCAGAAGAATGGTAATCCACTTTATCTGTTTTAAAAGCGTTATTTCTGGCATAACACCATAAAATTGTTGCCATTCCCAGCTGATGCGCTTCTTCAAACGCAGCCGCGATTTCCTGAATCTGCCTGTCACTTTCTTGTGAACCAAAATAGATCGTCGCTCCTACAGCTACGGCGCCCATATTCCAGGCTTCTTTTACAGTTCCAAAAAGGATTTGGTCAAAGGTGTTTGGATAGGTAAGTAGTTCGTTGTGATTGATCTTTACAATAAACGGGATTTTATGGGCGTATTTTCTCGCGTGCATCGCCAACACCCCAAATGTGGAGGCAACTCCATTACATCCGCCTTCCACGGCGAGTTTAATAATGTTCTCAGGATCAAAATAAGCCGGGTTTTTATAAAAGGAAACTGCCGCAGTATGTTCTATGCCCTGATCTACAGGTAAAATATTTAAATAACCGGTCCCTCCAAGAGTTCCATGATCATATAATTGTGCCAGGCTTCGCAACACCTGTGGATTCCTGTCGCTATTGATAAAATTATCAATAGCATTTGGATCGGGAATATTAAGGTTTTGTTTGGGTATTTTATTACTGACGTGATCTAATAAATAGGAAGCATCCTGACCAAGGATTTCTTTAATTGTATCGATATTTTTCATAATTCCGGTTTGTTTTTTAAAACTTTCGTGTTTGTATATACTTGTATTTTTCCTTTCTTTATAATCTTAGATCATCTAAATCCCGAAAGGATAGGTTTCCGGCAACAGGTGGCCATCGGGTTTTATTTTCAATGGATGAACCGCTTTTGTTTTATCAATAATGAGAAAAGCATCATACCTATCAGAGAGTTTGGAAGGAACGTAATTTCCCCATTCCCTTTCCGGGTGGTAAACAACCCCAATTGCCCTGTGTCCCGTTTTTTTACCAAATGCTTCCTTTAATTGAGGATCTTCATCAAAAATTATCAATTTGTTCTTTGGATCCTGTTGATGAAGTTTATATTCTAAACTGTTATGAATGGCTTCCGGAACTCTCATCTTTTGCATTTTTGCGCCCCAATTACTTCCGGCTAATACCCAACCTGAATAAGAACCAAAACCAATCAGGACTACACCGTCTTTTTCATGTTGTTCACGCACCAATTGACCAACATTGATCAGTCCGCTGTCTGCCATATCAGTAGCGCGGGCATCGCCGATATGGGTATTATGCTCCCAAACAATTATTTTAGCATCCGGGCCGTGAAATTTTGTCAATTTATTTAATGTTTCTACCATATGGCGGTCCCGGACATTCCAGGAATCCTCGCCAAAACCTGCCATTGCCTCATAGTACTTTTCAGCATTTGCAACAACCAGGCTATTTAATTCGGCATTTAAATTTGCCTCCGGTTCATGATCGTAACTATGGGACCTTTTTCTAACTTCCTGCAACAAGGAAATAACTTCTTCTTTACAACCTTCCCTGGAATATGAAAATGCGGTGGCATAAGAATCCCGTTCTCTATATGGCTCAAAACAACTCACAGCTTTTTTGGCAAGTTCTGCAGTTTTGGGATCTTCCTTTCCAGGTATCTTACTATAATTTCCATAGATTCCCACAAACTGTATACATCCAGGCCATAGAACCCTATTTTTCTATCTGCCTGCAAATTTTTATTGTGGGTTTTTAACCATTCGGCAAAGGCTGCAGTTTCCCAATTAGCCCACATCCAGGTAGGCCAGCGTTTAAATTCTTTTAGAACATCTATGATAGATTTCTCATTGTTTTCATGGCCTTTTATCCATCGGTTTATTTTGTAGCAATCCGGCCAGTCGCCTTCAACCGCGATAAATGAAAAACCCTTTTCCTCTATGAGTTTTTTGGAAATTTTAGCCCGCCAGGTATAATATTCTTGAGTCCCATGACTGGCTTCTCCCAGTAATACGTATTTTGAATCACCAATTCTATCCATTAATGGATTGAGGTCTGAAGCTCTTTCCAGCGGTTTATAAAATTGCGAAAGATCTATATTTGATGTGCTAAAAGAACTCATTTTTGAAAAAAATTTAATTAACCAATTGAAGTTAAGTTATTTATAACTAAAATAATGAGCCTGAATTATAAAGAAATTATAAATTTTTGAAGGCAGAAACTTTTATTTGCAGAAGTTTGTAGAATTGTTTAACCTTTGTTTTAATTAAATGAAGAATACTTTTGACCTAAACATAACCTGGCCTTAACCTTAATTTTACATTAGAGGTTGTTATTTGCAATGTGAAAAATTAATAGATATAAATTATGAAAAAAGTATTATTTATTGCCGTATTAGCTTTTACAATGATTGCCTGCGGAAACAAAAAAGGTCAAAATAAGGATGGGGAAGCAACCGGATCAATCAGTGTTGATGGTTCCAGTACCGTGTATCCTATAACTGAGGCCGTAGCTGAAGAATTCAGGGCAGTTAAACCAGAAATTGACGTAACCATTGGGGTATCAGGAACCGGCGGGGGTTTTCAAAAATTTGTTAGAGGTGAAACTAATATTTCAGATGCCTCTAGACCTATAAAAGATAAAGAAGCCGCTGCTGCTAAAGAAAACAATATAAGTTATGTGGAATTAAAAGTAGCCTTAGATGGTCTTGCGGTAGTTATTAACCCGGAAAATGATTGGGCAAAGTCTTTTACTGTTCAAGAACTAAAAAAGATCTGGGAACCAGCTGCACAAGGAACAGTAATGAAGTGGAACCAAGTCAATCCAGAATGGCCAAATGAAGAAATACACCTTTATGGTCCCGGTGTTGCTTCAGGAACCTTTGATTATTTCACAGAGGTAATTAATGGGAAAAGCGGTTCAAGCCGGGGGGATTATACAGCGAGTGAAGACGATAATCTATTGGTACAAGGAGTTGCTGGAGATAAATTCGGTCTTGGTTTCTTTGGTTTGGCTTACTTTAAAGAAAATGAGGACAAACTGGCATTGGCATCAATTGATGGTGGGAATGGACCAATTATACCTACAGCAGAAACCGTAAACGATGGCTCTTATTCACCTTTATCCAGACCTTTGTTTATTTATGTAAACAGTTCATCGGTTAAAAATCCTGAAGTAGTGGAATTTGTAAGGTTTTATTTAAAAGAAGCCGGAAAACTTTCAACAGATGTAGGTTATTTCCCTTTGACCGATAAAGATTATGCCGGAGAATTGAAAAAATTCAATAGCTTTGTAGAAAACAATCAATAAAATAATCAGGAAAAAATAACATCAAACTCATTATCTTGTTTGATGTTATTTTTTTAATTGCCCAATAAATGCGAAAACTAAAAGAATTCGTAATTGAAAAGCTCTTGTTATCAAGTGCTTTAATTACTATTGCGGTTACTATTGGAATAATTTTAGTTCTTTCCATTGAAGCTTTTTATTTTTTTAGCGAGGTTTCTATTGTAGATTTTTTGACGGATACAGAATGGACACCATTATTCACCAATAAACATTTTGGGATAATGGCCCTGCTTTCAGGAACTTTGCTCACTACTTTTATTGCCATTGCATTTGCAGTGCCGGTTGGCTTATCAATCAGTATTTATTTAAGCGAGTATGCTCCAAAGAGCTTTAGAAAGACCATTAAGCCTTTGCTTGAGCTTCTGGCAGCTGTACCAACCGTAGTTTACGGTTTTTTTGCATTAATGGTCGTAACTCCGTATCTACAGGGTATATTTCCGGAACTTTCCGGTTTTAACGCACTTTCTGCTGGACTGGTTATGGGCGTCATGATCATTCCTTATATATCTTCATTAAGCGAAGATGCCTTGCACGCTGTACCATACTCATTGCGGGAGGCTTCATACGGAATGGGATCTACAAGGCTTCAAAATTCTTTTAGAGTAATTGTCCCGGCTGCTTCCTCGGGTATAATTGTATCTATAATTCTTGCCATTTCAAGGGCTATTGGAGAAACAATGATCGTTGCCATTGCCGCAGGGCAACAGCCGCGATTAACTTTTGACCCTACGGTTCCTGTTGAGACAATTACATCTTATATAGTACAGGTGAGTTTAGGTGATGTTCAGCATGGTTCCCTTGAATACAGGACTATATTCGCAGCTGGGATTACCTTGTTTATTTTTACTTTTCTGTTGAATACATTAAGTCATAAAATCCGCAAAAAATTCCAGGAGAAGTATGAATAATATTAAAAAAAACAGGCTTAAAGATCAGGCTTTTAAAGTTTGGGGCATCGCGTGTACGCTTCTGGGACTGGTATTACTGTTAATATTTTTAGGTAATATTTTTACAGATGGGATCCAAAGGATTAACTGGTCTTTTTTAATGAATCTTCCTTCAAGAAGTCCAGAGAAAGCAGGGATTTATACTGCCTTAATGGGGAGTCTCTGGGTTTTATCCTTAACGACAATTTTTGCATTACCGGTTGGGATCGCAGCGGCAATATACCTGGAGGAATACGGGAAAAAAAATAAATTGGCATCTATATTAGAGGTTAATATTTCCAACCTGGCAGGTGTTCCTTCCATAATATATGGTTTATTGGGATTGGAAGTTTTTGTACGAATGATGGAAATGGGGTCGAGCGTATTGGCAGGGAGTTTAACCTTAGGTTTATTAATACTTCCCATTGTGATAGTTTCAACTAGGGAAGCCATAAAAGCAGTTCCAAAATCCATAAGGGATGCATCTTATGCTATGGGGGCATCAAAATGGCAAACGATATATTTCCAGGTATTACCGGCTTCATTTGGAGGGATTTTAACCGGGGTAATTTTAGCCTTATCAAGAGCGGTGGGAGAAACTGCTCCTTTAATAGTTATCGGTGCACTGGCTTATGTGCCATTTGCCCCATTATCTCCAATGGATCAGTTTTCGGTGCTGCCTATCCAAATTTTTAACTGGATAACCAGGCCGCAACCCGGTTTTGTGGAAAATGCAGCGGCAGCAATTATTATATTATTGTTGATTACATTTGTAATGAATGGAATAGCGGTATATTTTAGGAATAAATGGCAGAAAAAACTTAAATAAAAGAGGTTGTTTTATTATGGCTAGAGAAAAAAATGAAAGTGTAATTGAAAGTAGTCTAAAGAGAAAATATAAACTACAAGCCAAGGGGGTAAACGTATTTTATGACGATTTTCAGGCAATAAAGGGAATTTCCATGAACATAAAGCCCAATAGCGTTACTGCTTTTATCGGGCCTTCGGGATGTGGTAAATCTACTTTTTTAAGACTGTTCAATCGGATGAACGATTATGTGGATGGTTTCCGAATGGAGGGAAAGATCTTTATAGACAATCATAATATCAATAAGAAAAAGGTAAATGTAGAACAGCTTCGCAAACAGGTTGGAATGGTATTTCAAAAGCCAAATCCATTTCCTAAATCCATATTTGAAAATGTGGCCTATGGCCTAAAGATCCAGGGAATAAAGGACAAAACGTTTTTACAGGAGAGGGTGGAATCCGCTCTAAAACAAGTCGTTCTTTGGGAAGAAGTAAAAGACAACCTTAATAAATCGGCTCTGGCACTCTCCGGAGGGCAGCAACAGCGATTGTGTATTGCCAGAACCCTGGCTGTAGAGCCATCTGTTATTTTGATGGATGAACCAACTTCAGCATTAGATCCTCTTTCCACTGCGAAAATAGAAGAACTCATTCATGAGCTTAAAGATAAGTATACCATAGTTATTGTAACACACAATATGCAGCAGGCAGGAAGAATAAGCGATTATACTGCATTTTTCTATCTTGGAGAGATCATTGAATTTGACAAGACAAATAAGATATTCACAAATCCGGAAAAAAAACAAACCGAAAATTACATTACAGGTCGTTTCGGATAAAATTCATAAAACATGACAAATTTGGATCAATATAGGGAATCGTTAAAACAGTCGGGACTTGAAATGTTTGAGCTTTGTGAAAAGCAAATGCTAAAATCTAAAGAGGCATTTCTCAATCACGACAGTGATCTGGCCGAGGAGGTAATTCATACCGAAAACAGGGTTAATGCCCTGGATTTGAAAATAGAAAGAGATTGCGAAAGATTTATTGCCTTGTATACCCCTGTAGCGGGTGACTTAAGGTTTGTCCTGGCTCTCAGGAAAATTAATTTTGATCTTGAAAGGGTAGGCGACCATGCTTATGGTGTTGCAAAATATATTATTGAGATCAATATACCGATAGATCCTAAATTGTTGGAGAATTTGCGTTTTATAGAAATGTACGATTCAGCACTTTCCATGTTAGACGATATTAAAGAGTCCTATATTGATGATGACACCAAAAAAGCAAGGAAAGTTTATAAAAAGGACAAAGTCCTGAATAAGATAAATATAAATGCCTTCAAAGTTATCTCTGAGGAAGTTAAAAAGGATCCCAATTTAATAGATCAGTATTTATTGCTTTTTTCAATCATTAAAAAAATAGAGCGGATTGGGGATCTAATCACCAATATTGCCGAAGAAATTATTTTCTACCGGGAAGCGGAAATTTTAAAACATCAGAAAAAGAAAAAAGTAAGAAAACCTAGTAAGGAATAAATTAACAACATATTTTTCTTTCCGAATATTATATTTTCAAACTCCATATAAATTCTCAATTTATATGGAGTTTTTCTTAAGTGTCAATTCACTTAGTTTTACCGAACTGATTAAAGTTTATAATGTTTTTAGAAATCTTATTTAAAGAGATTTTCAAGGGCTAATAAGGTTTAATCAGAGATCCAATTATTTTTGAATTATATTTCTGTTAAAATATCGATTTTATGACCTTAACATAACCTGGCCTTAACCTTAAATTAACAAAGATGTTGGTTATTTGCATTGTTAATAAAAAATAGATATAAATTATGAAAAAGATCATTATTTTAATTGCTTTCTTCAGTTCAGTTGCTGTTTTTTCTCAATCCAAAGGGGATGTTAATGGAAAAGTATTCTTTAATTATCACTATGATATGAATGAGGATGCTGTTCAACAAAGTGCTTTCGAAATACAGAGAGCTTATTTGGGGTATGAATACACTTTTAACGAAAAATTTTCCGCAAAGGTGACTTTAGATGTAGGGAAAGATGACGGAAGCGATTACACTGTTTATTTAAAAGCTGCCCAACTGGATTATAAATCGACAGATTGGTTGAAACTTTCAGCAGGTTTGATTGGTTTAAATCAGTTTAGCGAACAGGAAAAATTCTGGGGATACCGGTATATTTTCAAATCATATCAGGATGAATACGGCTTTGGAACCAGTGCCGATTTAGGATTGAATGCAGAATTTAAACTTCATAAAACAATAAAGATGAATTTATTTGTTTTGAATGGGGAAGGATACAAAAAAGTACAGGACTTATATGGTAAATATAAAGTAGGTGGAAATTTAGTGTACAATCCAATTGAAGAATTGACTTTTAAAGTCTACTATTCCGAACAAGACAGTAAAAAAATGATTGGGGAAGAACCCAATACCACAATTGTGGACAACCCAACTGTTACTAATTTGGCTTTATTTGCCGGATATGAATTTGATAAAAAATTCAGAATTGGTGCTGAGTATAACGCGATGTACGACGGGAAAAAATATTCAGATGCAGCTTTGGATCACAATTTAAGTGGTTATTCAATTTATTCTACCTTTGTTATAAATGACAAATTTGAAGTCTTTGGAAGATATGATAAGTTGGAATCCAACAAAGTTGGAACAGCTACCACAAACTGGAATGCCTCTAAAGATGGGAGTGCTTTTCTTACCGGTATTCAATATGTTCCCGTGAAAGGAGTTTCATCTTCTTTGAACTTCCAGTCATGGAACTATGATCTTGCCTCCAAAAGTAACGAGTCTTTGATATATCTTAACCTGGAATATAAATTCTAAGAAGTAAAAAAATCTAAACCTGCCTGAATTTAAATCAGGCAGGGATAATTTGAGTTAATTTATGCCCGGCAACCGCCGGGCATTTCGCTTTCCGGAACTCACTAAAATATATTCTGATCCTAAAGTGCCCGGGAGTTTTAAAAGTGTGAAATTTATTTCCATTAATCTATAAGAACCCGGGATAACCTGAAATAAATATCAGAAATTGAATGTTTTACTCTTTTAGACTCACTTAAAACTCAAATTTAAATTCCCCGTTTTTTATTTATTTTATCTTGATTGATCGACCTTCCCATAATATACCCGTCCAAGTATCCGGCTAGGATCAGGTTTATAAACAATTTGGATTTATAAAATTGTGCTCTACTATATAAAATCAGAATAAAATTTGACCATTATATTCACATCCTTCAATAAGCCTTTATAGATCAAATTCATATTCTATAAATTGTAAAATTCCATTATTCTTAAATATTAATATTTAGCCAAATTCCTGAATGAGGAAACGAATTTTAATGCTCTAAATCTTACATCTGAAAAATTCGAATGAGTAATCTTTTAATCAATATGTTAGATAAATTAGAATAAAACATTGGGAATTGATGGGTTTTTTAAGAATAAAATCATTTTAATTGTCCTTTAATAATGATTCTGCGCTTCTTAATCCTTTTTTGAATTTTTATTAGACTATTCTCAATTGCGAATAAAATAAAATTTAGTTGAATAATTACGAATAATAGAAAAACATTTCTGTTGTAAGGAAGTTATTTCCGAATTTTATAATTCTTAAAGGAATGTTAATAATTACTATACGAAAACGATATAGTTGCACGAATTAATTATATCTTGGCTTTTCTGAAAATTCAATCTTTTTAAATGATTGCATTATAGATAAAATTTATTTAAAGAAAATTATAGAAAAAACAGCCAATTTAATCCGGTATTTAAAAATGAATAATGCGAACCTTAATTATATAAATCAAAAAAAATGAATTCAAAACTAAAAAGTGGGATACTGATCCTCGGACCTTTATTGTTTATCCTTTTACAAATTATAGGAAAACCGGATTCAATGCCCGCCCCTGCGTATGATGTTCTTTGCGTTACCATCTGGATGGCACTTTGGTGGGTAACCGAAGTTGTTCCTATTGCAGTAACCGCTCTTTTGCCCATAGTATTGTTTCCATTGACCGGAGCTTTGGATATATCAACAACAACAGCGGCTTTTGGTCACAAATACATATTTTTATATATTGGCGGATTCTTTTTAGCGGTTACCATAGAAAAGTGGAATCTTCACAAACGCATTGCTCTTTCTATAATTAAGTTGATAGGAACAAATGTCAACTACATTATTTTAGGCTTTATGGTTGCCACGGGTTTTCTCTCTATGTGGATATCAAACACGGCTACTGCGGTAATGATGCTTCCAATTGGAATAGCAATTATTACCCAATTAAAGGATAATCCGAATACCGTTGAAAATGAAAATTCAAAATTCGGAAAAGCCTTAATGCTTGCAATTGCTTACAGTGCTTCAATAGGTGGGATCGGGACATTAATAGGAACGCCTCCAAATTTGATCTTTGCAGGAATAGTGGAACAAATTTACGGAATTGAAATAAGTTTCCTTAAATGGGCAATGTTTGGAATGCCAATTTCTGTCATGTTACTTTTTATATGTTGGAAATATCTCACCAAAGTGGCTTTTAAGTTTGAACAAAAAGAATTCCCCGGAGGGATAGCTGAAATTAATCGGTTGTTAAAAGGTCTGGGAAAAATGAGCAAACAGG
>Ga0314774_1001790_pt1 | contig 13104 bp, 9 predicted proteins | sample MetaGCBIA2018_FD_204515 | JGI IMG/M metagenome (GOLD analysis project Ga0314774, IMG submission 204515) | Cryopeg brine microbial communities from Beaufort Sea near Barrow, Alaska, United States - CBIA 2018 | ecosystem: Environmental > Aquatic > Marine > Coastal | place: USA: Alaska | collected... | reverse complement strand
GAGCAGTTAATGATTGGTTTAGTTAAACATTTAAGACCGGCATTATATAGGCTGAAAATGGATTTAGATATTATTAATCCATTGGTTGATGAAATACAAGAGATGTATCCAAAACTGTTTAAAGCTATCAGGAGAAGTGTTTCAGTTATTGAAGATAAAGAATTCATAGAAGTTCCAGATGATGAAATTGCCTATTTAGCAACTCATATCGGAGCTGTAATTCACAAGAATAATCGTGATATATCCATTAAGTATAAAGCAGTTGTAGCCTGCATGTACGGCATTGGTGCAAGTTCTTTTCTTATGGCACAACTTAATGAGCATTTTCCAAACATTTCAGTTATTCAAGTGGTTAGCATTATGGATCAAGAGATCCAAAATCTTAATACAAAAGAAACGGATTTGCTTATTTCCACGGTTCCTCTTGATCAAGTTCATGTACCTTGGGTACTTATAAATCCTATACTTAAAGACGTAGACATCCAAAAGATCAATACGTTATTAAGAGAACTAATACCACTTGCTTCCAATAATAAGCTGTCATTTAAGAAGCATTTAAAAGAACGGTTATTGGCACTAAATGAATATTCAAGGATTATCCTAAGGCTATTGGATAATTATTATTATGTGAAAGTTGAGGGTTTTCTATCTATGAAACATCTCATCAAGTATGTGAGTGAATCTATTGCAAGCAATGAGCATGAATGTATATCATTGCAGAAAGCTTTTGTACTAAGAGAAGAAAAAGGTTCTACAATACTTAGCAAAAAGGGAATGATGTTGCTTCACTGCAGAGCAGATATACAAAAAGAAGTTTCGATACTAATCATCCAACTTGACAATAGTATGTTTATGAATCAAGAATACGGTAAGGTACCGGTTGATACGATAGTGGTCATGGTTGCTCCAGTAACACTTAATCAAAAGATTTTAGATGTTTTTTCTGAAATTAGTCGTAACATTATTTCGGAAAATCTTTCGGATATAATCAAAGGCAAGAATATTGAACATATTGAAAGTGAATTTAATCTGGTATTAGATGAATATTATCAGAAGCTAGTTTTAAATTTGGAATAATTATTCAAAAGATGTCACTTTAGACAAGTGACATCTTTTTTTGTTGATTAAATAAAGGGATGTTAAACTGTGGGAGGCCTTATAAATAGAGGGGTTGAATAGTCTGTATCTTGTCACTTGCTAACTTGTCAAACTTGAGTTTCTATTGCTTTTCTTTTAGTTGAATATGGATTTATAATAAGAGCATACAAGTTTTGCAATGGTGCAAGATACATGTAAATTATAGGAGGTATGAATATGGACACATCTGTAAAAGGAAGTTCTAAAGGGAAATCAAGAGAAGGCGTTCAGAAATTCGGAAGATTTTTAAGTGGAATGGTAATGCCGAATATCGGTGCATTTATCGCCTGGGGGTTGATAACAGCATTATTTATTCCAACCGGTTGGTTACCAAATGAAAGTCTTGCTACATTGGTTGGACCAATGATTGTTTACTTACTACCATTATTAATCGGTTACACGGGTGGTAAAATGGTTTATGGAACTCGAGGTGGTGTACTCGGGGCGGTTGCTACAATGGGTGTAATAGTAGGAACAAGTATCCCAATGTTTATTGGTGGTATGATTATGGGGCCGGCAGCAGGTTGGATCATTAAGAAATTTGATGAAGCGATTGATGCTAAGATACCTACTGGATTTGAGATGTTAGTCAATAACTTTTCAGCAGGTATTATCGGTGCAGCTTTAACTATACTGGCATATCTTGGTATTGGACCAGCGGTTGAAGGCATAAGCAATACGCTTGGTTCAGGAGTTGAAGCTTTTGTAAATGCAGGTTTGCTTCCACTTGCTTCAGTTTTTATTGAACCGGCAAAAGTATTATTCTTGAATAATGCAATTAATCATGGAGTTCTTACTCCACTTGGTATTGAACAAGCAGCAGAAGCCGGTAAATCAGTATTCTTCTTATTGGAAGCAAATCCAGGTCCAGGCCTTGGTATATTAACAGCGTATTGGGTATTCTCTAAAGGTATGATTAAACAATCAGCGCCTGGTGCAATTATTATCCATTTCTTAGGTGGTATTCATGAAATATATTTCCCTTATATTTTAATGCAACCATCATTGATCTTAGCAGCAATAGCAGGTGGTGCTTCTGGAGTATTCACATTTACAATTACGGGAGCAGGACTTGTTGCAGCAGCTAGCCCAGGTTCGATTTTTGCAGTATCAGCTATGGCTCCAAAAGGTGGATTATTGCCAGTTCTTGCAGGTGTAGTCATTTCAGCAGCGGTATCATTCTTAGTAGCTGCAGTATTAATCAGAAAGAAAGATGAAAATGCAGAAGAATTCACCAAAGCAAAAGATTCAATGATTAGCTTAAAAGGTAAAGCTTCAAGTGTTGTAAAAGGTTCTGTTAAAAAGATTATTGTGGCTTGTGATGCTGGTATGGGTTCAAGTGCAATGGGTGCTAGTAAGTTGAAAAACAAAATCAAAAAAGCAGGATTATCAATTGAGGTAGCCAATGCTTCTATAGACCAGATTCCAAGTGATACGGATATAGTAATCACTCACAGTCAGTTGACTGAAAGAGCTCGAAGTGCTGCTCCAAACGCACAACATATATCATTGGAAGATTTCATTATGACGGATGTATATGATAAGTTGGTTGAGCAGTTAACTAAAAAATAATAACGGACAAAGAAACGACAAGGAATAAATGAAAGATGTCAGTTGACATAACTGACAGAGTCAATTTTCTTTAAGTTTAATCTTTGGCGAGAAGGTATTATACTATGGTTAGGTTAACAAACAAATAGTAGGAAGTGGAGGACATATGGAAAACACAAGTAGTTACGAAACAAAAAATATAAGTCAATCGGTACAAAAATTTGGAAGATTTTTAAGTGGAATGGTAATGCCTAATATTGGCGCATTCATTGCCTGGGGGTTGATAACAGCATTATTTATTCCTACCGGGTGGATCCCAAATGAAAACTTAGCTACCCTTGTTGGACCAATGATCGTTTACTTGCTACCATTACTCATTGGTTTTACCGGAGGTAAAATGGTCTATGGCCCAAGAGGAGGTGTTCTTGGTGCCATAGGTACAATGGGTGTCATTATTGGAACAAGTATCCCAATGTTTATTGGCGGTATGATTATGGGTCCGTTAGCTGGATATTTAATGAAGAAAGTCGATGAAAGGCTTGAAGACATGGTGCCTACTGGCTTTGAAATGTTAGTCAATAACTTTTCAGCAGGAATTTTAGGAGCAGCACTAGCACTCGCAGCATACCTTGGAATTGGTCCGGTAGTTGAAGGATTAAGCACAGCGCTTGGATCATCAGTGGAAACTGTTGTAAACGCCGGATTATTACCAATTGCATCCATATTTATTGAACCGGCTAAGGTGTTATTTCTAAACAATGCCATTAACCACGGGGTACTTAGTCCCCTTGGCATCGAACAAGCTACAGAAGCAGGTAAATCAGTATTTTTCTTGCTTGAAACAAATCCGGGACCGGGACTTGGGATATTGCTCACATATTTTGTTTTTTCAAAAGGAGTTGTTAAACAATCAGCACCGGGTGCGATAATCATTCACTTTTTAGGCGGTATTCATGAAATATATTTCCCTTATATTCTAATGCAACCTAAATTGATATTAGCTGTCATCGCTGGAGGAGCTTCAGGAGTTTTCGTATTTACAGTTACAGGCGCAGGTCTGGTTGCAGCAGCCAGTCCGGGATCAATCTTTGCAGTGTCGGCGATGGCGCCTAAGGGTGGATTGTTACCGGTTCTTGCAGGAGTTCTGATATCCACAGTTGTTACATTTTTGGTTGGTGCAGTACTCATTAACAAAAAAGAGAGTGTCCTGGATTTAGAAAAGGCTAAAAAAGAATCTAAAGAAATGAAAGTTAAAAAAGATCAAATCAGTGAACTTGATATTGATCATGACAATTCCCAAATGACAGAAAAAGTAATGATCTCTATTGATCATTTACCAGACGACGTATCTGATCTATCTCATGTCAAAAAAATTGTAATAGCATGTGATGCCGGTATGGGGTCGAGCGCCATGGGAGTAAGTAAACTGAAAGACTCGATAAAAGATGCAAAATTGACGATAGAGGTCAAGAATTATGCAATAGAAAACATTCCAAGTGACACAGACATAATCATTACACATAAAAGCTTGGCAAATAGAACATTGACAGTTGCACCTTTTGGACTGCATTTGGCAACATCAGACTTTTTAACCACACCTTTATATGAAGAACTTGTGGCTAAACTATCGGACGCTCAAGGAAAAATCGAAGATGCATCAGAAGTTCAAGCTGAATGGGTGACATTGACCAGAGACAATATCAAAATCGGCCTACCGACTGTTCCTAAAGAAGAAGCAATAAGAATGGCGGGAGATATTCTGTATAAGGGCGGTTATGTGGAGGCTGAGTACATTGATGCCATGGTTCAAAGAGATAGTGAATTATCCACTTTTATTGGCAATGGAACAGCGATACCTCATGGCGTCAGCGATGCTAAGAAGAAAATCATACATACAGGGATTAGTATATTGCAATTTCCTGACGGCATTGATTTTGACGGCAATATTGTTTATCTCGTAGTAGGCATTGCGGGTGTTGGTAACGAACATTTAATGATTTTGGCTAACTTAGCAGAAATTGTTGAAGATGAAGATAAAGTTGAAGAAATCAGAAGAACAACGGATATTGACTTTATATATAAATTATTTACTAGTTAAGATTAAGGTGTCAAAAGGTTCAGTTAAGTTGATTGCATACAATCTTCCAAAACAACCTTTTGACCCTCTAATCCAATTAAGAAAGAAAAGGGATGTATATGAAAACAAACGCAGTAAGACTATATGATGTGAATAAGTTAAGACTTGAAGAATTTGAGTTACCACAAATCAAAGATGATGAGATACTTGTTAGTGTTGTTTCAAACAGTATATGTATGTCAACCTACAAAGCTGTTATTCAAGGTTCTAAACATAAAAGAGTTCCAGAAAACATCAGTACAAACCCAACGATTATGGGTCATGAGTTCTCTGGCAAAATAATTGAAGTAGGCAGTAAATGGAAAGATCAATTTAAAGCAGGTCAAAAATATGCAATTCAACCGGCACTTAATTATAAGGGAAGTCCTTACGCACCCGGTTATTCATTTGAATTTTTCGGTGGGTTAACGACTTATTGTGTCATTCCTCAAGAGGTAATGGAATTGGGCTTTCTAATTAATTATGAAGGTGAAGCTTATTACGATGCTTCATTATCAGAACCGATGTCCTGTATCATTGGAGGATTCCATTCCAACTACCATACTGAATCAGGTAAATATGTACACCATATGGGTATCGTTGAGGGCGGCAAAATGGCATTATTAGCAGGTGTGGGTCCAATGGGGCTTGGGGCTATTGATTATGCACTTCACTGTGACAGGAAACCTGGTTTATTAGTTGTAACCGATATCAATGATGCAAGATTAAATAGAGCACGTAAGCTTTTCACTCAAGAAGAAGCGGATAAACAAGGTGTTGAACTACATTTTATCAATACGTCAACGATAGAGGATGCTCATTCTACCTTAATGGATTTGTCAGGTGGAACTGGTTACGATGATGTTTTTGTATATGCTCCAATAGCACCAGTACTTGAAGCTGCTGATAAAATCATCGGTAAAGACGGATGTTTGAATTTCTTTGCAGGACCTTCAGATACAAGCTTTAGTGCAAAAGTGAATTTCTATAATGTTCACTATACACCAACACATATAATGGGCTCGACAGGTGGCAATGATAATGACATGCGCGAGTCGCTAAAAATGTCGTCAAAAGGATTAATCAATCCAGCGGTTATGTTAACACACGTTGGTGGAATTGATTGTGCAATAGAAACTATTCTTAATTTACCGAAGATTCCAGGTGGTAAAAAGATAGTTTATAACGTGATAAAAATGCCTTTAACCGCAATTGAAGACTTTGAAGAGTTAGGAGAGGCTGACCCATTATTTAAAGAATTATATAGACTTGTTTCTAAGACAAATGGTTTGTGGAATAGTGAAGCTGAGAAATATTTACTTGAAAATGGACCAAAGATCTAATAACCTATAACTTTCATTTATATAGATAATGCACACGCAGAAAAACCTAAGAGCAGATTCTCTCTTAGGTTTTTTTCTTATTAATAAAGTTATGGTTATTTTAGCAAAATATATAGATATCCACATTTTCCGCTGAGGAAACTTTTCTAACAAACTGACGAAGTTTTGCTGTCGTAAAAGTGTGACGAAGCCACTCTTCTTGTGTTATATACCAACAAATCAGTTGGAAATGCGGCGTATATCTTGAATATATATGTAAGCCCTTACAAAAACCCCTTGACTTATAAACATCCATATATTATAACTAGAGTAGGGTGAAAATATTTGGATTTGGAGGAAACATATGAATATTTACGATATTGCTAAATTGTCAGGAGTTTCTATTGCCACTGTTTCTCGTGTTCTCAATAATAAACCAGGTGTTAGTGAAAGTGCTCGAAATAAAGTGATTCAAGTCATTGAAGAAACTAAGTTTGTGCCAAATCAGCTTGCAATAAGTTTGGCGAATCAAAAATCCTATGTGATTGGGATAGTGATGCCGGGAATAAACCATTATTTCAGTCGACGTGTTGATGCAATTAATAGAGTATGTAAAGAACTAGGTTATAGCATTATGATTACAGCTAATTATAAGCATTCTAATTCTACGAAAGATGATCTTGAAAATTTTAATCTGCTCATAGAAAAAAGAGTAGATGGTATCATATATTTTCCGACACATGTCAGTGGCGCACATATTGAATTGATTGAACGAATCAAAAATCAGATTCCAATAGTCATTACAGACAGCAACATCGAGCAACTGAAATTACCTTGTGTTATCCAAGATAGTGTAAAACCAACGAAGGACATTATGGAATACTTATTAAATGGTGGGCATAAGGATATAGGATTTATCAATGGTATTTCTTATGATCAAGTCAACAAACTGAGGTTTGACGCATACAAAGACTGCCTAGAGAGCCGTGGGTTGTCTGTTGATGAATCTTTTATTGAAATTGGAGACTATTCGTTGCAATCAGGATACGAAGCGATGAAACGCTTATTAGCGAAGACAGTGAAGAATGAAAAATGTCAACTTACTGCAGTTTTTGCAGCAAATGATAATATGGCGATGGGAGCAATTAGAGCAATAAAAGATGAAGGACTAGAAGTACCTGATAATATAAGTGTCATTGGTTATGATGGAATAGAGTTTGGTCAATATTATTCACCTCAACTGACAACAGTAAGAGTAGACCAGTATAAACTCGGTAAACTAGCGGCAGACATGATAATAGAGCTGATTGAAAGTCATCATGTTAGACAGGATCATATTGTAATGGACTATGAAATTGTCTACGGTGAAAGTTCAAGAAAATTGAATGATTAGCCTATTTATTGAGGGACGCATCGACTAGATAGATGGATAGAACGGATGAAGCGGATAGATGAATAGGATAAATGAAGCGGATGGATAAATGGGGATAACAGCTAATAGTGGAGGTTTTACATGAACAAGGCAGGGCTTAATCATACGATGAGTATGAATGATGTGTATTCATTAGAACAAGGGAGAATGGTTTTTAAGATAAGTACGGCTAAAAGCGATATGAAGAACGTTTGGCTTTATTATGTAGACAAGTTTTTAAAAATTCATGGTCTCACTGAAATGGATCATACGTTGATGACAAAAATCGGAACAACAGGGGAAAAAGATTATTTTGAAACAATTATTGATGTTGATGTTATCTCATTAAGATATTTTTTTAAAGTTGAGGATTATGACGGTAACATTTGTTATTACTGCGATAAGGATATTTATGATGAAGAACCGAAAGATCCAGTAACAATGTTTGATGTGCCTCAGCAAGCCAGAGAAGAGGAAATCTTTGATATACCCTTATGGATGAAAGAAGGTATCGTATATCAAGTGTTTCCGGATAGGTTTTATCGTGGTAATGATTTTATTGAGCATAAGAAAGATGTAAAGTATGGTAGTTGGGATAAGGCAGTCAAATGGGATTCGATTCTTGGAGGTTCGCTAAAAGGAGTGACAGAAAAGCTTGGATATCTTGAGGAATTAGGTGTCACGATTATATACTTGAACCCAATATTCATGTCCCCTAGCAATCACAAGTATGACACTACTGATTACTTTGAAATAGATCCGAGTTTTGGAAATAAAGAAGATTTTAAAGAGTTGATTGAAAGAGCGCATTCTAAAAAAATGAAAATTGTAATTGATGGTGTATTTAACCATTGCGGATTTCAATTTTTTGCATTTCAAGATGTAGTTAAAAAAGAAAAAGAGTCAAGATATAAAGACTGGTTTCATATATATTCCTTTCCGATTGATACAGGATATCGTAAAGGAAGGCGAAATGAAAAACCTTCATATGATACTTTTGGTTATCACAGTGGTATGCCAAAACTGAATATGGGGAACTCAAAAGTTAGAGAATATATATTTAAGTTGACAGATTATTGGACAAGGGAATTTAACATTGACGGGTGGAGATTAGACGCCTCAGATGAGATCAGTTTTGATTTTTGGAAAGCGTTTCGTAAGCATATAAAGGACATTAATCCTGAAATCGGTATAATAGGCGAAATATGGTACGATGCAACGAATTGGCTGTTAGGTGATCAATATGATTCTGTCATGAATTACAAGTTTAGAACACCCATTGTTGATTTTATCGCTGAGAATAGCATCTCTGCTTCAACGTTTAATAATCATCTGCAATTCACTCGAGCAAGATATAAAAGGCCAACCCAATTAGGACTTTGGAATCTTATCGATAGTCATGATACGCCAAGGTTTTTAACATTATGTCAAGAAGATATTCGTAAGCTGAGATTAGCGATTACTCTCCAATTCACATTGCAAGGTAGTCCTGTTATCTATTATGGCGATGAAATCGGTATGATCGGGAATCAAGACCCTGATTGCCGAAGAGGCATGATATGGGACAAGGATAGACAAAACGCAAAACTGCTAGAATTTTATAAACACTTGATAAAACTTCGTAAAGCTAATCCTGTCCTTGTTTATGGGGAGTATAAAATGATATATATTGATGATGAATTATCATTGCTAATTTATAGTCGATATACAGAAAGTGATGAGATCATTGTTGTCATTAATAATAGTGATACTGAGGTTGATATTAACAAGTTAGAAACGTATAGAATTTGGTCGGATGACAGGAAGATAATTAGCTTAGTTGGTAATAAGGACAGTGATTCTATGATGCGAGACGATGTTTTTAACAACGGTATAATTAAGGCTTATACATCCGTTATTTTTAGAGCAGAATAGGATGAAAAAGCGATGGATAGTAATGCATTTTATCATCATTAATTGGAAAATATCAACGCAATTGAAAGAGACAGAATAGCAACGAATTATTAAAAATCCACTTTTTTTGCTGTTTTTATGGTAGAATATCAATGGAACCGAATGAAAGATTTTCTTTAATAAGAGGTGTGAGATGATAAAAACAATGAGAAACATGAATAGATACAAGAGTTTTGTGGTTGTGATGATAGGCCTATTGTTAATAAATTGTATGGCTATTTATGGAACGACGGATGATGAGTATTTTGCTGGAAATCAGCTGAAACAATTATCAATATTAGAAGGTTACCCTGATGGAACGTTAAAATTGGAAAAACCGATTTCTCGAAGTGAAGTTGCAACAATTATGGTTCGTGTACGAGGGTATGAGGATGTGGAAATTAATCTTGAGGGCAAGAATTTCACTGATGTTTCTGGTGATTACTGGGCATTTCAATATATTCAAAATGCATATAAGTTATACATTATTCAAGGTTATCCGGATAATAGCTTTAAACCAAAGAATAACATCAGTTATGCTGAAGTTGTTGCAATAATGGTTAATACACTTGGATATAGAGAGTTGATCACTGGTGATTGGCCATATAATTATATTAATAAAGCGAAAGAATTAGGTGTGATTCCAGCTGAATCCAATATTGATCCTACTAAGATAATTACGCGCGGTGAAATGGCACTTATTGTATATGATACATTGTTAGTTAAAATCGATGATACAAGCATTTTACAATAACATTTTATAATAAACTTTTACAATAAACCTTTTACAATCGAAGAAAAAGTGGTATAATTATTCAAACTTTAACATATTAACGTGCAATAGGAGTTTTTATGAAAATAGGAAAAGTTGAAGAAACGGTACTTAAAAGATCTGTTTTTAAGCAGTTTCAAGTAAAAAGAGAAGAAGTCATAATTGGACCGGGTATTGGTGAAGATTGTAGTGTAATCAAAGTTGGACCTCATGAGTGCATTGTTTTATCATCAGATCCAATTACTGGGTCATCAAGTCAGATGGGCGAATTGGCGGTGCATATCACGTTAAACGATTTAGCCGCAAGCGGTGCGACTCCTATAGGACTTATGTTGACATTACTTCTACCAGATGGATATAGCGAAGAAAGCCTTAAGGCTTTGATGAAAAGTATAACGCAATTAGCTAAAGAATATAATGTACAAATTATTGGTGGGCATACAGAAGTAACAGATGCGGTCATTAAGCCAATAGTCACTGTAACAGGTGTTGGCAAAATTCACGAAGATAAGGTTATGGTAAGCAGTAAGATGAAACCAGATATGGATATCGTAATGACAAAGTGGGCGGGAATCGAAGGAACTTCTATCATTGCTAATGAAGGTGAGAATCAATTAACATCTTACTATCATAAAGATTTGGTTGAAGAGGCTAAGAGTTTTGCACAATATTTATCCGTAGTGAAAGATAGTGAAATAGCAATGAAGTACAATGTATATGCCATGCATGATGTAACTGAAGGCGGCATATATGGAGCTTTATGGGAGATTGGCGCTAAAGCTGGATTAGGCATTATCGTAGATCAAAGCCTTATCCCAATCCGACAGGAAACCATTGAAATATGCGAATACTTCGACCTTGATCCGTATAAGCTTATAGGAAGCGGGTCAATGCTAATCGTAACAGATGAGAGTGAAAAAATGGTTCTGGATTTAGAATCTAGTGGCATAAAGGCAACTGTTATTGGAAAACTTACAGAAGGTAATCATAGGCAAATCAAATTTGACGATGTTATGCGTTCGATCGGACCTGCAAAGTCTGACGAACTTTATAAAGCACTGGAACAGTGCAATAAATGAACTAATTTAGAAGGAGGTAAACAGTATGAATGAAGCATTACTTAAAGCAATCGAGAACAATTCAAAAAGGACGGTTACTGATCTGTCCGCGATGTTAGGTATTCCTGAGCTGGATATTGCAGAACAATTAACTCAAATGGAAAAGGATCTAATTATATGTGGTTATCACACATTGATCGATTGGGATAAAGTTGACACAGAAAAAGTTACTGCATTAATCGAAGTAAGAGTTACACCTCAAAGAGGTGAAGGATTCGATAAGATAGCGGAGAGAATCTATTTGTTTAAAGAAGTGAAATCACTCTATTTAATGGCAGGTGGATTTGACTTCACAGTTGTTATTGAAGGAACAACAATGAAAGAAGTTGCCCATTTTATAGGGCATAAATTGGCCCCACTTAAAGCGGTGCAATCAACAGCAACGCATTTCGTGCTCAAGAAATATAAAGATTATGGAATTGTACTTGACAAGAAACCAAAAGATGAAAGAATGGCGGTGACTCCATAATGAATAGAGAGTTAAATAAAATAGCATTAACAATTCCTCCTTCAGGGATACGTAAGTTTTTTGATGTTGTAACGACAATGAAAGACGCGATTTCTTTAGGTGTTGGTGAACCGGATTTTGATACACCTTGGCACATTCGTGAGGAAGGTATTTACTCTATTGAAAAGGGGAAGACTTTTTATACTTCCAACGCCGGATTGCTTGAACTACGTGAAGCAATTTGTGATTATTTAGATCGACGTTTTGAACTTAAATATGATTTTAATGAAGAATGCATTGTAACAGTTGGTGGAAGTGAAGGTATTGACTTAGCGTTACGTGCAATTACGAATCCTGGTGATGAAATATTAATACCGGAACCATCATTTGTATGTTATAAACCGTGTGCAGCACTTGCGGGTGGTATTCCTGTACCGATTCCGTTGAAAGCTGAAAATGAGTTTAGATTAACGAGAGAAGAAGTTGAAGAACACTTAACGGATAAAACCAAGGCAATAATTATTTCTTTTCCTACTAACCCTACAGGGGCATTTATGACTAAAGAAGATTTGCAACCCATCGCCGATTTAGCAATTGAGAAAGATTTAATTGTTATTTCAGATGAGATATATGCTGAGCTAACATATGAAGGTGTACATGTTAGTATTGCATCTTTAGAGGGTATGAAAGAACGAACAATTATCGTGAGTGGATTTTCAAAAGCATATGCAATGACAGGGTGGAGAATTGGTTACGCAACGGGTCCGGAGAATATAATTGGTGTTATGAAACTGATTCATCAATATGCTATTATGTGTTCGCCTACAACAAGCCAATATGCAGCGCTAGAAGCTGCTAAAAATGGTGATGAAGACATAGCAGAGATGAAAGCGGCATATAATAACCGACGTCGGTTTATGGTTGATTCATTTAACCGAATCGGTTTAACATGTTTTGAACCTAAAGGCGCATTTTATATATTCCCATCAATAAAAAGCACTAATCTAACATCTGAAGAATTCGCTACACAATTATTACTTCAAGAACAAGTGGCTGTTGTTCCAGGGACCGCTTTTGGAGAATCTGGTGAAGGATTTGTTAGATGCAGTTATGCCTATTCAATAGATGATTTGAAAATGGCTGTTGAAAGAATTGAAAAATTCGTTTTGAGTTTAGAAAATAAAAAAGATTAAATGATAAGCAAGAGTAGGTACACAAGCAAAAAGAATCATTGGGTATCCAATGATTCTTTTTGCTTGTGTACCTACTAAACATTTAATTATTGATTGACTTTGCA
>Ga0314774_1001788_pt1 | contig 13123 bp, 14 predicted proteins | sample MetaGCBIA2018_FD_204515 | JGI IMG/M metagenome (GOLD analysis project Ga0314774, IMG submission 204515) | Cryopeg brine microbial communities from Beaufort Sea near Barrow, Alaska, United States - CBIA 2018 | ecosystem: Environmental > Aquatic > Marine > Coastal | place: USA: Alaska | collected... | reverse complement strand
CCCCAACCCGATAACCCGCAGAACAGGATCACCTAGGTAATACACCCCAAACACCCCCTGACCAGCACAAACACCACCAAAACCGGTCACACTTCGGAAACTCGCGCTAGGGTGACGGTCGTGAGTGATGAACAGATGCGCGCAGTGGACATGTGGACCGACGGCGCCTGCAAGGGCAACCCTGGCATCGGCGGCTGGGGTGCGTGGATGCGGTTTGGCGACCACGAAAAGGAACTGTGCGGGGGCGAAGCTGACACCACCAACAACGTCATGGAGCTCACGGCCGTGATCGAGGGCCTCAAGACACTCAAGGAGCCGTGCGTCGTCACGCTGCACGTGGACTCGACGTACGTGATGAACGGCATCAAGACGTGGATCGCGGGCTGGAAGCGCAACGGCTGGAAGACCGCCGCCAAGAAGCCCGTCAAGAACAAGGAACTGTGGCAGGAGCTCGACGCGCAAGTCGCGCGGCACCAGGTCTCCTGGGTGTGGGTCAAGGGTCACGCAGGCGACCCGGGCAATGAGCGCGCCGATGAGTTGGCAAACAGGGGCGTCGACCAGGTGCGCGCGCGGGCCTAGCCGCGGGCGCTAGCGCGTTCGCGTTGCGGTCGGCTCGATCTCGGCGGCCTCGCGAGTGCGAACACACGCCTCGATGAGTCGATCGCGCAGCACCGACGCACGCGATGCGAACTCGCCTTGACGGCGCGCGTACTCGCTCTTGCCTTCGGCGGTTTCGATGGCGATGGGCGCCAGCCCCAGTTCTCGCACGTCATACGGAGAGGCCTGCATGTCGACGTAGCGAATTTCCATCGCCAGTTCGAAGGCGTCGAGCGCGAGCTCGCTGGGGACTGCGGGCGCGAGCTTGGCGGCCCACTTGAACAAGTCCATGTTGGCGTGCAAGCAGCCCGGTTGCTCTCGCGCCACCTGATCGGCACGCGTCAACTGCAGTGAGTTGCGCGGCGCGGCATCGGGCGTGAAGAACCGAAACGCGTCGCTGTGGGTGCACACCAAGTCGTGAGACTCGACCACCTCGTCGGTGCCGTTGCGTCCCAACCGCAGCGGCAGCGCATGGCGCGTCTCCGCATCGCGGTAGACCATCGCCCACTCGTGAAGGCCAAAGCACCCGCGCACGGCGGGGCGCGATGCGGTCGCTGTGAGGAGCGCGCGGACGTCATCCGCCGTGGATCCCCGCGCGTCCCAGAACTCGCGGGCGTCCACCTCGGTGATCGCGTCGGCGCTGCGGTAGTAGCGCCACTGCGAGTGGTCGGTGGCGTTGTCCAGGCCCACGCCGATGCCCGGGTGCCAACGGCGCAGAAGCGATGGCCGCGTCCCGTAGTAGTCGTACAGGAAGTCTTCGATGGGGTGCTTCTCGCCGCGCGCCGCCCGCTCGCGACGACCCGCCGTCGCTGCATCCGCCCGCCGCGCATGTGCTTCCGTGAGTGGCACCCACTCGGCCCGGGGGAGCACCGTGGTGCTGACGTCGATCACCCGGTCATTGTCTCAGCGGGAGCCAGCAACGGCGTCGGCCGTCCTGGTCGACGCGGACGTGAGGACCCGCTCGAGCGGCCCGGCCGCCAGGAACACCCTCCACACCGTGGCCGCGGCCATGAGGGACAGGGTCAGCACGGCGAACGACACATTCGACGGGTGCCACACGATCTGTTCACCCACGATCGCGATCACCACAATGTGCGCCGTGTATGTGCTGAGCGACATCGAGCCAAAGGCGAGTGCAGGGAAGAACAGGGGAGTGGGCCTCGCGATCCGCAGACACACACCGATCACCAGTAGCGCCACGAACGTGTTGCCCACTATCTCGAACGGCGACGTGGAGTGTGCCTCCAGCGAGGCCCACCACGGGCCGGCCTCGGGCTGCCACGGGGCCGCCGCTCCGACGATGATGGCCGCGCCGTACGCGATGGCGGTGCCCACCGCCCCCGTCCACACCAACGCCGACGCCGCGGCGGGCTCGCGGAGTCGCAACTTGCCGACGGCCATCCCGACCAGCAGGTAGCCCGCCCACGCTATGACGGGGTAGTACTCCAAGGTCACCGTATTGGCGACGGGGATCCCGTCCCACGCGCCCTCGACAAAGTGGAAGGCGACCGCGCCGCCCACCAGCACGGCAAAGCCCGCGCCCGCGAGGGCTCGCGGCGACCACCGGATCGCCGGAGTGACGACAAGGAACATCACGCCGAGGTTGCCAAGGATGATTGCGATCGGAGTGCCGAGGAGGTCGAGCACGAAGCCAGCCGCGATCAGGAGGAGACCTCTCGTCGCGACCCGTATCGCCGTGTGACCCGTGCCAGCACGGTCTGCAGCGCTCATGAGCGAAATCGTGACGCCCGCAAGGACCGCGAAGACGGCGGAAGGGCGCCCGTCGGCGATCCACAACCAACCCCAGCCTTCAACGTCGTTGCCACGGTGACCAGAGTCTCCGACGTGCGCCGCAAGCATCCCGATGATCGCGGCGGCTCTGGCGAGGTCCAACCCCACGATGCGCCCCGGCCAGGCGCTAGCGCGAGCCACTCGCGAAGGCGCCGCCGCCGACTCGGCGGCCGCGCCTGCGGTCACGAATCTTCCCCAAAGCCCGCGGCCTCAAGTATCCCGAGAGCCCACTCGTAGTGGGAGCCAAGGCATTCGTGCGCGACGCTGCCCAGCGACTCGTCCCCGAGCCAATCCTTTGACTCGGTCGCGGTCAACTCGGCCTCGGGAGTGGCCGCCACGATCGCGCGCACTCTGTCGTGAGACGCGACGAGCGCGGCTCGCACGGAGTCGTAGTCTCGCCCCGAATGGAACGAGTACAGGGTCTCGTTGAGAGCATCCAAGTCACGCCAGGTGTAGCCCTCCGCGGGGTACGCCACGGACTCTCCCGCACGGTCCGCCTCGATCCAGCCCTCGAACAGCATGTGCCACGCGTGTAGATGCGACAACACATCGGTGGTGGTGCGGCGCAGGTACGCGTCTCCCAAGTAGGCGGCCGGATGGGAGTCGGTGACGGCGAGGAGTCTCGCCAGGCCGGCGTCTGCCGCTTCGATGATCTGCACGTGACCCAGGGTCGTCATCGCTCCATGCTAGGCGCGGTGCGCTCGTGCCGCTTGGCAGGGGACAAGGCGACTCCCAACAAGGCGCATCGGGGCGGCGCGCGGCGGCGGCTACGCTAGGGGTCATGCGTATTGCCCGATTCACCACCGGTGGCGACCCCCGGTATGCCGTAGTCGAAGGAGACCCGGGCGAGGAGGAACTGATCGTCCTCTCCGGAGACCCGATGTACATCGCTGGCAAACCCACGGGGGAGCGGCTGCCGTTGAGCGACGATGTGCGCCTGCTGGCGCCGGTGATCCCGCGCTCAAAGGCGGTGTGCCTTGGCAAGAACTACGAAGCACACGCCAAGGAGATTCCGCTCCGCGGTCCGGCCCCAGAGGTGCCGATACTCTTCCTCAAGCCCAATACCGCCGTCATCGGCCCCGACGACCCGATCGTGCTGCCCGCGTACTCGCAGGATGTCCAGCTCGAGGCTGAGTTGGCCATCGTGATCGGCCGCCTGTGCAAGGACGTCAGCCCCGAGAGCGCCGAGAGCTACATCTTCGGCTACACGTGCGCAAACGATGTGACAGCGCGCGACCTGCAAAGGGTTGAGGACCAGTGGTTCCGCGCCAAGGGTTTCGACACGTCCCTTCCGCTGGGGCCGTGGATTGAGACCGAGTTGGCGCATGATGCCTTGGACGTCTCGTCGCGTATCAACGGCAAGCAGGTGCAGACGGGCAACACCTCGGACATGCTCGTGGACGTCATGAACGCGGTGGCGATGGTGTCCGAGATCGTCACGCTGCTGCCGGGCGACGTGATCCTCACCGGAACGCCCGCCGGCGTGACGACCTTGAACCACGGAGACATCGTGGAGATCGACATTGAAGGCATCGGCACGCTGCGCAACCCCGTACTCCGGCGCGGCTGAGCGCCCGGCCCAGGAAAGAGACTCGATGACTAAGGTTCGCGTTCGATTCTGTCCGTCACCCACCGGAATGCCCCACGTGGGGATGGTGCGCACGGCCCTGTTCAACTGGGCATACGCGCGTCACATGGGCGGGGACATGGTGTTCCGGATCGAGGACACCGATGCGGAACGAGATTCCCAGGAGAGCTACGAGCAACTGCTGGACGCGATGGAGTGGCTCGGCATCACGTACGACGAGGGCCCCGACATCGGCGGACCCTACGGTCCGTACCGCCAGTCTCAGCGCCACGACCTGCACGCCGACGTGGTGCGCCAGCTGGTGGAGGGCGGTTACGCGTACGAGTCGTTCTCCACTCCCGACGAGGTCGAGGCCAGGCATCGTGCCGCCGGACGCGAGCCCAAGCTCGGTTACGACGGCTTCGACCGGAACCTCAGTGACGAGGCAAAGGCTGCCTTCCGGGCCGAGGGCCGCGAGCCGGTGATCCGGATGCTCATGCCGAACGAGGACATCACGGTCACTGACCTGATTCACGGAGACGTCACGTTCCCGGCGGGTTCGGTGCCCGATTACGTCATCGTGCGCGGCAACGGCATCCCGCTGTACACGCTCGTGAACCCCGTGGACGACGCGCTCATGAGGATTACTCACGTGCTGCGCGGCGAGGACCTGTTGAGTTCAACGCCGCGACAGGTTGTGCTGTGGCGCGCCATGGTCGAGCTCGGCATCGCCGACGCGGTGCCCACCTACGCGCACATGCCCATGGTGCTGGGTGAGGGCACCAGGAAGCTGTCCAAGAGGGACCCCGAGTCCAACCTCTTCCACCACCGCGACCGCGGATTCTTGCCAGAGGGGCTGCTGAACTACCTCGCGCTCTTGGGTTGGGCAATTGGACCCGACCGGGACGTGTTCACCGTCGACGAGCTGGTCGCCGCGTTCGACATCGCGGACTGTACGCCCAACCCCGCGCGCTTCGATCTCAAGAAGGCCGAGGCCATCAACGCCGAACACATGAGAATGCTCCCGCTGAGCGACTTCGCGGCGCGAGTGGTGCCGTACTTGCATGCCGCTGGCCTGGTGGGCGCCGACTCGGTGCGCGGCCTCACGCCTCATGAGGAGGCGACGCTCGCGATGGCTGTGCCGCTCGTGCAGACCCGCATGACGCTCCTGAGCGAGGCTCCGGGAATGCTCGGCTTCCTGTTCGTGGGCGATACCGCCTATGAGTACGACGATGCCGCGATCGCCAAGCTGCCAGACAATGCGGTCGAGGTGATCGATGCGGCGACCGGCGTGCTCGAGGCACTCACAGACTTCTCCGCAGCTTCGCAGCAGGAGGCGCTGAGCGCCGTGCTGGTGGAGCAGATGGGCATCAAGCCGCGCTTCGCGTTTGGGCCGTTGCGCGTTGCCGTGACCGGCAGGCTCGTGTCGCCGCCGCTGTTTGAGTCGATGGAGATCCTCGGTCAGGATCACGCTCTCGCGCGACTGCGCCGACTGCGGGCGGTCATCGCGGAATGAACGTGAAGGCGGTCGCTGGGGTGCTGCTCGACATCGACGACACCCTTGTCAACACGCGCGCCGCGTTTCGCCGCGCGCTCGCTACGGTCGCCGAGCACTACCTGCCCGGGCCTCACGACCTCGACGCCATGGGGATCCACTGGCGGATTGATTCGGGCGGGTGGTACCGGGCGCACACCCGCGGCGAGATGACCCACCGCGAGCAACGCATGCGCCGCGCCAACGAACTCCACGAGGCCTTCGGCGGCGACGCGATGGACGACGACGAGTACGCAGCGTGGGACACGGTGTTCGAGGCCGGATTCCGCGCGGGATGGACTGCGCACGAGGACGCCGACGCGATGCTGGACACGTTCGATCGATGCGGCATTGACTACGGCGCGGTGTCGAACGCCGACCACAGCTACCAGGAGCGCAAGCTCGTGCTCAGCGGCTTGGGCCGCGTCAGGATGCTCGTGGGCGTCGATCGCTTCGGCGTCGGCAAGCCCGATCCTCGAGTCTTCCTCGAGGGCGCGCGAATGCTGGGGCTCGATCCCGCATCAGTGGCGTACGTGGGCGACGAGAAGGACATCGACGCGGGAGCCGCCGCGGAAGCGGGCTTCGCGGTGGGCATCTGGCTGGACCGACCGGGCTCTCCGCCCCAAGCGGGAGAGCTGGGCGCCAACGTGATTCGCATCGAGTCGCTCTCCGAGGTACGGCACGTTCTCGCGCTCACCTGCTGAAAGAATCTGCGGGCCACTACAACCTTTTGTGCCAGCAGCGTGTCTCACTCTGTAGAAGGCCAAACATAGGAGGCGTGAATGAGCACATGGGCAAAGGTCATGGAGTCCGTGGTCCGAGAGCGCCGTCCCGCCCTGGTGGGCTATGCGTACCTGATGACGGGTTCGCGTAATGAGGCCGAGGACCTTGTCCAAGACGCCATCGTCCGTACCTTTGCGCGCGGTCGTGCCAAGACCTCCGTGGTGCAAGCGGAGGCCTACATCAAGCGTGCGATCGCCAATGAGGCGATCAACCGTGCACGCCACCGCCTGGTGGTCGAGCAACGCAAGCCACTCGTAGCCACGCCGCATTCGGCGCCCGGTCACGAGCACATGGTGTCGGCCCAGGCGGACCTGGAGACCGCCCTCGAGGTGCTGAGCCCCAGGGAGCGCGCCGTGACGGTACTCAAATATGTGGATGACCTGACGATCGCCTCGATTGCGGCGATCCTCAAGCTCAACGATGGGACGGTCAAGCGGTATCTCGCTAACGCGGCCGTCAAGCTTCGTGAGCAACTCGGAGACGATGCGGTGAACCTCACTGAACGGGACACCGTTCCAGTCACTTTGACGGAAAGCAGGCCATGATGGATCTCTCTCAACAGCTGCACTCGCTCGCAAGCGACGTGGGCAACGACTACGCAATGTCCGCGCCGGAGGACGCCTCTCGCCTGATCGGCAAGGCACGTCGCGGTCGCATGGTGTGGACTTCCGGGGTTGGCGCGGTGGCCGCTGCGGGCGCCGCAACACTCGCATTCGGCGGGCCGGCGGTCGCCGCCGCCCTCTCGGGAGGCGACGCGCAGTTGGCACCCGCTGGCCCCGCGAGCGAGTCTGCCTCGACGTCGGCCGAGCCTTCGGTCACCCCGAGCCCGTCGCCGGAGCCGAGCGCGTCTCCGTCTCCGTCCCCGTCCGCGACGACGGCCGGAGCTGGAGTGATCGATCTCAGCGGCGGCGTCACCGGTGGCGACGACGATGATTCGTACGACGACGACCACAGCGAGGGCGTCGAGAACCACAGCGAAGACTCTGAGGACGACTGATCCCCACTCCCGGCGGCCACTAAGCCGTCACCACTAGACTCCACCGCGCGCGGCCCACTTCTCACCGCATCGGGCCGCGTGCGGTGGCGCTGTTTGCCCGGCGCGCTGTGCGTTGGTTTGGGCGAACGCGCTGGCTCAGGTAGAGTTGTTTCTCGGTTCCGTGAGGGACCATTGGGGTATGGTGTAACTGGCAGCACGACTGGTTCTGGTCCAGTTAGTTGAGGTTCGAATCCTTGTACCCCAGCTGTGACCAAAGGCCCGCGCAAGCGGGCCTTTGGTGTTTCTATGGTGGTTTCGTCTGGAAGAGGGAGTACCGTGGGCGCCATCAATCGCGAGTGGCACGAAGCGCACCGCATGCCGCCGCGCGCGACTGACGATCAGCGGGGACAGTGGCATAGCGAACACGTCGATGAGTGCAGTTGCCGCGCTCCGAGCGCTAGGGAGCAGGAACTCATCGACCGCTGGCGCGCCCAGCACCCGCGGGTCTGAGCCCGTACCGACACGTCCGGCACGGCCTTAGGCGAGCTCGATCGTCGTGCCGTCCCATCCGGCAGTCACGTGTTGCCCCTCGGTCAGGCGTCCGGACACGATGTCCTTGGCCAGTTCATTGAGCAGCCGGGTCTGGATGAGCCGCTTGAGGGGGCGTGCGCCGAACTGCGGGTCGAAGCCGTCCTTCGCCAGGGACGCGCGCAACTCGGGCGACACTGTGAGCGTGATGCCCTTCGCCTGCTCGATGCGCGCCACCGCCTTGGCAAGTTCCGCATCGACGATTCCCTCCATGGCGGTCCGGTCGATGCGATCGAAGACCACTACGTCGTCCAGGCGGTTGAGGAATTCGGGACGGAAGGCGTGCTTCAGCACCTCGTGAAGCTGTGCCTCGAGGACGCTGCGGTCTGCTCCGTCCCACGCGAGCACTATGTCGGATCCCAGGTTCGAGGTCATCACGATGATGGTGTTCGTGAAGTTCACGGTGCGTCCGTGGCCGTCGGTGAGGCGGCCGTCATCGAGCACCTGGAGCAACACGTTCCAGACATCGGGGTGAGCCTTTTCCACCTCGTCGAACAACACGATCGAATAGGGACGACGCCGAACGGCCTCGGTGAGTTGGCCTCCCTGGTCATAGCCCACGTAACCCGGGGGAGAGCCAATGAGTCGGCTCACCGCGTGGGACTCCATGTACTCCGACATGTCGATGCGGATCATGGCGCGTTCGTCGTCGAACAGTTGCTCCGCGAGCGCGCGTGCCAATTCGGTCTTTCCGACGCCGGTGGGGCCAAGGAACAGGAATGAGCCGATGGGGCGGTGAGCGTCGGATAGTCCCGCGCGGGCGCGGCGGATCGAATCCGATACCGATGAGATGGCGCGTTCCTGGCCAATCACACGTTCGTGCAGGCGGTCCTCGAGTGACCCAAGTTTCGCGGACTCCTCGGTGAGCAACTTTTCCACAGGCACGCCGGTCCACTTGGCGACGACCGCGGCGATGTCCTCGCCGGTGACCTCTTCGCGCAGCATCCGCTCATGGGGGGCAATCGCGTCCAGTTCGGCGCGCGCGTCCGCCATTTGCTTCTCGGCGGCCGGGATCTCGCCGTAGCGGATGCGGCCGGCCTTCTCCAGTTCGCTGAGCCTTTCGGCGCGCTCAAGTTCACCCCGCAACGATTCCAGGCGCTCGGTTGCTCCTGAGACGCGCACGATGAGGTCCTTCTCGCGGGCCCAACGCATGTTCAACTTCTCCGACTCTTCCTGGAGCCGGGTGATGTCGTCGTCGATTTCGTCACGGCGGGCCTTGGCCTGCTCGGACTTGTCCTTGGCCACCTGGGTGCGCTCGATCTCAAGTTGCATGATGCGGCGCCTCGCCCGATCCAGCTCGGTCGGCATCGAGTCGAGCTGCATCCTCAGCGCGCTGGTGGCCTCGTCGATGAGGTCGACGGCCTTGTCGGGCAGGAAGCGGTCGGAGATGTACCGATCAGACAACGTCGCGGCGGAGACGATCGCCTCGTCGGTGATCTTGACACCGTGGTGAACCTCGTACTTCTCCTGGAGGCCGCGCAGGATCGCCACCGTGTCGTCCAGGCTCGGTTCGCCCACGTACACGGGTTGGAAGCGGCGCTCGAGGGCAGAGTCTTTCTCGATGTGTTCCCGATATTCGCCAAGAGTGGTCGCGCCGATCATGCGGAGCTTGCCGCGCGCGAGCATCGGCTTCAAGATGTTGCCGGCATCGACCGAGCCATCGGCCTTGCCAGCGCCGACGATCGTGTGGAGCTCGTCGATGAACAGGACGATGCGACCCTCGGCCTCCTCGACCTCTTTCAGGATTGCCTTGAGACGCTCTTCGAACTGACCGCGGTAGGCGGCTCCTGCGACGACCGAACTCATGGCGATCTCGACGACCCTGCGATCCTTGAGGGAGGACGGCACGTCGCCCGCGACGATGCGCTGGGCGAGGCCTTCGACGATCGCGGTCTTGCCCACGCCGGGTTCGCCGATGAGGACGGCGTTGTTCTTGGTGCGCCGTGTGAGTACTTGCATGACGCGGCGGATCTCTTCGTCGCGGCCGATCACGGGGTCGAGCGAGCCCGCTTCAGCGAGGGCGGTGAAGTCCTGACCGAACTCTTCGAGCGCGCCCGGCTGGGGGTTGGCCGACGCTGCGGGTGTCTGCGCGGTCATGATGTACCTCCTGATATGTCCGAACGCTTCTCAAAGTTGAGTCGCATTCACTCAAGTTTACATAACCGCCCCGCAGACCGCAAGGCGTGAAGGCAGGAAAGGGGGAGGGTACGCGGCACCTGGGGCACTCCCGCATCGACACAGAACCCTCGTGCCGGGCGGATTCGCTAAGGTGCCATCTCTTCCGCTATTCTTACCGGGCGCATTCGCCAGAATGCAGCTAGGGCCCCGTTGTGTAGCGGCCTAGCACGTCGCCCTCTCAAGGCGGTAGCGCGGGTTCGAATCCCGTCGGGGCTACGATTTTCCTCCACCATCGGTGGGGGTTTTCGTGTTTCTGGGCTCGGTTTGCGCTCACCCCGAAGCGTTGCCGAACCTATAGTCGGGGTGAGACTGCAAGTAGCCTGACAGTGGGGTAGATGTGACGCTCAAGGAACAGTTCGCCTCGGCTCTCGCTGCTGCGCGCACGGGCGCGCCCTGGGCATGGGAGGCGATCTACCGCGATCTTGCGGGCGTGGTGGGAGGCTACCTTCGCGGTCATGGAGCCCCCGATGTCGAGGACCTCGTCTCCGAGACGTTTCTCAGCGTGGCCAAGGACATTCACAGCTTCAACGGCGACGAGGATGCGTTCCGTTCCTGGGTCTTCACGATCGCTCACCGTAGGCTGCAGGACGCCTGGCGTGTTCACGGTCGCCGAGTTCCGGTGGCGGACGGCGAGGACGCCGAGTCGCGAGTCGAGCGCGAGTGGCACGGCAATGTGGAAGACGAGGCCATGGCTTCGATGTCAACCGTGGAAGTGGAAGCCCTGATCGGTCATCTGACCGCCGCACAACGTGACGTGATACTTCTCCGCGTCATCGGCGATCTCTCGGTTGCTCAGACCGCCCACGTTCTCAACACGTCCGAAGGTGCAGTCAGGGCGCTCCAGAACAGGGCGTTGCGAGATCTCAGAAAGGTTCTTGGCGATGACGCGTAACGAAAACGGACCGCTCAGCGATGACAGGGGTGAGATGGAAAACAACACACCCTTTGCAGAGCGCGACGCGGATTCCGCAGTCAGCGGTCGAGTTCCGGCGAACCCGGAGCTCGTCCCAGTTCAACGCGCGCTCTCACAAATGAAAGAGGCGCTCGTCATGGAACCCACCACTGAAGTCATCTCCGCGCATGCTGCGCAGTTTGCTGCTGCTGTGCCCCCAACGACCCCGATACCCCAGGCTCGTCACGCGTCCCCGTGGCGCCGTCGGGCGTCTGCGGCCGTCGCGGTGGCCCTCGTATCGGGCTTCGGAGTGGCGGGAGCCGCAGCCGCCAATGAAGCCGCGCCTGGGGACGCGCTCTACGTCGTCGACCAGGCCCTCGAGCGCATTCACATCTTCGATGGCGGCACACACGAGCGCCTCAACGAGGCAGATCGACTCGTCAGCCAAGGTGACGTTGAGGGAGCGCTTGAGTTGGCCGGCGACGCGCTCGAGAGCGACGGCGAAGTCGAAGCCGCAACTGGGTTGCACAACGCGGCCCTTGCCGTTGCTTTGAATTCGTCGGGTGACGATGTCCGTGCGCGGGTGTCTTCGATGCTCCAGTGGATGGCTGGCGAGGACTCTCGGGGCGCCGAATTCGGTGCACAGGTGAGCGAACGTGCGCGGCAGATCTCGGGCAACGAGAATGCCAACCAGAACGCGAACCAGAACGCGAACGAGAACGCGAACGAGAACGCGAACCAGAACGCGAACCAGAACCAGAACGCGAACCAGAACGCGAACCAGAACCAGAACGCGAACCAGAACGCGAACCAGAACGCGAACGCGAACGCGAACGCGAATCAGAACGCGAACACCAACCAGAACACGAACGGTGACGCGAACACCAACCAGAACACGAACGGTGACGCGAACACCAACCAGAACACGAACGGTGACGCGAACGGCACGGGCGACGGCACCTGCACCGGCGACGGTACGTGCACCGGGACCGGCCAGGTCGACGCGAACGCCAACACGAGCACCTACACGAACACCTACACGAACGAGAACGCGAACGGCCGGGGGGTCGGCAAGCCTTAATCGAGGTCGTCAAGCGTGGCGAGCCTTGCTCGCCACTGCTTGACGAGGCCGGGTGGCGGCACACCGCACGAAGGATCCGTGGCATTCACACGGGGTCGGTGGGCCGCCACGTAGTTGTAAGCCGTGTCGCGCCAGGACCGGGGAACGCACCGCACGAGTCCTGCGGCTCTCCATGGCCAGCGCAAGGCGCGCGCGACGCGGATCACCGCATCGGAACGTACGAAGGCCTCCCCGTCCCACACCAGCAATGTCGAGGCCGTGATTTCCGGTTCAAGCCCCGCTCGGGCGACGACGGCCTTGCCGACCTCTCCGGAAGAGCCCGCGATGAGGAACCGGCCGGCCGCATCGTGCCTGATGAGCCAGGCCACGAACCCGTTGCACAGCCCGCATTCTCCGTCGAAGACGACGATGGCACGCGCGTTTCCCATGGTGTCAGCGTACGTTCGCCGCGCGGCACACCCCTCTAGCGGTGCGGGCCGTCCCTGAGACGCTGTCGGGCTTAAACCTGGGAGGCGAGGAGCTGGCCCCACTTGCGCGCGCGGTCGATTTCGCCCGGTCGGAGCATGCTTCCCGCGGCCTTCACGTTCTTCTCGTTGATGATGTAGAAGCCCTGGGAGCGGTTGGCGATGGTGTAGCCGAGTTCGGTGAGTGCCTTCTCGATCTTGCTGGCGCCACCATGGCCTAGGGGGCCCCGCACGCGAGTGTCAAATGCCGCCGCGAGGGCCGATGCGGCGGGAAGACTGTCAAGCCAGACCTTCAGTGGGGGCTGGGACAGATCGGGCGCGAGGTCGCCGGGGGCCAACGGCCGTTCCGCGACGGACTTCTTGGTCGCTGCGCTCGGCAGGCTGAACGCGTGAACGGGGGCTCCGACCACGAGCAGGTCCGCTGTCGCGGCCTCGGCAGGCTCGATCTCTCCCGTATGGCGCACCAAGGTGCCTTCGCCGATGCCTTCGCCAATGGCGTGTGCAATAGCGGCGGTGTTTCCCCAGAGCGATTCGTACACGACGACTGCGTTCATACCCCTATTTGATCGGCTGGCGCCCACCTGCGCAAGGGGCCAAGGACATCAGATCACCTGAGTCCTCCGCAGAACCTCGGTGAGTTGTTGCGCGGCATCGACGACGGACTGGGAGTGC
>Ga0314774_1001785_pt1 | contig 13138 bp, 13 predicted proteins | sample MetaGCBIA2018_FD_204515 | JGI IMG/M metagenome (GOLD analysis project Ga0314774, IMG submission 204515) | Cryopeg brine microbial communities from Beaufort Sea near Barrow, Alaska, United States - CBIA 2018 | ecosystem: Environmental > Aquatic > Marine > Coastal | place: USA: Alaska | collected... | reverse complement strand
GACCGTTGGGGACGGTTCCTGTTGGTCAACAAAGTTGACCAACAGGAACCGTCCCCAACGGTCGCTTTTTTTATTTCAAGTATTCTTTTAATGTTTTTGAAACGCCACCAACAGACTTAATCATCTTCAAGAACATAGATTCTATTTTTTCACCTAATCCTACAGTGTATAAATCAGTTCCGAAAATATTGCTGTTTTCCAAAATGCTTCTGATATCTGCGCTTGTATCACCTAAGTGAATTTTGTCCATTGTTTCTTTTAACGTTTCCAACATAGGATCTGCACTTAATTCAAAAGCTTCTCCATTATCATCAACTGCCATTAGATATCTAAGCCAACAAGCAATGGCCAGTGGTATACCAACAAGACTTGAAGGATCGAATTTCGGGTTATCGACATAGGATTTTATGGTCGTTCCAAAACGAATTCCAAGTTTCTGTGATGTATCTGTTGCGATTCGCTGTGGTGTATCCGGAATATATGGATTAGCAAAACGTTCATTAACAACTTCATCAATAAATTGTTTCGGATCTAATATTTTTGGATCGATAACTACAGGTAAGCCCTCAACATATCCGATTTGATGAACCAATTTCTTAAGTGTATCGTCTTTCATTTCGTCTGCAATCAAGGTATATCCTAACAGACATCCACTCACTGCAAGTGCCGTATGTAATGGATTAAGGCATGTAGTCACCTTCATTGTCTCTACATTGTTGACCGTATCGCGATCACCAAACATAACACCTGCTTTTTCAAGCTCCGGTCGACCGTTTGGAAATATATCTTCAATGACCAAATATTCACTTACTTCTGTATTAACAAATGGCGCCATATAAGTGTTTTTTGAAGTGACTACCACATCCATATCCGTAAATCCATCTGCTTCAAGATTAGTTTTAACCACTTCTGCAGGTCTTGGTGTAATCTTGTCGATCATTGATAGTGGATAGCTGATTGTTGAAGGATTCGATACATATTCAACAAACTCTTCCGGTACAAACCCACGTTGTTGCCATTCTTTAGCTATTGTTATGACAGCTTCTTTAACCTTGTCCCCATTATGTGAGCAGTTATCCATACTTACTAGTGCAAGTGGTGTTTTGTTCTTCAAAAACCGTTTGTATACAAGTGAAGTTAAGACACTCATTGCATGAGTCCCTTTATCCGGTCCGTTCTCCAAATCCGAATTAACAAAGGAGAAAAATTCACCTTTATGGTCTTTTAGAGCATAGCCTTTTTCAGTGATGGTAAAGCTTACCATCTGCAATGAAGGGTTTTCAAAGGCACCCACTAGCATATCAAACTCTTCCGTTCCACGCTTCGTTGTAACACCATCAACAATACTTGCAACAACTGTTTTTTCAAAGCTTCCATCGCTTTTCATCAAAACAACTAAAGCAAGGTTATCGAAAGGCTTGTATATTTTTTCGATGACTTCGTAGTCAAAAGTCTCAACAGCAATAATCCCGGTATCGCAAATGCCTTCATTTAAAAGTTCTTGATATGCTCTTGCAACAAATCCACGGAAAATATTACCGGCTCCAAAATGAACCCAGGTCGGATTTTCCGATGTATTCTTTTTGACTGCCTCAATATCAAATGCAGGTAATTGTATATTTGCTTTTTCAAAGACTTCTGTGTTCTTAAGATTGTCTAATGTCAGTCTCATTCAGTTATGCCTCCTTTTCTAATGTATCCCATATTCCAAGTAGATACATAACGCCTAAAGCTCTGTCATAAAGTCCATATCCGGGTCTGCAAGTTTTTTCTTCTCCCCACAAATGGCGACCATGATCCGGTCTTACATATCCTTTAAAACCAATCTCATGATATGCCTTTACAACTTCAACAACATCAACACTACCGTCTTGTCCTCGATGAGACGTTTCAATAAAGTCACCGTTTTCAAAAACTTTTACATTTCTGATATGAGCAAAATGAATACGATCTCCGAATTCACGAATAATGGCTGGGATATCATTCAGTTGATTGGGTCCAAGCGAGCCTGTACATAGCGTTAAGCCGTTATAAGGACTATCTACTAATTTAAGGAACTTCGCAATGTGTTCACGGCTACGAATAATTCTTGGCAAACCAAAGATTGGCCATGGTGGATCATCCGGATGAATTGCCATCTTAACGTCTTCTTCTTCACATATAGGAATAATTCTTTCTAAAAAGTATTTTAAGTTTTCAGATAATATATCTTCCGTAACATCACTATACGCTGCGAATAAATCATTTAGCTTTGCAAGTCGTTCAGGTTCCCAACCAGGCATGGTTTTGTTGCCTGCTCCCTTTAGGATACGATCAACTAGTGCTTGTGGTTCAACTCCTTCAATCAATGCTTTTTCATAAAATAAAGCATTGGATCCATCAGGCAGTTCTTTATACAAATCTGTTCTTGTCCAGTCAAATACCGGCATAAAATTATAGCAGATTACCTTAACACCTACTTTTGCCAGTTTTCTGATGGTATCAATATAAATATCAATATATTTGTCTCTACTAGGTAGTCCGAGTTTAATGTCATCATGTACATTTACACTTTCAACAACTGCTGGACTAAGTCCTTTTGAAGTTATTTGGTCAGCAACTTCTTGTATGCGTTCCATTTCCCACTCTTCGCCGGCTACTTTGTCATGAAGTGACCATACTGCACCCATAACACCCGGAATTTGTCTAATATGGTCAAGGGTAATATCATCGTTACCTTCGCCATACCAACGCCATGTCATATTCATAAGTATTCTCCTTTTCTATCTTGTATACAAGTTTATATATTCATGATAAGATTCTTTCAGTGATTTGTCAACTTTTTTTGTTCTAATTTCAGTAAACACTTATTATGTATAGGATATTATGCTGTTTCCTCTTTGATTCCCACTAGTTGCTGTCTTTACTTTTTTCACAAATCATGTATACTAGTAGTATGTTTTTTCTTTATTTATGCTAAGTTTAATGAATGGTAATACAGACCATTAGAAAGCCGGTACAACATGCCAAACCAAAAGCAAATAATCATAAAGCAACTAAAATCTGAGATTCTTTCTCTTGAATTAAAACCGGGCACCATCTTAAGCGAAGCCACTTTAACCGAGAGATTCAAGTTATCCAGAACACCCATACGAGAAATACTTAAGCAACTTTCACTAGAAGGTTATATCAACATTTACCCTCAGCGTGGCAGTTTAGTTTCCTATATAGATTTAGAATCTGTTGAACAAATCATTTACTTAAGAAATACACTAGAGAAACAAATAGCAACCGATTTATGCGGTCAAATCCCTTTAAAAGGACAGCATGCCTTAAAACAAATTCTTGTAGAACAAAAAAAATGCATCCTTCAAGAAGATGCATTAAATTATTTCATGCCACTCGATGATGCATTTCACAAAACACTTTTCACACTGGCAGGTCATTCATTTCTTTGGGATATTATTCAGCAATTCAACGTACACTATATGCGTTATCGAAAACTCCATATGCTTAAACAAGCAAAACTTTTGGAAATCTATGATGAGCATGAAGCTCTACTTAATCTATTCATTCAAAATGAAGAAATCAAGATCAAAGAATTGCTTGATCACCATATACGTTCCGACGTAGATTCAACCAATTTTTCAGAACAATTCCTAGGCTTTCTAAAATGACCGTTGGGGACGGTTCCTGGTGGTCGACTTTGTCGACCGCTGGGAACCGTCCCCAACGGTCATTAAAGTTTTATAATTCGATTCGTTAACCTTTGAACTTGAGTCAGACTATGCGTCACCATGATGACTGTATTATCCTTGGCATATTCTCGAATTAATGTTTCTACTTTTATTATAGCTTTATTATCAATATTCGAAGTAGGTTCATCTAGAAGAAGTAATTTTGGTTTAAAAATCATAGCTCGTATTAAAGCGATTTTTTGTGTTTCTCCTACTGAGAGATTTGTTGCTTTTTGATGTTTTAGCGGCATAAGGTCTAAATAATCCAATATTTTATCAATTTCGTAATTAATTTGGTTTTTAGACATTTTCCGAAGCTTGAGAGGATAAGCTATATTTCCATAAACACTACGGTCTAGCATATAAGGTTTTTGAGGCACTAGCGTTATGTCTTTTGCCAATAATTTAGAAAAAGGTTTGTTATTGTAATCTACTATACCCGAATCGTAATGTAGTTGACCTGCAATTATATTTAATAAGGTTGTTTTACCACAACCATTTTCACCTATTACGCATTGCAATCCTTTTTCTATCTCTATTTTCTCAATATCTAAAATTAATTTGTCGTTGAATCTTTTTTTCAGATTAGTAATATGAATTTTCATTTAACCACCTTCTTTATATCGGTATAACAAGCTATTAATGATTAAAGAAATCAATAATAGTATAATACCTAGCGCTATCGCAAGTTCATAATCACCCATTGAATTAAACATAACTATTGAAGTGGTAATGACTCTTGTATGGTTTTTAATATTACCTCCAACAATCATAACTGCCCCAACCTCTGAAATTGCTCTTGAAAATGCTGTCAAAACAGCCATCATGATTTCTACTTTGAGTTCACGAATAATAAGAAGTATAAGATGGATGTTTCTGGCTCCTAATAATCTGCCAGCCCTTTCAATCTCTTTTCCTCTTTTACGAACAATAGTGAATATCAGCCCCATCATTAAAGGTGTAATCAACACAAATTGAGCGATAATCATTGCTTTGGGTGTATACATTAATCCAAGGATTCCTAAAGGACCTCTTCTTGATAATGTTATCGCCACCAATAACCCAACAAGAACAGACGGAATCCCCATTAAAGTATACATCAACCTAGCAAAAATTTCTTTTCCGATAAACTCCTTTATTCCTAGAGTTACAGCCATCGGTATAGAAAATAATACTGATATGATTACAGCTGAAGAAGATACAAAGACTGATAATCCAATGATTTCATATAATTCACTATCAAATGAAAATATTAATTTAATTGCCTCATAAAAACCATTTACAATATAATCCATTGTCTACTCTACTTTCATTGGTTATTTAAGAATTACTATTTTGCATTAGGTGTAAAAAGAGGCATTCCGAATTTTTCCGTCCCATAATTACCAATCATTTTTTGTGTGTCTTCGGATAGTATCCAGTTCACAAAAGCTAATGCTCCATCATAATTAATAAATTCATTTAATTCCGGATTTACAGGAATTACGCCATATTGATTAAATAATAAATCATCATTTTCAACAATAATCTCTGACTCTATGTTATCCTTCATACTTAAATAAGTTGCTCTATCTGTTAATGTATAAGCATAAAGCTCATCAGCCATCAACAATACATCGCCCATCCCTTTACCGGCAGATAAATAAAACTCTTTGTCTAAAGGGTCTAATTCAGCCAATCCCCATATGGCTAGCTCTTTTTTATTGGTTCCTGAATCGTCACCTCTTGATATAAACTTAGTATTTGATATGAAAAGACTTTTAAAACTCTCTACTATATCATTTGGAGAATCAGACTTAAGTTTCGCTTCATCATTGGAAGGTCCTACTAGTACAAAATCATTGTACATAACATCAAACCGCTCAGTACCATAACCATCGGCAACAAAAGCTTCCTCTGAAGCTTTTGCATGAACTAACAGAACATCCGCTTCACCATCTTGCCCCATTTGAAGTGCTTTACCTGTACCTACTGCAATCACTTTAACCTCTATATCTGTCTTTTCTGTAAAATCACCCAGTATATAGTCCAACAAACCACTATCCCGAGTACTTGTTGTTGTAGACAAAATCAATTCTTTATTAGTAACTTCTGCTTCTACTTGAGAAGCTTTATCCCCACTACAACCAATAAGGCTTAATATTGTAAACCCAACAAAGAAGAATTTAATAATTTTTTTCATGTGACCACCAATCTAAATACAATCTTTTTACTATAAGCGTCTTCACCATTATAACAATAAAAATTTTACAATCAAACTGTATTTTTAAAAAAATATCTCATTTGTCAATTTAGCTACTTACTTTTGTTCAACTTCAATAACGCATTTACTTTTAATTATTTCAACTAAGAACTGTAGTGCATCAATGACATGAGGTCTGATATCTCCTCCAATAAGGACATACATTATATCGTCGCCTAAGTCCAATTGACCGTCATTAAGCCAAACTTTAACATGAAATATACCTTCCATTTTATAAGTTTCAGCTATTGCCAAATCAACTTTTTGTGAGTCGTATGAGAATTCCATTCCTTTTACTAATGTTCCATCATCAACACCACGACGAACCTTCGCTTTTGGAGTCTGCCTTACAATACCATTATGTACTAAATACATTCCCTCTTGTAATGCCTCCGGATCAGACTTAGCTTCTTTTAACCAAGCATCAATAGATGGTGAAGTCTTTTTGCTTTTTTCATTACTCATATCTATAAATCTCCTAACTTAATTTTTTATTCTTAACTTCTCTTATTATACTATATCCAGACAATCGACTAACGATTGAATTCCCATCATAAATTCACCTTCGTTAATAAGTTTATATATTTCGTCTTTTGTGACAAGTTTAGCTTCACTCACTTCTTCTGGCTGGCAAACAACCGAATGTATATCAACATCTTCCTCAAACAGCCAAACATCAACAAAATACGATGCGTCATCTTCATACTTTTTGCTATCAATCAATTTTCCTGGACTTGTTAATTCGATGCCAAGTTCTTCTTTGACCTCTCGTCGTATTGCATGATAACTATCATCGCCAGTTATAGCTGCGCCACCTGTTATCTCCCAAGTATTAGGAAAGCTTTTATTGGCTGTTCTCTTGGAGATGATAAATTCACCCTTTGAGTTTTTAATAAACCCAAATACCACAAGATGATACTCACCTTTATTCAAGGCCATTCCTCGTTCAGATGTTTTACCTGTTAGATTTCTATCATTATCTAAAATATCCCATAATTCCATATTTGCTGTTCTCCTTACTCCAATCTTTCATAATAATCAATTGAGTTCAACTTATCATCTGCGCTAATTTTCTCATTTCTCATATCGTTTGTGACTAAACTGATATGCATTCATAAGTATCAGCTAACTCAATCGCTGATGGCCTTGAATGATCATTTATTTAATCGTCCGTGAGATGATTGTCATTTTCCAGAACAATTCCTAGGCTACCTTTAACAAAGTTGACCACCAGGAACCGTCCCCAGCGGTCAGCCTATAACAAATCTGCTTTCACTACCGACATTACTGGTCACTATCTCTAGTCGTGTATCAATTCGTTCCTTCAACTCTTGGACATGTGAAATGATGCCCACCAATCGACCGGATTTCTGGATATCAATAAGACAATTGATGGCACTGTCAAGAGATTCTTGGTCCAATGAGCCAAATCCTTCATCAATAAACATGGTGTCCAGCCTTACCCCGCCTGCATAGGACTGAACGACATCTGATAGGCCTAACGCCATTGAAAGCGATGCTTTGAACCCTTCCCCGCCCGATAAGGTTTTGACGTGTCTTGATTTACCTGTATACGTATCAAAAACTTCCAGCTCAAGACCGCTCTGTTTGTTCTTTCTTGAAAGCTCATCTGTTCGGTGCAGTGTATATCTGCTTTGAGTCATTTGCTTCAAGCGAATATTGGCTGCTTTTAATATGTCCTCTAAAAATGCTGCTAGAACATATCTTTCAAATGTAATCATAGCCTTATTCTTACCATTTGAAATATTTGCCAACTGTCCGATCACCTTATATTTCTCTACTTTCGTACCGATTTGGTTGTTGATTCGTATAATTGTATTAATCGTCAGCCTATTATCGTCAATTCTACTGGTTAATCGACCGGACACAGATATCAACTCATCCCTTTTTTTCCTTAGATCATTGATCATTGTGTCAAAATAGTCAAGATCCATCGTCTTTTTATCTTTTGTCAATTTAGTTAACTCAGCTAACTTATTCTTTAGTGTCTCACATGCAAGTCTATATTCTTCTTGTTCTTTCTTTAACTGAATAATCTTTTCCTCAGGAAATTTAGATTCATGGTAATCTTCCAGCGATGTAAATCTTGCTTTAGCAACATGCTCTTCAAAAGCTTCCCTTAATGAACGAATTAACTTTTCAGCATTAGCGATGGTTTTAGAATACTGCTCCCTATTGCTTGTGAGCTCAACGCTTTTCTCGTTCGTCCTATAGTATTCTTCTTTGATTTTCCTCAAATTCTCATGTGCTTTATCTAGCCTTGCTACTAACTCACTTATTGCTGCAGTTAATGATTCAAGCGTTCTAAGGTTTTCAGGCACTTCATCGAATACATGTTGTAAATGTGCCTTTTTAACAGCAAGATCGTTATTAATCTCACTGATTGTCCTATCCAATTGCTTACCTTCAATTCCCAATTTTTCTTGTTCTTCTCCCAGTTGTTCCAGTGTAACTCTTAGAACTTGGTATCGCTTAACGCTTTCCTTCAAACTACTTATCCGCGTCATGCACTCGTCAACTTTCCCCTTTGAAGTTGCTTTTTCTTGTTTAAGCCGAAGTCGTTTATCTTCATCCGACTTTTGCTCAATTTCTATTGCTATTTCATTTGAAACAGTCTTAAGTTGCATATCAAAGCTACTGATTCCATTCGTCAGTCTTTCTTGAAGTATTCCATGATTATTACCAATCCTAACTAACTCTGCCTTGACGTCTTCCCATAACTTCTCTTGCATCTCCAAATCTTCTTCGGAAACACTTTCACTAGATTCCACCGCAAGATTCGGATGATCCACTGATCCACATACAGGACAGGGTACGTTTTCTTCCAATTCCTTAGCAATTAGGGCCGCTTGATTTGTAAAAAAATTAATCTTACATTTTTTGTATTCTGTTTCTGCTGTAATCAACTTAGCTTCTTGCTTCTGCTTTTTAGTTACTGACTGACTAAACTCTTCCTTTAACTTTTCAATTGTTTCTAATTTTGAGATTAATTCAGTCAGATTTTCATTATAATTGCTTTCATTTGTTAACTTGCCAGTCATTTTCTCGAGGTTCAATTCAGCATCTTTAGACTCATCCATATCTTTCTTACATTGGATAATCGAACTTTGAGTTTTTTCTTGACCTTTTTGATTCTCCACACTCTTTATCTTGTTTAGTTCCAACGACTTGTTTAAGTCTTCAATGGTTTTCTCGATTGTTACAATGTCTTTGACTTTGGATTCATAGCCCCTGACTTTATCCAAGTTAATGCTGATACTCATTCTTTTCGCCTCTGCCTCTTCAGAAGTTTCAGCATCAAACAGTTCTTTTGAAATCTCAAGTTGCTTCTTCGTATTCGTCAGCAGCAATTCATTTTCCTGCATTTGAACACGAACGGAGGCTAATTCATTCTCTCTCTGGATGATATTATTTTCTTCTGAACTAAGAATCAATGCTTTTTCAGCCTTATCGATCTGGACCTGATTCTGTTCCATTTCTACTCTTAGAGCAAGTTTCTCCTCATAGGATTTGGAAACGAATTCAAGCTGCTCAAGATTAACATTATCCTTAATTGCTACTTCTTTATTCCTGATTTCCTTTTCAATTTGTTCGTTTTGATCAGTGGTCTTCTTTTCCAGTACTTTTTTCTCTTTTCTGTCTTCTTTGATAAGCTCTTCAGTATTCATGATAATTGAGTCAATAGCCTTATCATCTGCTTTGATCAATTGACTTAATTCATCGTCTTCATTGCATTTAATCTTTGTTGTAAGTGTATCCCTTTCAACTTTTTTACTTTTTATTTCACTTCCAAGCAACTTAGCCTGTTCACTTAATTCGAATTGGATTTTTCTATATATGGCGGTATCAAACAGTTGTTGGAGAACTTTCTCCCGATCTTGACTATCTGAGGTTAACAGCTTCTTAAACTCACCTTGCGGTATCATCATAATCTGCTTAAACTGTTCTACATTAATACCGATAACCTCTTCAATTCTATTCGTAACATTTCCAACACCGGTTATGACTGTCCTTGGATCTCCGTCTTCAATAATCAATGTTGCTGTTGGTTTTTGCTCCGTCTCACCTTCTGATTTGGCTTTTGGGCGCATTTGCTTAGGCACTCTCTGGACTTCATATATCACACCTTTTAACTCGAAACGCAACAGAACCTCCGTTAGTACTGTTGCCTCAGAAAAATGGCTTCTCAGGCCTTCAGCCGTTCGTAGGCTACCGCTTGTCTCGCCATACAAAGCAAAACTGATTGCATCAAATATCGTTGTTTTCCCTGAACCTGTTGGTCCAGTTATCAAAAAAAGATTTCTGTCATCCAGTTCTTCAAAATCGATGATTTCTTTACCGCTATATGGACCAAACGCTGACATTTCTAATCGGATCGGACGCATTATGAATTCCTCACTTTCTGCTTAATGTCATTAATCACTTTAGCAACAATATCTGATTTTTCTTCAACAAAAACATCTCCTGAAATATTTTCATAAAATTCTTCAAACAGCTCCAAAGGATTTTTTTGCTTAAAATCCGCACTTGCTGAAGTTTGATCATCACCTGTTTGCCGCTCTGATGATTCTTTCTCAAGCTTTAGTATATTGGGATAAATAGCCCTCAAACTGTTAATCGGATCAATCAGTTCACCTTCGTCAGTAAGCACAGCCATAATATAATCTTCAACATTCGTTTCACCATATACGCCAACATCAACCAGATTCTCCAAGTGTCCCTTAATGACTCTCATGTCTCTGATTGGCGTAAGTTCATGCAATTCCACTTCAATCGAACCATCCTTATTCAGTTCAACCATGGCCACTGATTTTCTTTGCAACGCCTCAGAAAAAGAATATTTCATCAAGGATCCTGCATAACGAATATGATTATGTTTAACTTTTTGTGGTCGATGCAAATGACCTAAAGCAACATAATCAAACTTTTCAAAATAAGAAACATCCACAAACTCAGATCCTCCAATGGATAAAGGACGGACAGATTCACTTGTCTCAAGGCTTTCAGTCCCTGTCAAATAAGCATGGGCAACACATACACTTCGGGTATTCGCATTTTGGTTATTAGCATTTCGTTTCTTTGAAATCCCTTCCAATACTGCTTTCATTGCTTCATCATGAGATTTAATGAACTCATCCCCATAAATTTCTCTAACGACTGCAGGTTCAGCATATGGAATCGGATAAAAATCTACCGGACCATATTCATCTTCCAACGTAATAGGAACTATATCTTTTTCAATATGGCCAGTTATAAACAGGCCATTGTCTCGAAGTATCTTGCTAGCAAAACCAACCCTATCCGGGCTATCATGATTCCCGGCAATGGCTATGATCTTAACTTTGTGATGAACTACAATTTCAGTCAGAATCTCATCCAACAAATCAACTGCTTGTATAGGCGGTACGGAACGGTCATATATATCTCCTGAAACCAGCATAACATCCGGTTTCTCTCTCTTTATCAATTCGATCAATTCATTAAGCATATGCTTTTGGTCTTCTGTCAAATGAACACCATGCACCAATTTCCCGATATGCCAATCTCCTGTGTGTAGAATTTTCATGCATTTACCCCTTTCACAATAACACTTTACCTAGTTGCTATAGTGCAAAACCTATTATTCTATTCTACTCTTCTTCCCAAAAAATATCATTTAACGTTTCCTTCAATGCTTTGCATATCTCGATACAAAGCTGCAGTGACGGATTAAATTTACCTGCTTCTATCATACCAATGGTTTGCCTTGTTACTCCCACTATATCTGCTAATTCTTTTTGAGATAAATCCATTCCTGCTCGTGCTGCTTTCATCTTTAGGTTTTTCATTTAGACACCACCACCTTTATACGAATTGTACTTTATACATTTCTAAATGTCAACTATATATTACATTTAGTTATTTATACATTTCTTTTCTGCCTTACAGCGCCTATAAACGGAGCTCCTATAAACTCCGGAATAAAAAAAGAACCTGCAGCAACAAATCATCACCGCAGATTCTTAACTCAGCATACACTTATATTTCACCATTATTCCACTTTAAGAGTATCCTTCCTATTGAGCTCGCTTATATTTGTGTTGCAAAGTCATTGATGGTTTCTATTGTTAATGCATCCATCATAACCTGTGACTTAGACCCTAATATAATAAATCCAATGGGTAGCCAGCACTATTATCGCTGCTATTCACTGCTATTTGCTTACCACTAAACTCTCTCCATTTTTAAAACAACAACTTCATCTACAACAATTTCCCCATCAACAATACTTATCCCCAAAACAAATGCATATTCCACACCATCGGAAACACCTTCAAAACCGAAAATAATAAGTTCATCATTTTTTTCTGGTCCAAACTCATTGGCATACTCGAAGTATTCTGAAAAATCAATCTCTATATCTTCTAAAAACGCCATAAGATCATTGGGGTTTTCATAAACTGACATGGTAATTTCTTCTGGAAGTCATTCCGTTTGATATTTAGCCACAACTGCAATACCCTAATCCAACCCTCCATACGCCAATAATTGACATATGCCATTTATAGTTATATTATATCCCTACTGGGGCATATTTAATGTACAACTATAATATGTTCTCAAAAAATGATATCGGAGGAATTAGGTTTATGAAAATAGCATTACCAACACGTCAAAATCTTATTGATGAACATTTTGGACATTGTGAATATTTCACTGTTTTCACTATAAGCAACAATAAAGAAATCGTTAACCATGAAATTATCGAATCGCCAGCAGGATGTGGATGTAAATCAAATATTGCATCAACATTAGCAGAAATCGGTGTGAAGTTTATGTTAGCCGGAAATATGGGCGACGGAGCCGTTAATGTACTCAACAATTCAGGCATTGATGTTTTAAGAGGTTGCTCAGGCGACGTAAAAGCAGTTGCTACCCAATGGCTTAATGGTACCTTAGATGATTCAGGTGAATCTTGTCATGCTCATGAACATGGACACGAGTGCACTCATTAGTTTTGAAAATCCAAGTACTTGTTGCTGAGGCTTATGTCGCCATTGGATAGATTCTCAGGTACTACAAACTTGTTCGGCTTATGTCGCCATAAGGATAGATTCTCAGGTACTACAACGTAGGCCGCTCATCCCAGACCAATTTTCTAGTGAGCCACGAAACGCAG
>Ga0314774_1001784_pt1 | contig 13141 bp, 14 predicted proteins | sample MetaGCBIA2018_FD_204515 | JGI IMG/M metagenome (GOLD analysis project Ga0314774, IMG submission 204515) | Cryopeg brine microbial communities from Beaufort Sea near Barrow, Alaska, United States - CBIA 2018 | ecosystem: Environmental > Aquatic > Marine > Coastal | place: USA: Alaska | collected... | reverse complement strand
GCGATAATGAAACAGCAGAGCGACTGCAAGAGGCTAGATGTCAACTCTTTGAATCTATCGATGAACGTTTACTCGCCGTCTGATTCAGACCCACCCTTCAGACTCATCTTCGGATTGGAATAGACTTAGTTGCTTTGTCTCTTTTTGTTGTTGAGGCCGTTTTTATTGTACGAATCTCTTGTGTTGCCCTGAATTTGACGATTTTGTTGTCTGCAACTTATATTGTTCTATTTTTTAGTCTGATCGAATCGTACTTTACCGTTCAAAGAGTGAATTTATAAGCCCGGGCTTTTGGTGATTTCCCGTAAGACACTGGTTGCATAACTCCCTTTGGGGAGTGAGAAAGAGAGAAGCAGGTCACCATCCTCACTGCTCAGAAGAGGGGCTTGCAGCGCGACGCGTAATGGTCGACGCTCCCCCGGCATATCAAGGCCGCCACCGAGAGTGAAATCATCCAGTTTCAACCCCTCGCTTTCCAACAGGCTCTCTTCGATGATCCCGCTCTGACCACGGGAAAGGGTAGATTTATAACCATAGAGCGGACCGGAGGCGCTGATCTCAAATCGCTTGGCCCGAGCATCTTCAACCTGTTCATCCTCTACAAAAAAACAGGCACCATTGTCGTGCTTGAATGCAAAATCACCCTCCCATACCGAATTTAATGTTGCGAGGCGCATTGTCACCACCCGATCAAATAAAAAGGATTGGCAGGCTGAGAGGTAGAGGCGAAGAATCGAGCGGGGTAGACTCTTGATCGCCTGTTTTGTGGACTTCCCGGCTTCGAGTTTGCGTAAAACAGTCCGTTCATAACGACAATGCCCCGGCAGGGCCGCGAGAGATTCTGTAAGCTGCCCGTTTCGGAATAGTGTCGCCGCCAGCTTCCACCGTTCATTTGTGATCAGCTCCGGATCGCCGACAAGCAATTTAACCGCCGCATCATAATCCTGATTTATAACTGCCCGGCCGATTAGGTGGGAGTTGCCGAGGGATCCATAGCGTTGACGGCCAAAGCGGTTCGGGACTCCTTTGGCGACGAGCTGCGCGAGGATTGCTCTTGCCTTGTTTTCTGCGTCTTCCTCAACTTCACGAATGCGTATGCTGAATCGGTTCCCGAGAAGGTGACCGGTGCGGAGTTTGTTTTTGTGCCGTATGGCAGAGAGTACGGTGATATTTTCATCTGCAAGTTTCCCGGCATCTTCAGGTGAAACCAAAGGGATGGAGATGGTCTGCCGGGTCGTGGCCCGGGCATCTTTCATTCCGGCATAGCCGATGTCTCGCTCGGGGACAGAAAAAACGGATGCCGCCTTCCGGAGCAGATCGAGGGTGGTTAGATTTCTTTTCTCAATCTCAATATAAAGATGCTCCCCTTCGCCGGACGGAGAATAAGATGGGATTTCGTCGACCCGGAAATCGTCAGGGCTCTCCTTGATGATTCCTCCGGTCCCTGGGAGGTCTGCAGTCAGATAAGGTTCAGGCATGATGGCGATCTCCGAAGTTTGAGCGGAAGCCAGAGGTGAGTTCCGGTTCCGGTAGAGAGTTAAGGTCAAGACCTTGGCATCGCTGCAACTGAATGAAGTGGATAGGCTGCCCGAGGTCAAGAAAACGCCGCATATATTTGGATATCGGATAATCGGGTATATGTGTGACGAAAGGGGTGCTAAGGGCATTGCGATAGCCGTCTGCGATCGGAATCAACTCGGCGACCTGTTCGGCATAGTCGGGGACGTCGGTGCTGAAGTAAAAATCCCCTTTCGGTTTCAAGTAATGTAAAATTGATTGAACAAAAGAGAGATTGACCAGACGACGATTGCGATGCCGTTTTTTCGGCCAGGGATCCGGGCAGTTGATGTAGATGGCGGAGAGGCTCTCTCTCTCTACGTAATTGGCAATCAGGTAGCACGCTTCAATCCTTAAAACCCGAATATTGGTGAGCGCGAGCAGCTCAATTTTTTTACAGGTTTTTAAGCACCCTTTATTGTAGATATCAATTGCCAAAAAATTAGTCCCGGGATGCCTAGCGGCCATTTCTGTTACAAAATGACCGGTACCACAGCCGATCTCCAGGGCGAGTGGCTGCTCCTGGGGAAACAGACTGCTTAAATCTTTCAGGCCGTGTAACTGTTCTTTATTGACAAAGGCTGGAGAGGTGATTTCGATAATTCTCTGTGTCATAATTTATTGGCTCAATCGGGTGTGGTGTCAGGTGATGTCAGAAGAGTCTACTAGCACAGGCAGTCGCTATTTGCAAGTGACGCAGATTAGCGCAGAGCGGAAAGGAAGAGAGTCAGACGGTCCAATTCCTGCTCGGTCAAATGGCGCGAATCAGGCATGAGTGAAGAGCTGTTCCCTGTTTTAGGGTCGATCAGTTTTTGCCGGATCTGCTCAAGGGGGAGACGCTGGCCGACCTTGTCCAGCGATGGGCCGAATGTGCCGCCAGTACCCTCGATGATATGGCACCCTTTGCACCCCTGTGCATGAATCAGATCGCGGATCGTTATCTCTTCGGCCTGACTCGGGATTGAAAATGCCAAAAAGATGAAGAGCGTGAGCAGGTAACTCGTTTTTTTGGGGATGAACATAGTTTTTATGGCTCCGATGAAAATCATAATTCTCATGATTAGGCTTATGAACTATAAGGGAAAACGGCTCGCAATACAATTATGTCACCCAAGCCGTAGGGGTTGCAATTCGATGCGTTGCTCGCTATCTTGAGCACGAGAAAAAATGAGACGTTTTTTACTGTACAATTTATAGCGCAAGTTCAAAGAGGAGAGTAAAATGCTGATTGTCATGAATCATGAAGCGGCTTCCGAACAGATTGATGCTGTATTGGCAGCAATTAAAGCTCTGGGGTATCGGGGGGAGCCGATTCCAGGGAGTATGCGGACAGCGATCGGAGTCCTTGGCAATCAGGGGTATGTCGACGACAGTTCAATCAGGGAGCTTCCCGGGGTGCGGGAGATTCTCCACGTCAGTAAACCGTATAAACTCGTTTCGCGGGATTTTCATCCGCAACCGACGGTCGTCGATGTTTGCGGGGTGCGGTTTGGTGGACAAAATCGGCCGGTCATTATCGCCGGTCCCTGTTCGATCGAAACGGAAGAGCAGATGATGCAGGCGGCGCGTCGGGTCAAACAGGCTGGCGGCCGGATGCTGCGTGGTGGCGCATTCAAGCCGCGCACCGGTCCGCATTCCTTTCAGGGGCTCGGTCTCGAGGGGTTGAAACTTCTGCGCCAGGCCGGCGATGCTGAAAAGCTACCGGTTGTCACTGAAGTGATGCGGATTGAGCAGTTGGATCAGATTTGCCGCTATTCCGACATGCTTCAGATCGGTGCCCGCAACATGCAGAACTTTGACCTGCTCAAAGAGGTCGGAAAGCTCGACAAGCCGGTCCTGCTGAAGCGGGGGATGAGTGCGACAATCGAGGAGTTTTTGGCTGCCGCCGAGTATCTCCTGGCCGAAGGGAACGGTCAGGTGGTTCTTTGCGAACGGGGCATCCGCACCTTTGAGACGGCAACGCGCAACACCCTCGACCTGTCGGTTGTGCCGTTGGTCAAAGAGCTGAGTCATCTGCCGATCGTTGTCGACCCGAGTCATGCGACCGGCAAACGGTCTCTGGTTCCGATAATGGCCAAAGCGTCTCTGGTTGTCGGTGCCGATGGTGTCATGGTCGAGATGCACCCGGACCCGGATAAGGCGTTGTGCGATGGCGCCCAGAGTCTCGATGGCAAGGGGTTTGCCGCTTTGATGACGGAGTTGGATGCCGTTATGGACTTTCTCGGAGTCTGACTGAAATCATTTCAAGGGCTCCTGCTTCTGGTTGCGGGGCACGACATTTGGTGTACAGTTAAGTGTATACTTCGTTTGGTTCATTTATAAGAGGAGATCTCTTCCATGAGTAGCTCAGTCGTTGAAGTCAGTAGCGGTGTCCATTGGGTCGGTGTGCGCCATCCCGATCTTCAGTTTTTTGATGAACTTTTTCCGACGCATAACGGGACAACGTATAATTCCTACCTGGTCCGCGGCCAAGAGAAGACCGTGCTGATCGACAGCGTCAAAGAAAAGTTCACGGATGAATTTTTTGCCAATATCGAACAGATCCTGCCGGTCGCATCGATCGATGCCATTGTCGTGAATCACACCGAACCGGATCATTCCGGGGCGCTCGGGCGGCTGGTTGAGCTGAACCCGGCGATGGTTATTTATTGCTCCCGGCCGGCGGCAAATTTTCTAAAACAGTTGCTCCACAAGCCGTTGAACATCGAGGTGGTCGAGGACGGTCAAGAGATCGATCTCGGCGGCAAGACGCTGCGGATCATCTCTGCGCCGTTTTTACATTGGCCCGATACGATCATGACCTATCTGGTCGAGGATCATATCCTCTTCTCCTGCGATGCATTCGGTGCGCATTACTGTCCGAACGGTTCGCTGTTTGACGACCAGATTGCCGACTTTTCCTCCGATTTTCATGCTTACTTCGATTGCATCATGCGGCCGTTCAAAGATAAAATTCGCGAGGCTTTGAGCCGGCTTGAAGGGCTTGAAATCTCAATGGTCTGTCCGTCACATGGTCCGATCAGGCGCCTGACTCATTTTGACGCGATTCATGCTTATCGGCGTTGGTCGGCACTCCCGCCTGAGGGGGAAAAGCCGAAAGCTGTTCTTGCTGTCCTCTCTTCGCACGGCAACACCCGGCATATGGGGGATGTGATTCGTCATACCCTGGAGGAGCGGGGTTTTGATGTTCAGGAGTTTGCCCTCTGCGGGATGCGCGATGATGATTTTCGTGATGCCCTGGAGCAGGCCGATGTGGTGCTGTTCGGTTCACCGACGATTCAACGCGATGCTCCGCCGCATATTTGGCATGCCCTGGCACTACTGTCGACCGTGACGCTTAAGACACGCGTGGCCGCTGTTTTCGGTTCGTTCGGTTGGAGTGGCGAGGCGGCCGGGATGATTGAAGCGCGTTTGGCCGGGCTTAAATTTAAACTCGCTGCAGAGACGTTGACCTGTCGTTTTACGCCGACCGAAGAGGTATTTGAGGCGAGTCGACTTTTTGCAGCTCAGATTGCGGATACGGTCTTAGTGAAGGGGTAGTTCGGCTAACGTCTTGAGAAAGCAAAAGCCCCCCGACGTGAGTCGGGGGGGGGGGTTATTTTTTCGGTTTAACCTGTATGTCGACGGTACTCTCCCCCGCGCAAAAGTTGACATATTCATCGGCCTTTATTGTGCGGGCGGTGATTCCGACCGCTTCGTCGCCGAATCCCCAGCGGTCAATCAACGACTGTCCCCCTGTTTGTCGAATGCAGACCAACTCACCAACGTCCAAATCGCAACTCGCTTGCATGACAATGTTCTGGCCGCTCATCGGGCTGTGCGAACCTTTAACCAGAATGTCGTTTGTGCTCTGTCTGGGTATATATTCAACCGACTCACCAAGTTTTATCTGGCGGGTTATGACTCCGATCGCTTCTTCTCCAATGCTCCATCTGGCCAGATGTTGACTGTTCTTTTTATCAACTTTGATGCAGACGAGGTCACCAGTTTTGAGCTCTTCAGTCACTGTAAGATGCATGAAAGTCTATCCTGATTTAAGAAGTTGGATTTAATCTGCACACTATAACGAATTTCGCCAGCGGCCGCAAGAATTCGACAAAATATGTAAAAATATACTTGTTGATGCTCTTGTTTCTGATAAAAGTATAAGGCAGGGTAAGAGGGGAGGTGGTTAGAGTGTTGATCGCAGTTCAATATAGAGATGGCAAGTTCGATATGGTTAAGCATCTGATGCTCGATACCCTGATATCTGAAAGGGCTATTTCGTTGTTTCGGCGCCAAAGCGGCTGGGTTGTCGTTGATCGGGACACTGTTCGTCGTGCGGCGAAATCTGGGCGCTTTTATATCGGTGCAGAACGACGCTCAGTGCTGCACTGAAGGGGCAGGGTTGCCTGGTCTTCGGTGATTCGTGTTTGTCCGATCGTCTGTGGGGTCGAGAAAGATCAGCGCTCAATAATAGTGATACAGAGACAGTCTGCTTCAGCGTAGATGGTCTTTTTGCCATCGGTAATACGACCATGTACTACGATTTTGCGCCCCTCGATTGAAATGATTTTACTCTCGATCTCGACGATCTTGTTGAGTGGGAGCAGTTGTCGGAAACTGATATTTAAATTCCCGACAACAATCGCGTGACCTGCTGCCCAGGCCGCGAGTCCAAGGACTTCGTCAAAGATCGCGGCAATACTGCCGCCGTGTGCGTGCCCGGGAGGTCCAGCGGTTCCCGGTCCGAACCAGGCGCGGGCGATTAAGTCGTTAGATTCCTCACGAAAGTAGCGGACACGGAAGCGTTCTCCGAGGGGGTCTCCCGAGACAAAAACCAAAGATTCACCGACCAGGGCCGGGGCATCAAAAGGTTCCCATCCTGTTTCTCCCTCGAGACTCAGCTGTTGGGATGATATACCGTTCTTCATTAGTAAATTCAATGTCTTTCTGAGACACAACGTGGCAAATTGAATAGTATTTCTGTTCCCCGGCCAGGTTCACTGGTTACGCTTATGGCCCCACCGTGCCCTTCAATAATGTGTTTGGTAATGCTCATGCCGAGGCCGATACCCGGTTTTGCGGTATTGGAAGCATCAGCCCGGTAAAATTTATCAAAAACATGCAGGATCTGGTCAGGGGTCATGCCGACGCCATCATCCTTGATTTCGATGTGGTGGAAATTTTCATCTCGCCAATCGCTGATATGGATGTACCCACCGGTCGGAGTGTATTTAATTGCGTTGATTATAAGGTTGTCCAGGACCTGCCCCATCCGGGTCGGGTCGGCTAAAATCTCTCCGTTTGGAACGGTCTGTTTGTGCACGATTGAATGACTGGAGCTTGTCTCGCTGTAATGCCTTACCGTCGACTTCAGCATCTGGTTGAGATCAAACGAAACCTTGTTGATCGAAAGATCCTGCCCTGATTCAGCCCGGCTGATATCGAGGAGATCATCAACCATTCGGGCGAGAGCATTCGCCTTATCGTGGATGTACATAAGCGATTCCTGCTGGAGTTCAGCAGATATCTCTGGTTTATCTTCACCCGTAAGAAGGTCGGCGTAACCGATAATTGTCGCTAGCGGTGTTGAGAGTTCATGCGCAGCCATAGCGAGGAAGTCAGCCTTCATCTGCTCAATCTGACGTTCTTGAGTGACCTTCTGCATTAAAATAACAGTCCCATGCACAGAACCTTCTTTGTCTCGAAGTTGAGATGTTCGCGCCTGATAAATATTTTGCTGGCCGGACGCAGTATCAGGAGATTTAAAGTCAAGAGGGGAGATCGTTTGACTCGAGAGGAGGCTGGTGAGGATATTTCGGAGATTCGTATCTTTTATTGCCTGAGACAGGGGAGTGCCGATCACCTCCGTTTGTCTGACGGCAAGTATATTTTCAGCCGGTCGGTTCATCATGACAATTTTGTTATCGCTGTCAATGACAAGAAGACCATCATTCACAGAACGGAGGATGCCGGCTATTTTCTCCTTGTCACCATGCATCTCCGCCAACGCTTCACTCAGCGCCATCTGGGACAGGGTTCGTTCTGCAATCTCCCGGGTCAGGTTTGTATTCGCTTTCAGGAGCTCTCCAGCCCGCTCGGCGACGCGTAGTTCGAGTTCTTCGTTGGCGCGTTTCAGTGATTCTTCAGCCTCTTTTTTCCCTCTGATGGAAAGGTCGGCATGGTGGAGCGCGTAGTAGAGGAGCGAAAGGAGAATTAGCGCAAGGGTGCCCAGGAGGGACAATGAGTGCTGTGTCAGTGCAGCTAACTCCTGATTGCTCGATGTGACGTCGTAATAGGTTTCAATCGCCCCGAGAAAGCGACCCTCAGACATGATTGGTACGTAAGTTTCGACGAGATCGGTCGGTACTATCTGCATCTCGGCCGACATGGAATCTTTTTTCACTGTTTTCGAATAAATATTTCCGAGGGCAACCTCCTCATGGAAATAGGGGTGTTTGTTGAGCGTGCCGATCTCTTTAGGGATGGTTGAATAGACGATTTCCCCCTGCGGTGAAAAAATTCGGATTTTGATCAGGAGTTCGTCGCCATGCAGGCGGCCGACTTCCGCTCTGATCTCCGTAGGGAGGTTTATTCGGCTGATCGGTTTGTCTAAGTTTTGGCTGGCGATTAGAAATGAAGCAAAGCGAATCGCTTCGTCCTCGGCATTCTCAATCAGAATATCTGCGTAGGCGGGATGGACAACAGTGTAGAGGTAGGTCAGAAGTAAAGACGCTGCGAAAACGGCTGACACGAATATATTTATAAGAAAACGGGATCTTAACAAAGCAACTCCTGACATTGTATCCGGTTAGAACCGATAATCTATGCAATGGTTTGGTGAATAGCAAGGAATAACTAGAGAGTGCATCAGTCAGGGGAAAGGTTTGGCCGCAAATAATGGGAGTTTTAATGTTCATACAGACTGTGCATATCGTCAGTTTTGAACTGTGCAAGACATGGCAATCAGAGAGGGAATAATCCCCTTGTTCCCGATGGGGTGATGTGATAAATTTCGCAACCATGTATACAAGCCTGTCACATACTTGTTAAAGAATACTTTCTACCGATGGAGGTCGATGTGAAAAAAGTAAGCGTATTGATTGTTGCCGGACTTCTAAGTTTGACATTTTCTGGATGTAAGAGTGAAACCCCGGAGCCGGTACAACAGGCCGCTGCACCGGCACAGCAGGCTGCTCCGGCGGTTCAAGGTCAGGGTGGCAATGTTGTCGAGACCATGAATTCCGGCGGCTACACCTATGTGCTGGTTGATACCGGTAGTGAGCAAGTCTGGGCTGCGGCGCCAGAGTTCACTGTTGCGGTTGGTGATGACGTGTTTGTTCCGAATGGGATGGTTATGCAGAATCATACCAGCAAGACCCTCGATCGGACTTTCGAGACGATTCTTTTTGTTGATGCCGTACAGGTCGGCGGTGCAACCGCTTCTGCTGCTCTCCCCGATGGGCATCCGGCTGCAGACGCCATGCCTGGTGATCATGCCAAGCCGACCGTGACTGCTGACGACATCGATCTTTCAGGTGTTGCCAAGGCTGAGCAGACGGTTGCTGATGTTTTTGCCCAGAAGGACGCTCTGGCCGACAAAGAGGTCGCTGTCCGTGGCAAGGTTGTCAAGTTCAGTCAGCAGATCATGCAGACCAACTGGGTCCATCTTCAGGATGGAACCGGCGCTGACGGGACCAATGATCTGGTTGTGACAACCGATGCTATTGTCGCCAAAGGTGACACGGTGCTAGTTAAGGGCGCCCTGACCACCAATAAAGATTTTGGCTTCGGCTATAAGTACGATGTGATCATCGAAGGTGCTCAGGTCACCGTCGAGTAATAGCGTTTATCACATGAAGATGAGAACAGGCCCCCGGCTTCAGTCGGGGGCCTGTTTTGTTTTATCTGGTTGTCACCTACGCTCCACCAAAGAGCGATGAGACAAGGGCAGAGTCAATCTCACGCCCGTTCGCGTTGCTCACTCAAGACGCAAAAGGTGCAAAGAAAAGCTTAGATTACAGGGGCCACCTTGGCGAATCGCTTCACTTGGAGGCGCCTACTTCTGGTGCGTGAGAAAATATTTTAATTTTGTCCTTAAGTTGATCTACTGTCACCAAGTCGAAGCTATTTGTAATTCTGTAATTTGGCTCAGGTTGAGTCAAAAGGGTAACCAGATTGTTTTATTATCTGCATCGATGATGTATTTATAGCAGCTTGATTATGCAGCCTATCGGTCAGACGGTTTTTTTGGGCTGAAGGATACAATTTAGTGAAAGGGTCAAGTGGATGTCTTTGAACGAACAGATCGAAACGCTTTGTAACGGGACCGGTATAGCCCGGGCGCGGGCTGCAACCCAGCTTGGTCAAATGGGGGATAAACAGGCGGAAGCCCCTCTGCTTGAAGCGTTGGATGATAAAAATGCGACTGTTCGTAGTAATGTCGCTTTTGCTCTCGGAGAGTTGCAGGCGAAGGTTGCCGTGCCGAAACTGATTCGTCTTCTTAAGGATGAAGATCAGTGGGTCAGAAAGAGCGCGGCCAAAGCGCTCGGGATATTGCGGGCCAAGGAAGCTGTTGCGGCATTACAGTCATTATCGTCTGATCCGTCTGACCAGGTCCAGCGCAATGCGGTGCGGAGTCTGAAGCAGATCGAAGAGGGGGGCTAAACGCTGCAGTCGCTCTGTAACGGCAAGCGAAGGGCTGATAACGATTAAGTGCGAAGAACAACGCCCCCCTGTTTATGACAGGGGGGCGTTGCTGTTTTCATGAAGAGATTAAAAGCCGATGTTGTTAATGGGCACTCTTCATATACTTGTAGAAGTCAGAATCGGTCGTGATGACCAACTTGCTGTTATTCTGAATCGCTGTATTGTACGATTCCAGGGTGCGCTGAAAGGCGTAGAAATCCTTGTCCTTATTGTAGGCCTTGGCGTAAATAGCCGACGCTTTGGCGTCAGCCCCACCGCGGATCTCCAACGCTTTGCGTTGCGCGCCGGAGCTGATTTTTTTCAGTTCCCAGGCCATCTGCCCGAGGATGTCAGCCTGCTCCCCTTCCCCTTCTGAACGGTACTGGGCGGCGACTTTTTTACGTTCATTGATCATCCGCTCGTAGACGCGGGTACGGACCTGTTCCACGTAATTGATCCGCGTGATCAGGATATCGAGCAGCTCGATTCCGTACTCCGGGGTGCTCGCCCGCGCCTTGGTAAGCATATCGGCGAGGATGGTCTCTCGGCCGACCAGATTTGTCGGGTCGACCTCAATCCCTTCGATGTTAAACTTCACCAGGTCGTCGCCGTTGGCCGGGGGCTCGTAGTCGACACCCCGGACCAGTTCGACCAGGAGGCTACCGGAGACCGCGTCACGGACGACTGAGTCGATGATGTCATCGAGGCGGCTCTGTGCCCCCCGTTCGGATGCCACGGTTTTGAAAAACAGCAGCGGGTCGCTAATGCGCCACCGGGCTGTGGTGTCGACCCAGATAAATTTTTTGTCCTTGGTCGGGATCTGGTTCGGATCGCCATCCCACTTCATGATCCGTTTCTCAAAGGTCTTGACCTTCTGAACGAATGGCGTCTTGAAATGCCAACCGGCATAACTCACCTTTCCGACCGGAGCGCCGAACTGGGTGACGATCGCCTGTTGTCCTTCAGAGATGACATAAAAAGCGTCGTTCAGGGCGATGAGCGCCCCGACGATGAGGATAATCAGGATTGCTTTTTTCATTTTTTACCTCCCTGCTCGTTGCGCAGGGGGAGTAATGGCAAAAGACCGCCCCCACTCTCGTCCATGACGTAGATCTCTTCAATTTTAGGCAGGACTTCTTCCATGGTCTCCAGATACATCCGTTGCCGGGTGACCGTCGGGGCTTTTTGGTATTCGGCAAGAATCGCAAGGAAGCGATTGCTCTCACCGAGAGCTTTATTGATCCGCTCGGCCGCATACCCTTCGGCTTCCTTAATGGTCTGTTTTGCTTCGCCGCCGGCACGTGGGACTTCACGGTTATACTGTTCGCGGGCCTTGAAGATCAGGCTCTCTTTCTGCTGCTCGGCCTCATTGACCTCATTGTAGGCGGTCTTGACCGGATCGGGTGGGGTCACATCCTGAAACTTGACGGTGACGATCCGTACGCCGATATCATAATCGTTCAGAATCGTCTGCAGATCCTGCTCGACCTTGGTGGCGAGCTCCGCCCGCTCGGTGGTCAACACCTCGCTGACGTTGTTGTTGCCGACGACCTTACGAACCATCGCTTCACAGATGTCACGTATGGTGCCGACCGGATCCTTAATCCGGAAGATAAACTTGAACGGATCGGAGATCTGATACTGGACAATCCACTCCACGTCGCTGACGTTAAGGTCGCCGGTCAGGGTGAGCGCTTCTTCTTCGAGCCCTCTTTTTGTATATGTACTTCTGACCCCCGCCTGAACTGTCCGGAAACCGAACTCTTCTTTTAAAACGCGGCCGGTCGGAACCAGATAGATCTGGTCGACGCCGAACGGGATTTTAAAGTGCAACCCCGGATCGGAGTATGTCGAGAATTTCCCGAAGCGCAGCACGACCCCCGTCTCTTCGGTGTCAACTTCATAGAAGCTGGTGAAGCCTCCGATCACCAGGATTACCGCCAGAGCAATCGCGACAAAGACCGACTTTCCCGGTCCTTTGCCGCTCCCTTGCCCGTCACCTTTTGTGCCGGTTTTGACCCGGTTGATGAAATCGACGATTTTCTTCTCGATCTCCTCGGCCGGGTTCTTATTCTGCCAATCCTGCATAAATTCTCCCTGATTAAAGTGTTTACGATCTAAACTATTCTTCTGGCTACAGTTATTGATGAATTGGTTAAGGTTTGAACTCTATCACACTTTCATCTGTTCTTCACGTCGATTCCATAATCAAAAGGGGTATTAACCCGCACAAGTTCGTGGGAGAGGGGGCGATGATCCCCTATTGCATCGTCACAAAGCTGAGATTAATGAAATAATGAATCAACAGAGGCTTTTGCAGAGATAAGATTGAGTTAATGGATGAGTCAGGACTCAATAAGATTGTCAAACAAGGTGTCGTAGTCTGTTATCTGTCGCTGCCAGTCATAGTGCGATACAAAATTACGGATCTCGATTTTGTCTGTTTTTGTCGTCGTTGTTAGCAGGTGGCGCAGTCGTGATAAAAAATCGTTCTCATCGTTATAAAAAAATTGGGCATTGGCCTGTCCAGGGATATGTTCCGGATAGGCCAGACGTTTCGGCAGCAGAGGGATGGTCTCACAGTACATCGCCTGCACCACGCTGGCACCGAAGAAATCGTGTATCGAGGTCACCGGTAGAATGTCGGCGCGCCATAACGAATAAGGATAGATTGCGCGAGGAACGAGCCGCGATCTTATCCATGGTTGGACAAGCCCGACCAAAGAGGGACGTCATATATATAAGCAAATATCTTTTTTTGAATTACAGGTATTCAAGGTGCTGATCATCAGCACCTTTTTTTTAAGGCGAGCGGGGGCCTTCACCTGCTTACAGGCTAAAAAATCAACAATCTATGACATAGAAACTACTGCTCCTTTTCTACTTTTGTTTACAGCAATGCGAGCCGCTTGAA